>SDBV01003956.1_pt1 | contig 21498 bp, 18 predicted proteins | sample 2277081 | NCBI WGS metagenome assembly SDBV01 (sample SAMN10402039, study PRJNA504765) | marine sediment metagenome | isolation source: marine sediment core GS10_PC15, 223 cmbsf | place: Arctic Ocean: Southern Knipovich Ridge | collected 2010 | reverse complement strand
GATAAATGCCTGCCAAGAGAAAAACTACTACCATAGTAGAACTGAAAGTCAGGAAGACCGAAATGGCAAAAAAAATCAATAAGCAAAAATCTGCAAATCTATTAATAATACATATTCTATTTTTATAAAAGCCACACATAATTGAAAGCCCGCAAGCAGCATATATTATTAAGTGGCTGGGTTCTAACGACAATCCGGATAACCGCATCTCTCCAAAGTGACCGTACACCAATCCGATAGTATTAGGATGAGAAATATTGTTCTTTATCACCTGCCATACTGAAGTCATCCCAGGCAAAAAATCCAAAAACGCAGAACCACACATAACAAACAAAGATAAAATTAATACATTTGTAATTCTTTTCGCCGAAACAAGCGGCAGCACTTTATAAATAGATATAAAGAAAAGGGCGGAAAATAATATTTCAATTGTTTTGAAAACATTCCTATTTGAAAATGCCAAAGGCACTCTGAAAAACGAAACATGACCATGTTGCCATATAGTAAGGCCATTAGAGTAAAGAGGCACGATCAATGACGCTGCAATTGTTAAAAAAAACAAACAGAAGCTTATTTTTATTTTTTTAGGAATACTTTCTAATTTAAGTTTACCAACAACAGGAAAAAGCAGCACTGCTATAACTAAGATTGCGGAAAAACAGCGATCTAAACCAATACCAAAGCCTGGTGGAATATCAGAAAAATTAGCTACTGCAACAGCATCGAATGGTAGGAAGAAAATTGTCACAGTTAGAAGCTTAGACAATCTTAATGATGGCAAAAGCAAAAAGAATGTTAATGGAAAAAATAATAATCCAGCCCAGGTTATTTCCATATTAAGCTTTGCCTTGTGTTGACATTTCCGATAACTTACAAAATAAACCCATCTTCGGGCTTATTTTGTATGATCTATTTTGTTATACCAATAAAAGATGCACAAGCAATTTGCTGCCGATGAGACTAGTAATCCCAAAATCGCGCCTTTTATGCCAAAAAAAACGACACATATAACACCAACTATTGTAAATGCCGCAGCTATACAGTGAGATAAAAACACTTTGTCCGGTCGCTTCATGGCCCGCAAAACACACGATCTGGGAAGAGATATTGTTGATAAAAAGGGCAACAAGCCTATTAGCCATAGAAGGTTTGCATATTCAAGGTATTTACCGTTGTATATTAACTTTACCAGGATATCCCCAAACATAGCAAGAAACAACCAATATGTTAAAGTTAAGCCCAAAACGAATATAGTGTACAGCGACACGACCACATCTAAACGTGTTGCCTGTTTTTCTGCATACAACTTTGAAGATTTCGGCAGAAACAGAAGATTTAATGCCCCGACAAGATGTTGAACTGGCAACGAAAAATTAAGCAGTGCCCTAAAAGCACCTGTTCCTTCCATGCCTATAAAAAAAGGAAGAATGACAATATATATACTTGATGAAATCCAGGTAATAAGGTGAGATCCTGTAACCCATCGGCCATATTTAAAATGTTCAATAGCTGCATCTCGCATATCTCTGCCGGGAATCTCAAATCTCCACTCAGGATGAAAGAATTTTAAAGTTCCCAAACCGACAACAAACGAAGTAATACCAAGTGTCAGAAATGCGGTAAAAGGCGAAAGGCATTCTAGAAAATGCAAAACAGTGATAATAGATAATGTTACTAGAAAATAAATTGCGCTGCTCAAACTCGCTTTTTGAGATTCCAACTTTATGTAATAAAATTTCCTGATCAAATTAAACAACAAAATACAGGGCATGCTGATTCCCATTCCCAAAAAAGCATATTTGAGTGTTTGATTTGATTTTAAAAAAAATACGGAAAACAATATTATTATTACAAACAGAGCAGATGATATTAGAAGGTGACCTGCTATGACTGTATTTAAGTATTTAAGTAAATTTTGTCTATATTTGCTCGGACCCAAAACTGCCATCGGTTCATATAAAAAACCTGTATTAAATGATTGCAGCAAGATAAAAATAGAATATGCAACTGCGAATGAACCATATTCACCAGGACTCAACCAACGAACAAGCAATATATTAACAATCAATAGAGAAAACGAAAACATCCCTTGGTCAAAGACTGCAAATCCGCTTTTCTCAATAAATTTTCTATTAAAAAAAATTCTAAACTCAGAAAACATATTAATTGTAAACCCGCTTTACTTATTTAATGGAAAATTTTCGCGTATCCGGTCTTTTAATTGCAGTTTGAACTATTGGTTAGACTTGTTTTGATTTGTTCATCAAATACTTCCAAAGCATTAGCTACAACCCGATCCATATTCAAATACTTGTATTGAGCCAATCTGCCGACAAAATATGTATTCTCTAATTTCTCTGCTTCCTTCTTGTACTTGAGATAAAGGTCTTCGTTTTCAGGCATTGGAATCGGATAGTATGGATGACCAGCAGATTTAGGACGTTCATAACAAATTGTCGTTTTATGATGCTTCTGGAAATAAAAGTATTTGAATTCAGTTATTCTCGTATAGTCATGATCGTTGGGATAATTTACAACTGCGGCGTTTTGGTACTTTTCAACTTCCAGGGTCTTAAAGCTAAAGTCAATACTTCTATATGGTAACTCGCCAAACCTGTAATCAAAATAATAATCAATAGCTCCGGTAAATATAAATTTATCAAATTCTATCGATTGTATTACATCTTTGTAATTTGTATTAAGTAATATATAGATATTTTTGTTATCCAGCATCTTCTCAAACATTCGCGTATAACCATATTTCGGTATACCCTGATAGATATCGGAAAAATATCTCGTATCTCTGTTAAATCTTACCGGTATCCTTCGTGTTACCTGCGGGTTAAGTTCATCAGGGTAAACACCCCATTGCTTTTTTGTGTAATTCTTAAAGAAAAGCTCATATAATTCTTCGCCGATCTGCGATACAACAACATCTCTGGAATTTGTTATCTTATTTAGTTTCACCTTGTGGGTTTCGAAATACTCTTTTAGTTTTTCCGCTGTAAAATCTCGATCATAAAGCCGTTCCATTGTTTCAAGATTAATTGGCAGTGGAACCTCTTTTCCGTTCACAGCAGCGAGCACCCTATGAGCATAAGAATTCCATCTCGTAAATCCCGATAGATAATCCCACACTTGTTTGTTATTTGTGTGAAAGATATGCGGCCCATACTTTTGAACTAAAATGCCGGCTTTATTATAATAGTCATAGGCATTTCCACCTATATGATTACGCTGTTCTATTATGAGCACTTTTTGGTTGAGTTGGCTGGCTCCTCTTTCCGCAAGTACACAACCGGCAAAGCCGGCGCCAACTATTACAAAATCAAATTTCATTTTGTTATTCCGTAACACCCTTTAGCGCGAAAACCTCCAGACCTTTTCGTTGCAAAGGAGTGGACATACAAGATACTTTGCACAATAAACCACTATAGTCGCAATCATAAGGAAATAGTGTGGTTCCATATTCTTACTCTAATCAGTGGGGCCTATCCAACCAATCCAAAGGGAAATCAGGTTCGAGCCGGATTACCTCAAGTAATAATGCGATCAGTTTGCCCTTTTTTCCAGTGCGGTGTGGATTAAGGAATTCCCATACAATTGTCTTGTCAGATGTGACCTCCAAGGCTCTGCCCCTCCAAGTATCGGATATCAGCGTATTACCATTTGGTAATCGCTCGCAGGAACCAGCTCCAGCCGAAGAGAAATGCGCATCAGCCGCTCCAGTGTAGTTCCAGAAAACTTACTGAGAAAAAGGATCGAATTCTATTATTCTTGATTTGCCATTATTGCCTTTGTTGTCAAAGATAAGAATGAGTCCATTTTTCAGTACTGTTGGCTGATGTTGTTTTTCCCACATACCGGACAAAGCCCACACAATGCTTTCTGTATCCAAATCAACGACACAGATGGTATCCAGTTCCCGTATGGAAATCAGAACATTTCCTTTGCGAAAAGCTGGTTGTTTGTGGGCCAATTTGCCATCTAAAAGTTCTATAGTATTTGTATGCAAGATGTCACCGTCCTTTTTTATTCTGTTCAGAATTGGAGCATAATACGAATTCTCCAATGCTCTCAGAATGGATACGCTCTTGATCTCGGTTCCATTAGGCCCTAATATAGTGATAAAGTCCTCTAGGATTGGTTTTTCTTTACTATATTTTGGGTCAATCACAGCTTTTCTAGTCAACACATATATCTTACCATATTGGTCGACAAAAATATCATGATGGGCCTTTCCCCGAAAAACCCACAGCAAATTCGAGTGCTTATCAAGCTTAAGCAACCCGATACCCTCAAAAATTGCAAGTAGATCGCCGTTCTCGAATAGGTGAACGCGTCTCCAATATTCAGGAGCCTCAGAGTATCCGGTGACCTTTTTAAAATCCGGCCAAATGCGGTGAAAGTCATAACTCCATTTATGTAATTCATTTCCCTCCATATCCATGAGTATACATTCAGGACCATGGCCGGAAACATACAGGTTAAAACCATTATACGCTTTGCCTTTGTCATATATGGTTACACCCTTTTTGGAGGGCGCAGGTTTTGAACCGGAGACATACCCTAATGACTCAAGTTGTTTAATTGCCATTTCTTGTTCATGGGTCAATGTCTTTCCGGGAGCCATCTTCTGAGTATGCCAGCGACCAGGCGGTTTTTCGGTTTCTTCAGCGTCTATTGCAACAGATAGAAGAACCGCTGCAGTCACGACAAAAAAGAAAAATAGCTTCCCAGCTATTGGTCGGCAATTCCAATGACATCTCATACCTTTTACCTTTCTTGGTAACCATTCACGGGTTTTTTGAATTAATCGGGCAACACACCCAACATCAAATACCCACTTCTTAAATTTTCAATTCACTTTATACATTCAAGGTTGCAATTCAAGCTGATAATACTTGTTTTTTCAGGCGGAAGCCCGTGCTTGCCGGATAATAGATATAGCAAGTTGCTTTTGTCTTTATAGTAAGAATAATATTGAATAATTACCATCTTTTTCGAGTTGACACAGTCTGGCTATAGCACGCGCCAATGTTGTTTTTCCGGCCCCTGTTCCTCCTGCTATACCAACAATAAAAGGCTTTGTTTTCATAGGTTTACAATACCACCATCACAGTATTGGAAGGCTGGCCTTCGTCGCTCTTGTTCACGGCGGCTACGTTATATTCCATTTCTTACTCGCTCAAAGCCATATCAACAAGATATGGATAGACTTCGTCCCTGTGGGTTACAATTGACCGCTGATTATATTTACATCCTTTATTTAGCCAGGACGACTAAATTCTTACGAAACCTGAGCCTGGATTTTTTTAAGGCCTTCTCCTAAGAAGGCCACAAATACCGATATCATCAGTGCTATTACAAACACAATGCCACTTTTCTTAGCTGTACCTTTAGCAATCGAATAAATCTTTGGGTTTTCCAAAACAGGGACACTTACCGAAATTCTATTCTCTATCCCTTTAATATACGAAGCCAAATAATCTTTCAATTCCTTAGTTTCATAACTGGCAACTAATTCAGTTAAGTAGGAATGGAATTGTTGAATTGTATAATACGAGGAAATATTGCTCGTCAACTCTTCTGCCAATTTCTCGTTTAAGGCCAGCAAATTCTTATAATATTCATAGTTTGCTTCATTCATTACGATTTGCTTTTCAAGATATATAAGTTGAGACTCCGCTGCCTGTACCTGATACTTCAAGGGCAAGTATTCGCTATTGCTGCCAACATCAAACTGTAGCGTAACATTGTCTTCGGTTTTGTCCAAAACCCCAACTTCTATTTCCTTAAGCTTTGCCAAAACAGCTTTGTTTCTCTTTAAGTCAAGCTCAATGTCAAATCTACTTTTCTCAATATCTCCCATCTTGGCTCTGTATTCATTGATCGTATTAATTACTTCCCGTTGTATAGAATACATTGGCATCACTTCCTCAATATTTTCTCTTACCACAGAAGCCATTTTGATGAGCCTTTCTTTGGGCCTCCCAATTTTGGACCTCCCAATTATAGTTACATTTAGTAATTGAGCTGTGAGTTTCCGGAATTGCTCCAATTGCTCAGGATCGGTTATCTCTACTTTGGAAAGGTCAATATAGGAAGGCACTGGCTCAAACTTCAAAAGTTCCAATAAACCATTCGAGTTGCTCAATAATTCACCATATTCATTAAGCCTGTTTTTTCGCAGTTTATTTATAATCTTATTTGAGTTTTCTTCACTATAGAAACTGCTGACGAAGACACTAAAATTCTTTTCATTAAGATCCCAGCCGCTTATACCATCTCGGACACCATCTCGGACATCACCTCTTACATTACCTTGGACATCATAGACATAAGTAATTTCATATCTGTTTGGCATAAAGAAAAGGACGAGCCCGACTATCAAGGTCGGTAAAATGGAACCGAGCAAAACGAACCACTTATATTTCCAGAGAACAAGAAAATAATCTATAAGATTTATCTCATCTTCACAGACATTATTTTCTTGTGGATCCATGGGTAATACTGCCTGTTCGTTTGTAATATCATTGCGTGAATCTGTCATATTGATACTCTCCTGATATCGGAATAAAAAACACTGGTATGTTAATGGATTGAATCATTTCTGGAATTACTTTCTGTTCAGACTCCGTCCCCGTGGGTTCCAAAAACCCTCAAGGCAAAATTGTTTAATTTTGAAAAACGAATCGGCAAGATTATATTCATCAAACGCTGATAAGTCCACCATTTTCACAAAAAACGTCCCTTTACAATACTGATAACAGCCTAACACAGCTATGAGAGTGCACCTCAATAACACTTAGGCCCGATAACACAAAGGAAGCCAAAAACTACACTTGCAAAAACGCAATATAACAGTAAAATAGCCAAAATCGTAAGCCAAAATTACAGTTAAAATGCTGTTTAATTATATAAACAAAACTCTGCAGGATGCAGGTGGTATGAAAAAACGGATTAGCAATATTGTTTTCACAAAGAACAGGCCTTTACAGCTTGACGCATATCTCCAGAGCCTGTACAGGTCTCTGTCACCACAGCTTATCCAAACCTATATCATTTATAAGGTTGAATTATTTGGAGAAGAATATGAGTCGTTGTTTCGGAAATATCCGGATTGTGTAGTAGTAAAAGAAAGCGATTTTAACAGTGACTTTTTGAAAATTTTAAATCGGATTGATACTAAGTATATTTTGTTCGGCATCGACGACGTAGTGTTTTTTGATTCTGTGGATTTTGAGGTTATCGACCAGACCTTTGATAATTACAAAGATGACATTTTCGGTTTTTCACTTAGGTTTGGCACCGATTATATAAAATCATGTGGCGACCCTGTTAATCAAACCGCTATTGCTGGCCAGAATGTTTATAGCCTAAACTGGAAACAAGGACGAACATCAAGTACTCGATATCCTTTTGAGTTATGCGCCACAGTTTACACAGCTGAATTAGTGAAAAAGATAATAAACGGCACCATGAACAACAACCCCGTGATAAAAAAGTTCTTTTCTCCGGATGCGGCAATGATAAAAGCATTAAAAAAAACAAAATTTGCCAGAAAGCTGCTTAAATCATTAGGCTATTTTTTCAGTCCCAACACGCTGGAATCATGGAATTGCCGCTGGTGCCAGCAAAATAGCGATAGGCTGCCAAACTCTATTTATTTCCAGAAAAACTGTACCTGCGCGATTCAGGTTAATATGGTCAATACAACAACTAAGGATTCTTTCGACGGTGAGGATGATTTAACGGTGGAGACCTTGAATGAAAAATATAAACAAGGATATAGATTTGATGTAGATTTTGTTGTAAAAAATAAACCTGTAGAGACGCATGGCGAACAGGAATATTTCAAATTAATTCGGAGATAGGAAAATGATAGAAAAAAAAGCTGATTTACCTGAGAATGTGCGTTTATCAATGGAATTCACCGTAGAAGACGCCAGGGGATATGAACCGAAGCGATTCAATAAAGGTAAAATGTTAAAATATGATGCATTTGAAAAAGCGTTCGCTCAGCGGCTTTTTGAGATGGTCGGCAGCGAGGCGCACATAGTCGATATTCCATGCGGCAGCGGCAGATTTTTTAATCTTTTCTCAAAAGCAAAAAAACTGGTTTTGGCTGATTACTCGATAAGTATGCTGAAAGTGTGCGAAGAGAAGTTCGGATCTCCGGATAATGTTCGGTTGGTTCAGGCCGATATTTCATCGATACCTTTGGAAGATGGCTGGGCTGATTTATGCTTCTGTATGCGACTGTTTCATCACATAGACAATGACAAAATCAGGTTGATCGCCTTGCAAGAACTTTCACGAGTTTCAAGAAAATTCGTTGCCCTGAGTTTCTACAATCATAACTTGAAATTTTATCGAAAAAACTTGTTAGGCAAAAAGATCAAAGGAAACTTCATCACCTGCAATCATCTGGCAGCACTTGCAAAAGAGGCAGGACTCGAACCTGTTGAACGTTTTCCAAAAATCAACTTCTTTACCGAACAATGTCTTGTGGTTTTCAGAAAAGTGTAGGAGTAATGGTATGCATCGGTTTTCACTTAGCAGTCAAAGAAAACTCAAAACAGTATTGAACTTCAGATACACGGCGCCGAAGAAAACTTTGTGGCATCTGAAAACCGAAAGCCTGATACCTGTTGTGCAGTCGATCCTGCCCGTCATAAACCGATTTGACGACTCATCCTGGCCGCAGAATCTCCAGCTTCTTAAAGGAAAAAAGGGCGACCGAATTGTTTTTCGCGTCAACTCCTCGCCATCATGCAGAGAGTCTTTTGTTGTAAAAATCTGTCCTTTCCTTCGTTTCAAACACAAACTGGAATATACCCTTATAAGACATCACATGTTTGGTCTGAGCGAAGCAGCAAATCTAGTTACCGCCGCTGGGCGGAGACTAAACGTTCCGGAAGTTTACGGCTATGGCTGCGTATATGATTCATTTCGGCTTATAAAGATGAGCGTAGTGATCCTTGAGGACTTAAATCATTATCGCTCGGTTGAGGCATTGCTGGGATCGATCAGGGGCGACGACCGAAAATGCGAGCAGATACTTGAACGTACCATCCCTGTTTTTGTCGGTCTGTACAAGGCGGAGTGCAACAACATAGAAATCAATCTGCATTCTGTCATGCTTAGCGAAAACAAATCAAGGCCGGATGCATTTATTTTGGATTTTGAGGGTGCAAAGTTTCATAACAAGCCAAGTTTGGAAATTTTAATGTTCGAGGCGGCCAGTTTTGTAAAATGGACCCCTAAGCTATTAACTGAAGCGGTTATTACTGATTGGCTATTCGAATTGTTTGATGCGATTGAAGTTGATGACTCCGGCGTCAGGAAAAAACTAATTGAACGCTTCAATTATTACCGCGGAGCAAAGCTCCACCGTAAAGACCGAAGAAAAATACGCTAAGAGGCTATTTGTGGTATTTGTGAACAGTTTTGCAACTGGCAAAAACAGACGATACACCTGAGAAAATTTTCGGTATCTCTGGCAGTGATAACGCTTATGAAGCTCAACACATGTTACATGCAATATATGTTGAAAATACTTCAGAAACTAACCAAAAAATTTTCGAGAGTGTGCAAAAAAATATGATTTTGATTGGCAAAACTCAAAAGCTATGGTAATAGACACAGCGGTAAATGGACATTCACATTGTATAAAACAAATTCATGGAGTCCGAAATCTGTAAATTTATGCGAATTGGTCCAAATTTTGAATCCAGCAAAGATTCATAAGATAGGAATCGTAGATACCCATTACGACTATTCGTTAAAAGGGATTGACCAAACGAGAAAAAAGGCCGAAGCTTTTATTGAGGTAGTTATAGAAAAGTGTATTAATTAAGATGTCTAATGATGGCCTGACCCCCTGAAACTGACCAAAAAGAATTCGTAGAGAACATTGATATTACAAAGCTTGAAAACCAAAAATATGCTTGTGGAATGTTCCAGTTTACTAAAGAATAGTTTGTCGTGTAAATTTTTTACATAAGGAAAGATAGTAAGATTGCCTAGTGACAGTTTTGTTAAGAATAATGATTAGAAGGTAAGCAGGCCATTTTGAGGAGACCTATGTTGATTAAAAATTGGTTAAAGCGAATTAAAAACATAAGAAAAAAAATAGTTTATTTTATAATGGGTAATAAAATTGGCCAGAAATATATAGCGAGAAAGATCAGAAAATCCCAAATACTCGCTGGGATTGGCTCGGGAGGTAGCGTTGAAAATAGCGGAGAAAAATCAATACTCAAAAAGTTGAAATCTATAAAACAAGATAGCTATTGCTTGTTTGATGTTGGGGCCAATAAGGGGGATTTCACAAAATTAATACTTGATTTCTTTGGCAACGAAATTTCCAAAATACACTCCTTTGAGCCTTCAAAAGCCACTTTTGAGCTTTTAAGTAATAATATAAAGTCAGACAAAGCTATATTAAATAATAAAGGTCTCGGCAAAGAGGCAGGAACATTTCCTTTTTATACAGACTTCCCAGGTTCAGGGACAGCCTCATTGACCAAACGAAATATAGATTTTATTGGCGTAGATTTCGATTATTCAGAAGACGTCTTGATAGACACTCTTGACGAGTATTGCCTTGCTAACAATATTAAAGATATCGATCTATTAAAGATTGATGTTGAAGGACATGAATTGGATGTACTTGAAGGTTCAAAAGAGATGTTAAAAAGAAAGATGATTAAGATGGTTAGCTTTGAGTTTGGAGGTTGCAATATTGATACTCGTACCTTCTTAAGAGATTTTTATTATTTATTTGAAGAGTTTGAGTTCTTACTCTATAGAATAACTCCTTCGGGATATTTCTTTCCCTTAGACAGATACAGTGAAAAATTTGAGCAGTTCAGAACAACTAACTTTATTGCCATCAGAAAAGATATGGCTAAAAAGCTTCTCTAAGAGAACTATTGGAAACTTCTACAAAATGCGAAAAGCAAAAAAAATATTTGTAATCGCTGATTTCAAGGATGAGTCGCCGAAGTCAATTCGTACACAACAGCGGATGTGGATTAAGGGCTTGCTGCGTGCTGGCTGTGATGTCCAGCGGTTCGGCTATAGAAACATAATGATGCAGTGCAGCCCATTTCCAAGCAAACGCATAGCACGGCACTTCGCAAAGAAAAAAACAGATCAGCTACTGGTAAAACAAATAAAACAATATCATCCCGACATAGTTTTTGTACTGAGCATGAAATATCTTGACGCAGAAACCGTTGTTATGATGCGAGACGAAGTTCCAAAAGCGATTTTTGTCAGCAGAGATGAAGACCCATTCCCCGACCAGAATCCGGCCCGTGTGGCAATTGCCCGGCAGACAGATATTGTAATAAACACCAGTGCAGGCAGGTTCCTTCGGACTTATAAAGATGCCGGAGTTCCCTGCTGTGCATTTATACCAAATCTTTGCGACCCCGATATTCAATACAAGTATGATGTGGAAGAAAAGTGGAAAGCTGATATTATCTTTACCGGCAAACCTGAACATACAAAACTGGACCGCAATAACGAACGATATGAATTGGTCAAAAAACTGAGTCAAAAACCTGGCGTAAAAATTTACGGAGCTTTTGGAGTACCAAGAGTCGAGGGAATAGACTATTTTTATGCTATCAGCGGTGCAAAAATAGGATTAAGCATCAATATTGCCAATGATGTGCGATTATATCATTCTGATAGATTTATTAATTATATTTCTTGTGGAGCTTTTACTTTAGCCAAAAGAGTTCCTGATACAGATTTACTTTTCAAGGCCGGCGTTCACATAAAATACTTCGATGCAGCCGATGAGTTCTTTGAATTAGCGGATTGGTACTTAATGCATGACGAAGAGCGAGAAAAAATTGCAAAGGCGGGAATGCAAAGAGCACACAAAGAATTTAACTGTCAAAAGATTGCAGGACACTTGCTCGATTTAATTGAAACTGGAACTTATGATGCTCCTTGGGCCGAAATTTTGTAGAATATAACAGCCGGACATAACAAGGAGGTGAAACTTATGCCTTTGGTTAGTGTTTGTATACCCACATACAATAGAAAAAAGTATTTGCGCCAGACACTTGATAGTATTGTTGCGCAAACATATAAAGATTATGAAATCATCCTATTTGATGACGGCTCAACAGACGGCACAAAAGAAATGATCGAAGATATCGGCTTTCCCGTCACTTACCATTGGCAGCAAAATGCAGGCGATGCTGCCGCACGCAACAAACTCATTGAACTTGCAAAGGGCCAATACATTTCATTTATAGACTCCGACGACCTCTTGATGCCGGATGCCATCGAAAGAATGGTTAGTGCCATGGAAGCTCAAAATGAGGATGTTATAGTTTACGGCCCATATTTTAGAATAGACCAGAATGGAAAAATTTATGGCAAATGTAAAAGAAACCTCTACTCCGGAAAAATCACAAAACATCTGTTCAAAACTATTCTTATTCATTCATGTGGTTCCATGTTCCCACGAAAAATACTAAAAGACCCAGCCACTTTCGACACCTCGCTACGTATATGTTCCGATTATGACCTCTGGCTTCGTCTTTCTGCAGAATACCGTTTCATTGCCCTGCCGGAACCGACCTTCAAAAGACGCCGTCATCCCCAGAATCTTTCATTGCCTACTTATGAAAACTGCCTCACCGAGTTTCAGGTTCTGGAACGTTTTTATTACAATAAAGGCGGCGATAAACTAGTTCCTGAAAAAATCGCAATGAAAGTATTCAGCAAAGAAGCCTGTCGAGCCGGACGCTGTGCCATACGAGAAGGATTGCATGCTCAGGCCTGTCAACTGCTTTTACAATCTTTCAGGCAACATCCTAATCTTAAATCGTTGCTCCACTGGACAAGAGCGATCATAATGAAACGCCTGAGATCAGTATAGTCGAGCTATCGATGAATCTGAAAGCTGTCTTATGAAAAGAATAAATACTGTTGCTGATTGGGGCAATGACGGCTGGGACAATTTCTTTATTGAAAAAGGAAAGCAATGGCGAAATAAAGATTATCGTCATCTCAATGAACTCTTTGATTTATCTGTAATGACAGGTTCCCTGCTTGATGCTGGCTGCGCACTCGGAGACGGACTGATTTATCTACGGAACAAATGCCCTGGAATTGACAAATTTGAAGGCACGGATTTTTCCTCTGAAGCCGTCCAAATCTGTAAAGAAAACCCTCAACAGGCAGGTATCCGTTTTTTTCAGCACGATATTCTCGCTCCCTTGCCGCGACAGTATGACAATGTGATCTGCCTGCAAACACTCGAACATGTCAAAGACCCGTCATTGGCCATTAGCAATCTGAGTGACGCTGCTAAAGATATGCTGATTGTGGCGGTTCCATATCGCAATAGAAGGCCCGACAAAGACCACCACTGGTATTTTGACGAAAATGATTTTTCCGAAATTGCTGATGCTCATTGCCTTGATAGAAAAAAGAAGAACATATACTGGCTATTCGACAAGCAGAAAAAGGGACTGAAGTTTTCGATAAAACGTTTTAGTGCTTTGAGAAAGTTCTCGCCGAAACTGTTCAAACCTTTCGTTTAAAAAAATTACAGCTCTAATTGTAGAACCCGCACTCGGTTCGCAGGATAAAAAACACATCTGCGAATGGTCAATCGCAAAAACTTTTTCATCTTTTATTAAGAAAGTTGACCAAGTGCAAATCTTTTTGAAAAACCCCCTTGTGATGTTGTTTGGCCATCGTTCAACTCTCGGCTACAGTTCGGTCAGAACCATAAGTGTTGATACAATAAAGATCACCACCAAAAACTACAACCAAAACTACAACCAAAAGATGCAATATCTATCAATCTTGCGATATTTGCCACTTGCTAAGTGCTGAAACCTGAGATACTTACGAAAAAACAGATTTTCCGGGACATTTTCGAAGTCCGCGACTTTATCCAATTGAGCTACGGGCGCAAAATCCTAACTGCTTGCAGTATAAATAGTTCCTGCATCTACTGTCAAAATCCTTTTTCGTTGTAGAATCGAAGAAGAAATGAAAATCTCCAATAATTTGCTTTACAAAGACCGAAGCTGTCATTAGAATACCCCCTTTGTTTATATTGCTGAGAAAGAACTAAGGAGTTTTTAGAATGTACGCTGTAATCGAACAAGGCGGGAAACAATATAAAATTGCTGAGGGTGATACCTTAAATATTGACCTGACAGATGTAGCAACTGATGCCAAAACGATGGAACTGGATAAGGTACTGTTTGTAAGCGACGGTAAAGAAATCAAAATCGGCACGCCTTACGTGGAAGGGGCAAAGGTGACCGCTTCATTTAAGACGACAGCAAAAGATGCAGTGGTCAAGGGCCAGAAGCTTTATCCGATGCATTTTCGCAGACGTAAGAACAGCAAAAGACGTATCGGCCATCGGCAAAAATATCTGGAAGTGGTGATTGATAAAATCGAAGTGTAGCTTACAGTTATTGCTTTTGAAATTCTTTTATGATTTTTTCGGCCCGGTCGCGCCATGCGGCTGGGCCGTTTTGTGTAAAATATTCGAACGATTCGTCACAGACCAGTTGGCCTAAGACGGCCTTGCGGTTAGCAGGGTCGACAAGGTCTTTAATAATCTTTTTTCGCAATACTTCTAATTCGGCTAAAAATTCGCCATGCTCTTTGGTAAATATCTGGTCCAGCTTTTCTCTTATATGGCCGGCATAGGCGGGGCAATTGCCTTCGGTGCCGACAGCAATCTGGAGGTTGCCTCGTCTGGTGACGGCTGGTACAAAAAAGTCACAGAGTTCGGGACTGTCAACGACATTACATAGAATCTCCAGTTCCTGACAGTCTTTATAGATTCGTCTGTTTAGTTCTATGTCATTTGTGGCGGCTATAACAAGAACGGCACGGCCAAGATATTCTTTTGAATACTTGGACTCGATTAATTCGACGTTTGTACCCTGGCAAAGAGTAGACAATGCGTTTGTAATTTGCTTAGCTACTACCACCAGGCGGGCACCTGCGGCAAGAAGAGTCTGGGCCTTTCGAATTGCCACGGCACCGGCGCCTATCAGCACTACACGACGCTCGAACAATTCCAGAAATATCGGATACCTGACCATAACAACATTATATATATACTGAGACTCAAACGGTAACGTAAAGTAAAACTGAATTGAAATATTTTCAATTAGCAAAAATCGCTGATATATTGTAAGCTTAGGCGTTATGTGTGCGGGTAAAGTAAAAAAACTAGCCTCTCCTTTGTCCGAGGCTGATGTGCGTTCATTAAAAGCGGGCGATGAGGTTCTTGTCAGCGGCGTGGTTTACACCGCTCGGGATATGGCGCATAAGAGACTGTGTGCGTCGCTGGAGGCTGGACAGAAGCTCCCTTTTGAGCTTGAGGGCTCGATTATTTACTTTTTGGGGCCTTCTCCTGCCCGTCCGGGCCGGGTAATCGGTGCGGCCGGCCCGACCACTTCGGCAAGGATGGATGCTTTCAGCCCGAAACTGATAGCCGCCGGCCTTAGGGCAATGATTGGCAAAGGCTATCGCGGTGATGGGGTCAGGAATGCTTTGAAAGAATATGGGGCTGTCCACCTTGCCGCTGTCGGCGGGGCGGGGGCACTGTTGAGCAAGTGCATTAAATCGGTGGAAGTGATTGCGTATGAGGACTTAGGCACTGAGGCGGTAAGGAAACTGGAAGTTGTGGATTTTCCGGCGGTAGTTGCCTATGACGCGGCGGGAAACAGTGTTTATAAAAATAGATGAAAATTAACGATTGGGCATAAGATAAATGAAAGCAGCATTAGTAGGATTGACGCAATCGGGCAAGAGCACGATACTGTCGGCTATCAGCGGCAAGGAGATTCGCCAAGCTGGGGCCGTGGCGATTGAAGAAGCGATTGTGCCGGTTCCGGACCAAAGGCTTGATTGGTTGACCGAACTCTACAAACCGAAAAAAACAGTTCACGCCACGATTGACTGCCTCGATGTGCCCGGGTTTAACTTTGCCGATGAGCACGGAAGGGCCGCGGCAAGGCGGCTGATTAACAAGATAAGAACCGTTGAACTGCTTGTGCTGGTGATAAGGGCATTTGAAAATCCCGGTGTTGCGCTGTATCGCAACAGTATAAATCCGTCAAGGGACTTGGCGGAGTTGAAAACAGAACTACTGCTGGCCGATTTGGAATTAGTTACCACGCGAATCGAGAAGCTTGAAAAGCAGGTGCACAAGCCCACTAAGACCCAGGCCCACGATAAGGCCGAACTGGCTTTGCAGAAGAAATTGCAGGAGACGATTGAAGCTGAGAAGCCGATAAGCTCAGCGATAGAGAACGAAGCCGAGCGCCAGATGGTGAAGTCTCTGGGGTTTTTGACGTCAAAACCTGTAGTTGTTGCGGTAAATGTCGCAGAGGACCAGTTATCTGAAAATTTCGATTTCAGTGATGTAATTGAGCCTTCAGTGCCGATTATTACAATTTGCGCCAAACTGGAATATGAACTGGCGCAGTTGGACGCCGACAGTAAGCGCGAGTTTGCCGCTGATATGGGAATTACTGAGTCGGCGATAAATAAATTTGTTAACAGTTGTTACTCAGCACTTGGTTTGATAAGTTTTTTAACGCATGGCTCTGATGAGGTGCGGGCCTGGCCCATAAGGCAGGGGACTATCGCAGTTGAAGCGGCAGGCAAAATTCATAGTGACATTCAACGAGGATTCATAAGGGCCCAGACCATGACCTTCGACGACATGAAAGAGTTTGGCAGTGAAAAAGCGGTCAAAGCGGCGGGCAAGGTAAGGCTTGAAGGCAAAGAATATGTCGTTCAGGACGGCAACATTATAGATTTCAGATTTAATGTTTAATTAGAAAAGTTGGAGGACACATTGAATGAGTTGGCTTGATTTGGAAGGAAAGACAGCAATTGTTACCGGCGGGGCACGAGGTATCGGAAAAGAACTTTGCCGGGGGCTTGCCGAAGTTGGTGCCAAAGTTGTCGTGGCGGATGTTAACGCCAAAGGTTCTGAAGAGCTCGTAACACAATTAAGAAATGAATTTGGCGCCGAGCATATTTATAAAGTAACCAATGTGACCAGTAAAGCAAGCGTGGAGGCTATGGTTGAGAGCACTCTGGAAGCTTTTGGACAAATTGATATTCTTGTCAACAACGCAGGGATTAATATTCCTCGGTTATTAGTTGACCCGGCAGGGAAAGAGGAGTTGACAGAACAGGTCTGGGACAAGGTGGTTACCATCAACCAAAAGGGGGTATTTCTTTGTGCTCAGGCGGTTGCGCGGGTTATGATTAAGTCCGGCAGAGGCGGTGTTATAATTAATATGGCCTCTGAGTCCGGGATGGAAGGCTCTGAGGGGCAAAGCGTGTATGCAGGTACAAAGGCGGCAGTTTATACCTTGACGCGTTCCTGGGCCAAGGAGCTTGGCAAGTATAACATACGGGTCGTGGGTGTTTCGCCGGGCATACTGGAGGCGACTGATTTGCGTTCGGATGAGTATGAGCGGGCGTTGGCTTATACTCGCGGAATTACGGTCGAAAAATTGCATCAGAAATATGAAAAGATGTCTATTCCGCTCGGAAGAAGTGGTAAATTAAGTGAAGTCGTTAATACGGTGTGTTTTCTGGCGTCGCAGCGAGCAAGCTACATCCACGGGACAACAGTCAATATTTCCGGCGGAAAGACCAGAGCCTGAGCTGTCGTATTATGATAAAAGCAAGTATCGTCAGTATAGGTAATGAGATTCTCAACGGCCAGACGGTTGATACCAATGCGGCATATCTGAGCAGAAAATTACTGTCAATCAGTATAGCTGTTGTCAGTTCCTATACCGTCGGCGACCAGATTAAATCTATAGTAAGAGCATTGCGGCGGGCAGGCGATGACGCTGATGTTATATTAGTGACCGGCGGCTTAGGGCCGACCGATGACGACCTGACACGGCAGGGGGTGGCAGAATTCCTCGGGGTCGAATTGCAGTTGGAAAATGAGCTTCTGGAAAAGATAACTAATTATTTTACCCGCCGAAACTTGAAAATGCCTGAAAAGAACAAGGTCCAGGCGTACATACCGGCCGGCACAAAGGCACTTGCGAACAATCTTGGCACGGCGCCGGGTATAGTGGCTTGCGTAAACAACAAGAGGCTTTTTGCTATGCCAGGTGTGCCGTCTGAAATGAAAGAGATGTTTGAAGAGTCGGTTTTTGAAAAGCTGAAAGAACTTGCCGGCCGACAGGCTGTGGTTGTGGAGAAACTAAAATGCTTTGGGACAGGCGAATCGAACATTGCCGAATTGATAGGCCCTGTTATGGAACGGGGCAGGAATCCGTTAATCAACTGTACGGTTAAATATGGTGTCATTACTTTGCATATAATCGCAACCGCAAAGGATAAAGCCACGGCTGAGCAGATGGTCGAAAAAGACAAAGAGTCGCTGACGGGATTACTTGGAGACCTGGTTTATGGTACCGGTGAGCAGAGACTGGCCGAAGTGGTAGGGGAGAAATTAGCACAAGACAACATGACCATCGCCGTGGCTGAATCGTGTACGGGCGGGGCCTTGGCAAAGCTTTTGACAGACATACCCGGAGCAAGCAGATACTTCACGCACGGGTGGGTCACATATAGCGATGAGGCTAAAATCAGCGAACTTGGTGTGCCGGCGGCGTTAATTGAAAAGTATGGAGCGGTCAGCGAAGAAATGGCGGCGGCTATGGCCGAAGGTGCCAGAAACAAGGCGGGGGCATCGTTCGGTATAGGAATAACGGGCATAGCGGGACCGGGGGGCGGAAGTGAACAAAAACCGGTAGGGCTTACGTATATCAGTATAGCCTCCAAGGCACAGAGCCAAACGAAACGTTTTATTTTTTTACACGACAGGGAGTTCATACGGCTTCGAGCGGCTCAAACCGCAATGAATATGCTGCGATTGAAATTGCGGGATTGACTTAATGATTCGATAATGATATAATAAGCTTTACCTGAATTAACAAAATACCGATTATAATAGTTGAGTATGGCTAAACAGCGAAGAAAATTAGGCGAAATCCTGTATAAAGCGGGATTGGTTAAAAAAGAGGCCCTGATTGAGGCAATTAAGGCCTCAAAGGCCGACAATAAACTGCTGGGCCAGATATTGGTGGAACGAAAGCTGCTGGACGAGGAAACCTTAACTAAAGCAATCGCCAAGCAATTCGGTCTGAAATATATAAACATGGACCAGGCTACCATTGAGCCGGAAGCGGTGAAGCTTATTCCTGAGGACCTTATAAAAAGGCACAAAATCCTCCCTCTGGGTATGGATAACGGCAGATTAAAACTGATTATAAGCGATCCTCTGGATTTAGACGCGCTGGATTTGCTTCGTTTTCGCCTGAACGTCGAATTGGACTGTCACCTTGCCAATGCATCAAAAGTGCGTTCCTACATCGAGGAAACGCTCTACGAAGTTATCGAAGAAGAGGAAGATGAGGAAGATGACAGGTTAAAACATAGTATTGACGCCACAGCTGCTGAACTTGCGGAAGCCGGCCATGAATTGCAGGCAGAAGCTTTGCGTGTCCAGGCGGCAGGGAGTGACGATGACGGGCCGATAGTGCGGCTGGTAAACCTTATCATTGATGACGCCTATCATATGCGAGCCAGCGATATTCACATCGAGCCCATGTCTGACCGGGTACGGATAAGATACCGCGTGGACGGGGTGTGTCTGGAAAAAGATAATATCCCGAAGAATATGCAGGCACCGTTGGTTACCCGTTTTAAGATTTTGTCAGGTATGGACATCGCCGAAAAGCGACTGCCCCAGGACGGCCGAATTAAACGGACAATCGCAGGAGAGGACATTGATTTTCGTGTTTCGTCTTTGCCGGGTTATCATGGGCCAAGTATTGTGTTGCGAATTTTGCGCCCTGATGCGGTTAATATCGGTATTCCGGCATTAGGTTTTGAGCAGGAGGATTACGGGCGTTTTCAACAAATAATCAAGAGACCTAACGGCATTTTTCTGGTTACAGGCCCTACCGGTAGCGGTAAAACTACAACACTGTACGCGGCGCTTCTGGAACTTAATAAACCAGACAAAAAGATTATCACTGCCGAAGACCCGGTGGAATATAATTTTGCCGGTATGAATCAATGTCAGGTGAGAGAGGATATTGGATTGACATTTGACAAGATCCTAAGGGCGATGCTGCGACAAGCTCCCAATATCATTCTTGTCGGTGAAATTCGAGACGGTTCGGTAGCTGATATTGCTATTCAGGCGGCACTTACAGGACACCTGGTGTTCAGTACGCTGCACACCAATGACGCCCCCAGCGCAATTACGCGTTTGATTGATATGGGAGTCAAGCCGTTCCTGGTGGCCAGCTCGATACAAGCTATTATGGCACAAAGACTTATAAGGCTTATTTGCAGGAATTGCAAAGTGGTTGACGAGAACCCTGACCCGTACTTTTTGCGGCTTCTTAACATTACTCCGGAAGATATCAAAAAACATCCTATCCACAAAGGGGCCGGATGCAGCAAATGCCAGGGCACAGGTTTCAAAGGCCGCAGTGGGGTATTTGAAATGGTAGAGTTAAATAACGAAATCAGAGAATTGGCATTTGCAAAAGCACCAGCCAACGAACTGAGAAAGGCATGTGTTGGAAGTGGCATGAAAACATTGATGGAAGACGGCAAGATTAAAATATTCAAAGGCGTTACTACCCCCGAGGAAATCGCCAAGATATCGCAAGCAGAAGGTGTAATGGTAGATTAATCATTTGTTAGTTGTTGAGGATTTTCTATGGCAACAGTTAATATGGACCGTTTGTTGCAGGCCTGTGTTGATCAGGACGCTTCTGATATACATCTGACGGTTGGACGACCGCCGGTATTTCGAATCAGCGGGGGGCTAAGGTCACTGGAAACAAAGGTCCTTGGACCGGATGATACGGTTGCTCTGATGAAAAGCATCACGCCGGATCGCAATCAGCAGGAGATTCAAGAAGAAGGGGGAACCGACTTTGGTTTTGCTTTTGGGGACAAAGGAAGATTCCGTGTTTCTGTTTTTAAGCAAAAAGGCAATATGACAATCGTTCTGCGACTTATCCCAAATAAAATTCTGACATTTGAAGAGATAGGTTTGATTCCTATCGTTGCGAATTTGTGCCGCAGGCCCAGAGGGCTGTTTCTGGTTACAGGGCCCACCGGAAGCGGCAAGACAACAACGCTTGCTACTATGGTCAACTATATTAACGAAAACCTTGACCGCCATATTGTAACCGTTGAAGAACCGATTGAATATTATCATCCGCACAAAAAGTCCATTATCAACCAGCGTGAAGTAGGAGTGGATGTGCCGAGCTTTTCCGAGGCGCTAAGGCGAGTTCTGAGACAAGACCCGGACGTGATTCTGGTAGGTGAATTGCGAGACCTGGAGACAATCGAATCCGCAGTCAGGGCTGCAGAGACCGGTCACCTTGTTTTCAGCACGCTGCATACAAC
>SDBV01003955.1_pt1 | contig 21500 bp, 18 predicted proteins | sample 2277081 | NCBI WGS metagenome assembly SDBV01 (sample SAMN10402039, study PRJNA504765) | marine sediment metagenome | isolation source: marine sediment core GS10_PC15, 223 cmbsf | place: Arctic Ocean: Southern Knipovich Ridge | collected 2010 | reverse complement strand
GTACTAGAGGTTATATAGAACCTAAAACCAAACGCCACTCACATCATACATCTTTGATGGTAATTCAAAACAAAAAAAAGATAATGATCGATTGTGGAGAGACTTTCAAAAACAAATTAAAAAAAATAAATCCCGATCATATAGTTATTACTCACGCTCATCCAGATCACGCTTTTGGACTCGAAAATGGGTGCAACTCATTTGTTTGGGCAACTAAAACCACATGGAAATTAATTGATCACTTTCCTATAGATAAAAAATATAGAAAAATTATCTATCCAAGAAAAAAACAAAAAATTGCAAATGTTACTTTTGAAGCTTTTGAGGTTATGCACTCTGTAAAAGCTCCGGCTGTTGGCTATAGAATAAGTTATAATAAAAAAGCTTTTTTCTACGTTCCAGACGTTTTATGGATAGAGAAAAGAAAAGCTGCTTTTAAAAACATCATATTCTACATTGGCGATGGAGCCACCATTCAAAGAAATATGGTTAGAAAAGATAAAGCTACAAATAAGCTTTATGGCCATGCAAATATCCGTCAGCAGCTTACCTGGTGCAAAAAAGAAAGCGTAAAAAAAATGATAATCACACATCAAGGTTCTGACATTGTTAAAAATGAAAAAAAAGCTAAAAAGATAATTGAAAAGCTAGCGAAAGAACGAGAGGTAGATTTTGAGCTAGCATTCGATGGTATGAAAATCGATCTAGAATAGCTTTTATCTACATTTCTTAACAAAATATAAATTGGCAATATCAATGAGGTATCTTTATTAATAAATTATAAGACAAGTAAGTAAAACCTTTTCCATTAAACGATCGAGAGACGCATTATTTTAGCTCTATATCCAAAACAGGATACTTTTCCCAGCCCTGTAAATCAAAATGCCACCATTCTGTAGGAAGAGGCTCAAAACCACCTATATCCATCATTACATCTTGAAGTAATTTTCTATTTTTTTTGATGTTATCTGATAGGTCCTCGAATACTAGATGAGCTTTTTCAGAAAATGAATCAAAAGCAGTTGGCATCTCAAGCTCTGATTTGTCTACTTGATTGATTATAGTTACATCTACAGCGGTTCCTCTAGTGTGTCTAGTTATTTTCTTAGGATTACCGACATACCTTTCATCTGGCAGGGTATCAAATAATATTTGCTGCGCCCAAAGAGGTCTATACCCGTCAAAAATTTTAAGAGAAAGATCTAGTTTCTCTAAATGTTTTTGAACTTTATCTAAAACGATAGCGGTGTCTTTATGCACTAAACAAATATCAGTTTTATAGATAACTTTTTTTGTGAAATTATCATCAGTTGCATAACGAATATCTAATAATATGTTGGGATTCACATCATTAATATTAACTAATGGATCTAATTTGGTTGTTATCTCGTTTTGCGGCATAAAACCCTTCCTTTATCTTAGTTTTTCTTATTTTATTTTTAATCAACCTTACTTAATCTGATCGTTTAACCACTTTTGGTATTTACTATCTACATCATCTACTTTTATTGAAAATATACAAGGAACTTCATACGAATGAACTTTTTTTATCTCTTCATTAATTTCAGAGAATTTTTCTTTTATAGTTTTAACTAATAAAATCGTCTCTGAGCTCTCCTCTATTGTATCACTATTTTGAGGCCAAAAACAGAAAGATTTCATCCCATCTAATATATTTACGCAAGCGATAAGTTTTTTCTTTAATAATTTTTTTCCTATATTTTTTGCCTCTATAATATCTTTACAAACAACATATATTAAAATCATAACATCACAAAAATTGCCTTTAATCTATATATACTCTTGGAAGTCTTTCATTAAATAAACATAGAATCTCATAAGAGATTGTCTTGCATTCATCTGCAATTTCTTTAATCGTTATCTCTTTATCTTTTTGTCTACCGATTAAAACAACTTCATCACCAATATATGCATCAGTATTTGAGACATCCACCATGAATTGATCCATACAAATAGTTCCAATAATTGGATGTTTTTTTCCTCTTATCAAAACTGAACCTATATTTGAAAGAGACCTTGAATAACCATCGCCATAACCAACTGGAATAGTGACGATTTGACTTTTAGCTTTAGTAATAAAGCTATACCCATAGCTAATACCCTTATCTTTTTCAACGACCTTAAAATATGATACTTTGCTTTTCACTGAGAAAATAGATTTAATATTTTCAAACTTTTTGGGAAGATCTTTGCTATAGCAACCAAAAGGCAAGGCTCCGAGCCGAACCATATCTTTTAGATCATTTTCAAAATTGCAAAGATAAGCTGTGTTTGCAATATGTAAAATAGTAGATTTATCTGGTTTTATCTTATTTAAAAAATCATCAAAGATTTTTATTTGAATATTATTTATTGGATGCTCTTTTTGATCAGCGCAAGCTAGATGAGAATATATTCCTTTTATAATGAAGCATTTTTGATCCTTTATGTATTTATATAAAGAAATAGCCGTAGTAGGTTTTACTCCAATTCTTCCCATCCCTGTATCTACTTTTAGATGAATTTTGCATTTCTTATTGTATTTAGTGCAGTAATCTTGAACTAGTTTAGCTTTAAAATATGAGCTGATGGTAATTTCTAAATCATAATCTATTAGATCTTTTATCTGATCGTCATGAAACGTTCCTAAAACTAAAATCGGCAATTTAATATTCGCCTCCCTTAATTTTATACCCTCCATTAGATTCGCTACAGCTAGATAATCAACTTTTTCATTTTCAGCTACTTTTGCTATCTCTATTAACCCATGGCCATAAGCATTAGCTTTTACACAAAGACAAAAAAAAGCATCTTTTATATAGGATTTAATAAGCAGAATATTTTTTCTAAACTGCTTAAGATCTACCTCAATCCAACTAGAATAATTTAACATATTTCAAATACAGCACTTTATATATATTTAGATTAAATTTTATTAAATTAGAGATATATTTTTAAAGATAAATAGATAGAATTTTTAGAAAAAAAATAAGCGGATCTGAAAGATCCGCTTAAATATTAACTCTTAGTAGAAGAATTGTTGTCCGAAAAATGATTTAGCAGTTAAAAATCCGCCAACGATAATTAAAATCACTCCCCAGAAAATAAAAAAGCTTCTGTTAGTAGCTGTTTTAGCCATATATTTCATGCACTCTTTATGGAAGAATAGTCTCATAATTCCGCAAAGAAGTGTTAACCATCCAATAATTGTTACTAAAACAATCCAATTTTTTACCCAAACGTTATGGCCAATAACGATAGCAAGACCAATAACTAATGGAATAAAACTGATAAGAGTCATGATAGCATTACTTTTAGCAACATCTTTTACAGTGTTTTGAAAAGATTGTGGTCTAGTTACTAATGCTATACCGATTATTAACCAAGCAAGTCCAATTAGCTTAGCTAAATATATACTTATAGGTTCCATATTTTTTTACCTCAAAAAAGTTTGTTCTCCTAATTTCACTAATACCATATTAAAAAAATTTTTATAAAGTTTTTTTTTATAAATCTTTAATATTTATTATGATAATGTCTAAATTATGAATAAAAAACTGTGTCCCTGCCAGAGCAAAAGGTCATATATAGATTGTTGTGAAAAATATCATCTTGGCAAAAAAAAACCTCAAAATGCTAAAGATTTGATGCGATCAAGGTTTTGTGCATATGCCCTATCCCTTTCAGATTACATCATAAAAACCTCTCATCCCAAAAATGCATGTTTTCAAAAAGATCTAAAAACTTTGAAAGAAGATATTTTAAGATTTTGTAAAGACACCTCTTTTGAAAATCTTGAAATTTTAGATTTTATTGAAGAAAAAGAAAAAGCCTTTGTGACCTTTATAGCTTATTTGAAAGCAGCTAAAAAAGATCTAACCTTTACAGAGATTTCTCATTTTGAAAAGCAAAATGGGAAATGGCTATACAAAGATGGGCAGCTTTTTGAAGGGATAAGAAGGGATCTGTAGCTTTTTTATAATAATTCTTATTTTTCTCTAAACAATTAGAAATCTTGATATAATCTTGATCTTTAAACTTTTTTTAAAAAGCTAAAATGCGAAAATTTCACAAAAAATACCTCCCCATTTTTTTTCTTTGGATAATTTTCAGTTCATTTAATGGTTTTGAATACAGAAACATCAAAACTTTCGACCCTTTATCTATCCATATAATAGAGATTGATCCAAGAAAATATGAAATTTTCCCATCTCTTGCTAATGATAATAAGATATCTAGAGCTACAGTTTTAGATATCGCAAAAAGAAAAAAAGCTAAAGCTGCAATAAATGGAGGCTTTTTTAAAGTAGACGGCAGACCTACTGGAATCTTAAAAATTGATAATAAATGGATCTCACTTCCTCTTAAACAAAGAGCAGCTATTGGTTGGAACAAATCAAACACTATTTTTATGATTGATAGATTAGACGCTAAGGCTTCTATTTTTATTCAAAACTTAGAGTTTTCAATAGATGGGATAAATCGCCCAAGAGAAAAAAATGAAAGAATTTTATATTTATCTCCTTTTTATAATACATATCAAGTTGATCCTAATAATTTAAGCTGCCAAGTTTTATTCAAAAACTTTTTTTTATCTTTTAGAGAAGATGATGACATATCAACTTTTGTTAAATATAATGATTTCGATTACAGAGTAGATATTTTTCCAAAAGTATCACCAAGTGATTCTCCTCTTTGGGAAGATTTGGATCATATAGTTGGAGGAACGCCCCTTCTAATTTATAATAGAGAAAAAATCTATGATTTCTCAAGTGAGAAAACTTTTCAAAAATTTATAACAAATAAATATGCAAGAACAGCTATTGGAATTAAAGAAAATGGTAATCTACTTTTTGTCGTAGCAGATGGTAATGACAATGTAAATAGCATTGGTCTAACTATTGATGAGCTAAGAGATTTAATGTATGATCTCGGCTCAATATATGCGCTCAATTTAGATGGAGGAGGATCTTCTACTATGGTAATAGATGATAAGCTTATTAATTCACCAGAAGATGGATTCATGGAAAAAGTATCAGATGCCATTTTGATCTTAAAAAAGGAAATCTAAAAAATACTTTTTTTTCTTAGAAATTTTTTTCATAAGCTATTTTCATAAGATTTTTTTAAATTTCAACATTCTTTATTGACAAATTAATCTATTTATTAAAAAAATGATTATAACGGACACAAAAAACTTGGAGTTATAATGGCTAAAAAAATGAAAAAAATGGGAGTTTTCATTTTCGCAATGATGAACGTTGCGATCGTTTTATCATTAAGAGGACTTCCTCTTCTTGCAAAAACAGGTATGCATATGGTCTTTTTCATTTTATTTGCATCGTTTTTATTTTTGATACCTTCTGCTTTAGTATCAGCAGAACTTGCAACTGGTTGGGTAAAAGATGGAGGAATTTATCGTTGGGTAAAAGAAGCATTTGGATCAAAACTTGGGTTTACTGCTATTTGGCTTCAGTGGATTCAAAATACAATTTGGTACGCTACAGTTCTAGCTTTTGCAGCAGGAGCAATATCTTATTTATTTTTAAATCCCAGTCTTTCTTATAACAAGTACTTTATCATTGCAATTATTTTAATAGTTTATTGGGGAGCGACATTTATAAATTTTAGAGGATTGAAAGCTGCTAGTTGGTTTACTACAATTTGTGTTATTGGAGGAACTATTGTTCCAGCAGCTTTGATAATAATTTTAGGATTTCTTTGGGTGTTTTTAGGCAATCCCATAGAGTTTGTAAATACATCTCATGGTTTTTTTCCAGACTTTAAAAATTTTGAGAATTTAGCATTTTTAGCAGGAACCGTTTTACTTTTTTCAGGTATTGAAGTAAATGCTGTACATGTTTTGGATTTAGAAAGTCCTAAAAAGAGTTATCCAAAAGCTATCTTTTTAGCGCTAGCAATAATTATTATAACATTTCTACTCGGATCATTTTCAGTTGCAGCTTCAATTCCAGCAGAGGACATTTCGCTCACTGCTGGAATAATGCAAGGCTTTAAAGATATGCTTCATATGTTTAAGTTAGATTGGCTACTTCCTGTCATGGGATTTTTAGTAGCGTTTGGAGCAATTGGAAGTGTTACCGCTTGGATAGGAGGTCCATCGAAAGGCCTGCTCGCTACTGCAAAACACGGAGAGCTTCCTCCGTATTTGCAATATACAAATAAAAACAATGTTCAAACTCATATTTTATGGATACAAGGACTTATCGTTACAGTTTTAGCATTTGTATTTTTAGTAATTCCCAATGTAAACACTGCTTATTTTCTGTTGACAGCTCTTACAATTGTTTTATATTTGATTATGTATATTCTTCTTTATCTATCAGGAATAGTGCTTAGATACAAGCAGCCTAATGTGAAAAGACCATATAAAATACCTGGTGGAAATTTTGGCATGTGGCTAGTTGCTGGCATTGGCCTTATAGCTGTAGTATTTGCTTTTATCGTTGGATTTTTCCCTCCAGCTCTACTTGAAATTGAAAGTCCTGGAATATATGTGTCATTTTTAATTATAGGAACTCTTGTATTTGTTGCAGCGCCAATAATTATAAATCATTTTAAAAAACCATCTTGGGTAAAAAAAATAACAAAAAAAAAGGGAAATAAATAATGGTACATGAGAAGGTAAAATTAGAAGATTTAAATGATGCACAAAAAACTATTATTCCTATTTATGCAAGGCATGCTCTTAAAAAAAGTGTTCCTAAATATGAGATTCCCAAAGAGTCAATGCTTCCGAGAACAGCATATGATCTAATTCATGATGAGCTAATTTTAGATGGCAATTCTAGATTTAACTTAGCGACTTTTGTATCTACTTGGATGGAACCTGAAGCAAAACAGCTGATGATGGATACATTAGATAAGAATATGATTGATAAAGATGAATACCCTCAAACAGCAGAGATAGAAAACAGATGTGTAAATATTTTATCAAGGCTTTGGAACTCTGAAAAAGATAAAGAAGCGATGGGATGTTCTACTATTGGATCATCTGAAGCTTGTATGTTAGGTGGAATGGCACTTAAATGGAAGTGGAGAGAGAAAATGAAAAAGCTTAATAAACCTACAGACAAACCCAATTTAGTAATGGGAATGAATGTTCAAGTTTGTTGGGAAAAATTTTGTAAATATTGGGATATAGAGCCTAGGTTTGTATATTGTGAAGGAGATAGATTTATAATAGATCCCAAAAAAGCAGCTGAGCTCTCAGATGAAAACACAATAGGTGTTGTCTGTATTTTGGGCTCAACATTTGATGGAAGTTATGAACCTGTTGAAAAAGTATCAGATGAGTTAGATAAACTTGAAAAAGAAAAAGGATTTGATATTCCAATACATGTTGATGGTGCAAGTGGAGGGTTTATTGCTCCTTTTTTAGATCCCAAATTAAAATGGGATTTTAGATTAGATAGAGTAAAATCTATAAACACATCAGGACATAAATATGGACTTGTCTATCCAGGTGTTGGTTGGATTATTTGGAGAGATAAAGATGAACTTCCTGAAGATCTAATTTTTTATGTAGATTATTTAGGTGGTAAAATGGCAACTTTTGCTATTAACTTTTCTAGACCTGGCTCTCAGATTTGTGCGCAGTACTATAACTTTTTAAGGCTAGGATTTGAAGGATATAAAGAGATACAACAAGCGTGTAGAGATACAGCTTTATATTTATCTTCTACTATTGAAAAGATGGGACCTTTTAAATTAATTACCAAAGGTGATGATCTCCCTGTTTTTGCATGGACTTTAAAAGAAAAAACTAATTTTACTTTATTTGATATGGCAGACAAGTTAAGAGAAAGAGGCTGGCTTGTTCCTGCATATAAGATGCCAAAAAACAGAGAAGATCTAATAGTTCAAAGAATAGTTGTTAAAAACGGTTTTTCTATAGACATGGCCGATATGCTCTTAAACGACATGAAAAGACACTTAGAGTTTTTCAAAAAACAAAAAGGCTTTATTAAAAAAGAAGAAGGTCATCACTTTAGGCATTAAAATGAAAAAAGCTTATATCTCATTACTACTTGTATTAGTTTTATTTTCTTGCACAAAGACGAATAAAAAAGTAGATATAACTATTCCAAAGCTCACAAACAATCCATCTTGGGATGTTGTTTGCACGAATAGAAAACCACTTTTATCTTTTTATATATCAAGAGGTGGCATTGGAAAAAGAACATATATAGTTAACTTGGATACTGAGCCTGAATTCAATTCTCCTAACTTCATTGAATATAAAAATATTGAAGAGTTAGATGAGTTTATAGTTCAAAAAAGAGTTGAAAAACCTCTTGTTGATAAGATTAGATATTATTTTAGAGCAAAAGCTATAGATTCTGAGGGTAATGAATCCAAATGGGCATATACTAGATTTTCTTTAGATACCGATTACAACAAAAATTTCATGAATCTTACAAGAGCAAAAGTTCAAAACGTTAGAGTGTCTACAGGAGAGAATCCAAAAAATCTAATAGATTATGATGATCCAGGGCAAGTATCTTTTTGGCAAGCAGCGCCTCCTGGACCAATAAAACCTTGGGCAATTTTTGATTTAGGAAAACCAACTATCGTTTCTAGAATATGGATGCTTGCAAATATCAATAGAGATAATGGTTGGTTAGTTGATTTTGTATGGGAAAAAAGTCTCGATGGAAAAAACTTTGAAGAGATTATAGATGCTAAAATACTTAACAATGATACTTTTAGAAATGTTATAGATATCACACCTGTTTCAGCTCGTTATTTAAGATTAAAAATTAATCATTTTAGAGGAGTCGCTCCTCATCTAAATTGCGTAATTTTTTATACTCCAGGTAAACCTAAAGTACCAACGCCTCCTAGGGGAAAATATGTTCTTTTAGTTGGAGACCAAATGAATGGCGGTACTTTTACACAGCTAGCTCCATATATAGAAACTTTAGATTTAGGTTTAAAAACGCTGACTATACCTCACTATGAAATATCTCTAGATATGTTGCATAGACTGCAAAATAAACCAATTGCAATAATTTTAAGTGGTAACAATGCTGATTATCCACATCTTCCTATGTATGAGTTCAACGGTGTTTATGAAATCATTAGAAATACTGACATACCACTATTAGGAATATGTGCGGGTCATCAAATGCTTGCATTTACATATGGCTATTCATTTGTAAGATCTATGGGCTGGAAAGCTCTCACAGCTTTAGAGGTACTGCAGCAGATAAAACCTATTCGTATATTGAAAGAGGATCCAATATTTAAAGGTATGAAAAATCCATTTATAGCTCCTGAAATTCATGGTTGGTCTGTAGCCGTAGTTCCAAAAGATTTTGAGCTTTTAGCAGAATCCACATACATACAAAGTATAAAACACAAAGATAAATTTATATATGGATCCCAGTTTCATCCAGAGGTTGAAGTATCATATAATGAGGGTAAAAAGTTTTTAATTAACTTTTTAAATATGGCAATAGATAAAGGAAACTAAGTTACCTTTTTTGAAATTATAGATTATTTATTTTTATAAAAGCTCATTTGCATTTAATTTTTCTATAGTTTTTTTCTTATCTGGAAAAACTATAGAGCCTATAATTCCTGAAACAAAAATAAGTAAAATCCCCCAAGTAGCCCAAACCCAAGTGTAGATCCCCTCTTCTCTATATATTAGGTATGACAGAGTCCCTACAACGATTCCTACGATAGTGCTAATGTAGGCTCCAACGATGGATGTTTTTTTCCAATAAAACCCACCTAATAGCGCAAAACTAAGAGCAGCTATTGGAATGTTCGCTAAGATAATTTTATCAAAGATTTTATCTATTAAAACGTTTGATAAAAAATATGATAAAAAAGCGAAAGCAATCATTATTATTTTAGATTGAAAAGCAGATTTTTTTTCTTTTAAAAAATCGGAGATAACCATAGCGCTCATTGCGCTATAAACTCCTGTTAGAGTTGTAGCAGATGTTGCAAATAACAGAGCAAAACTAAGCCCTTTTAGCCCTATTGGTAAAAAGATATTTATTGCCATAGGATATGCTTTTTCTGGATTAGATAGAATATAGCCTTTTTCTTTTAAAATATATGTTGTAAAAACAGCAAGAGAGTAAAAAATAAATACAAAAATCGCTGAAAATATAACAGCAAAAGTTGCTGTTTTTTTATTTTTAGCTGCAAATATTTTCTGTCCATACCAGGGAGCTAAAATATAGGTAAACATAGTTAAAATAACTAAAGAGATCCAAAACCTATATGAAAAAAAACTACTTGAATATTCAACTTTTACATCTACTTGCACCGGCGATTTAAACGCAAAAAATAAGATCAATGGAAAAATAAAAAGTATCAATATAAAACTTAAAACATCTGTTCTAATAATTGATACGAGGCCTTCTCTCAAACACATTAAAAGTATAATAAAAACTAAAGAAAAACTTAAAATCCAAAAATTTAAAAGAGGAAAAATTTCAGAAAAAAGTAGAGTCAAAGATTTTACATAAGAAGAGGTAAAACCTATCATTGAGATGATTAATAAAAAGCTCGCTATTTTTCCTAAATTCTTCCCATATTTTTTAGTAAAAAAACCCGCTACTGATAACCCATTAAATTCTTTCCATTTTCTAGCGACAATAGCAGCATAAAACAAAAGTCCTATTAAAAAAATCAGAGGAAATAAAAAAGCTTTTTTCCCCATAATATATCCGAGTGATGAAAAAGCGATTAGAGTGGCACTATTAAACTCTGTCATTACAAGAGTAGCTATTAAAGAGAAAAGATTAGTGTTTCTATCAGCTACTAAATAAGAAGACTCAAAAACTATTTTTTTAGATTTATAGAGGCCTATAAAGGCTAAAAATATTATAAAAATAAGTATTACAAAAATATCAACTAGTCCCATATCAATTTTTTCTCTTTTCTATGTTATAATAAACAAGCCAATCCAATTTAATATTTTTTGAAAAAAAAGATAAGATTTTTTTTAAGTGATTATATATTTATCGATTAATGTACCTACATAATATGTTGCAAGTATCACAAATGCCATTATCAAAACATGCTCTGAAATTGCTCTAAAAGGACTATTTTTTTGCTCTTTAGCAATTACATAGCTAAAAACTGATAACAACATAAATCCCCAAGCAATATTTAAAACCATAGCTATCTTAAGAGGCAGTGAGAATAATAAAGGAAGAAAAGATGTCGTAACAACTAGTTTGGATAGGAAAGTATAAAGAGTAGATAACCAAACCTCTTTTTCTGTATGAATCCCTTCTGATTCTTCTGAAAAATGCATACCGACAGCATCTGCCATAGAATCCGCTACTGCTATTGTTAAAATACCACCTAAAACCACTCCTTTCGAGTTAGTAGATGCAAATAGGCCGACCATTAATCCTAGGGTAGTAATAACCCCTGATGCAACACCGAAACCGAAACTAGATTTAAAGCATGACTTTTTCATAAGATAAAATTTATCATTTATAAAAATTTCAAAGAACATAAAATTTAAATATTTTTTATTTGGATTTCAAAGAAACTAAAGCTTAGATATTTAAAGATTAGTTAATCTAAAATAAAATAAAGATTTAAAATTTTTATTTCACTATCTTTCATTGCAATAGAATGTTATCATCATCACTTTAAAATCCAATAAACCCCATAAAAAGAAAAAAGATGACATTTAAAAATTTAAATCTACACTCAAAAATTATTCAAGCAATTGAAGAAATGAAATATGAGATAGCAACTCCTATTCAAGAGCAAGCAATTCCTGAGATATTAAATGGAAAGGATTTATGCGCCTCAGCTCAAACAGGAACTGGAAAAACTGCCGCTTTTTTACTTCCAACTTTGACAAAGATAATGGAAAAGCCTTTGAGAGGAAAAGGACCTAGAATTTTAATTCTAGTACCAACTAGAGAACTTGCAATGCAAGTTTCTAGAGAGGCAACAAAATATAGTAAATATTTGAAAATGGTTAAAACAGTTTGTATATATGGTGGAGTGCCTTATCCTATGCAAAGAAGAGATCTACATAGACCCTATGATATATTAGTTGCAACACCTGGTAGATTAATCGATCACATAAATAGTGGAAGAATTAAATTTTCTAGACTACAAACTTTTATTTTAGATGAAGCAGACCGAATGCTTGACATGGGATTTATCGATGATGTTAGATTAATTTCAGAAGCAATTGAAACTGAGCATCAAACACTTTTATTTTCAGCAACTTTAAAAAAAGCTGTTAAAAACTTAGTAAAAGATCTTTTAAAAGATCCTGTAGATATAACAATACCAATGGACAAGGGAAATATTGAGCAGCGAATACACACAGTTAGAAATCTCGATCATAAGCTAGAGCTTTTAGATAAGGTTTTAGATGAAGAAGAGATAAAACAAGCAATTATATTTACATCTACAAAAATCTATGCAGATGAACTTAAATATCAACTACAAGATAAAGGCCATAGAGCCCAAGCTTTACATGGAGATATTCCTCAAGGAAAAAGAACAAGAACGATAGCTCAATTCAGACAAGGTAAAACAGATCTTCTTATAGCGACAGATGTAGCTGCCAGAGGAATAGATATTCCAAAAATCTCACATATAATTAATTTTGATCTTCCTAATTCTATTGATGATTACATTCATAGAATAGGCAGAACTGGAAGAATTGGAGAAAAAGGTCTCGCTATATCTTTTGCATCTCCAAAAGATCGAGGCATTCTTTTCGATCTAGAAAAGCTAACTGGCCAAAAACTCTTACCTTCTAGATCATCTGGTAATAGAAGAGATGACAAGAAGAAAAGATTTTCAAATAACTTTTCAAGAAAGAGAAACTCTTCTAATAGATCTGGCGACAGAGATTTCAGAAATAACTTTAAAAGAAAATCTTTTTCTGACAGAGATAATGACAGAGATTCCTCAAGAAACTTTAGAGGAAAATCATCTTCTAGCAGAGATGATGACAGAGATTCATCAAGAAACTTTAGAGGAAAATCATCTTCTAGCAGAGATGATGACAGAGATTCATCAAGAAACTTTAGAGGAAAATCATCTTCTAGCAGAGATGGTGACAGAGATTCATCAAGAAACTTTAGAGGAAAATCATCTTCCAACAGAGATGATGACAGAGATTTCTCAAGAAACTTTAGAGGAAAATCATCTTCCAACAGAGATGATGATAGAGATTCATCAAGAAACTTTAGAGGAAAATCATCCTCTAGCAGAGATAACGACAGAGATTCATCAAGAAACTTTAGAGGAAAATCATCCTCTAGCAGAGATAACGACAGAGATTCATCAAGAAACTTTAGAGGAAAATCATCTTCTAACAGAGATGATGACAGAGATTTTTCAAAAAAGAGACGAAGTTTTAAGGACAAAAAAGATGAAAGAGGAGAAAAAGAGAGTAATGAACGATCTTTTTCTAAAAAAGGCCCTTTTAATAAAAAAGCAAAACGCTCTTTTCGAACTTAAAATAGAATCAATTTAAATTATTGTTTTCTTCTTATAGACATTTTTTTAATAAAATTTTATAGTTTTTCAGCTCATAGTGAAATTGCTTAATTTCATTATGAAAAAAAAATAACTATAGGAAAAAAGTTATGTCTATTTTCAAAAAAGTTTATATTTTACTTGTTTTAGTTTTACCAATACTAAGTTTTTGTGAAGATAATTCTCAGTTTCGTATATTGGATATCATTGCAAAAAAAAGAGATAATATTGAACTTACTAAAAACGAGATAAATTACTTCGTTCAAGAATATACAGAAAATAAAATACCTGACTATCAAGCCTCTTCATTTCTAATGGCTATTTTCATAAATTCAATGACATCTGATGAAACTGCTTATTTAACAGATGCTATGATTCATTCCGGTAAAGTTCTAAGTTTTGATGAAATCTCTGATCCAATTGTTGATAAACACTCAACTGGAGGAGTTGGAGATAAGACATCTCTCATTTTAGCGCCTATTTGCGCTTCTTTAGGTTTAAAGATTCCAATGATATCAGGAAGAGGCTTAGGCCACACAGGCGGCACCTTAGATAAGCTAGAATCGATAGATGGATTCAATGTCAATCAAGACACTGAAAATTTTAAACAAATCGTAAAAGATGTAGGTGTTTGTATAATTGGACAAACCAAAGACATAGCTCCGGCAGATAAAAAATTATACGCTCTAAGAGATGTCTCTGGATCAGTAGAGAGCATTCCTTTAATTGCTAGCTCCATAATGAGTAAAAAGATGGCTGAGGGTTTAGATGTTTTGGTAATGGATGTAAAAACAGGAAAAGGAGCATTTATAAAAGATTATGAAAGTTCTTTAAAACTAGCTTCTGCTATGCAAAACATTGGAAAAAAACTAAATACCAAAGTTATAGCTATAGTATCAGATATGAATCAACCACTTGGTATGGCAGTTGGCAATTCTTTAGAAATAATCGAATGCATGCAAATTTTAAAAGGAGAGTGCCAAAAAGGCCAAGAAGATCTAAGAGACTTAAGTTTTACTCTAGCATCTCAAATGCTCATTGCAGCAAATAAAGCAGAAAATGAAAAGGATGCAATAGATAAAATTAATCGAGTAATTTATGACGGATCTGCATTTGAGAAATTTAAAGAGATGGTAAAAACTCAAAATGGAAATGAAAAATCATTAGATGATTATTCTCTTCTTCCTACAGCTAATTTTAAATACTTTCTAAAGGCTACAAAATCTGGCTTTGTAAATACTTTAGATGCTATGAAAATAGCTCAAGGGAGCTCTATTCTCGGAAGTGGTCGCAAAACCATAGAAGATGAGATCGATTTAAGTGTTGGAGTTATAATTTATAAAAAAATATCTGACTTTGTAGAAGACTCGGATATACTTTTAGAGATTCACTATAACGATGAAAACAAGCTAAAAGAGGCTCTTTCATTTTTTGAAAATGCATATGAAATTGAAGATGAAAATGTATGCTCTCCAGCATTGATTAAGAAAATATTAAAATAAATTTTTAAGACAAAAAAATAACGCCTTATATCCTAAGATATAAGGCGTAAAATTATAGATAATTAAAATCTTCTTTTGCTGTTAAAAGAACGATCATTATCTCTTTTTTCTCTTTGACGAGCTTCGTTAACAACAATAGTTCTGCCGCCAACTTCTTTTCCATTTAGCTCTTCGATAGCTTTTTCAGCTTCTTCTTTAGAGCCCATTTCCACAAATCCAAATCCTCTTGATCTGCCTGTGTCTCTGTCTAAAATAATTTTTGCACTTACAACTGCGCCGAAAGCTGCAAAAATATCTGTTAATTCTTGTTCTGTTGATGCATGTGGCAAGTTGCCTACATATAGTTTCATAAAAAATTCTCCTTTAAAAATTTCTAGTTTTACTTATGTAGCAACTATAAAAGAAATCAAAGATCCTAAAAGTTAAATACAAAGAGAAAACCTAGCTTATATATTTCAACTTTTGATAGCTACTTAGAGCTCTCAAAAGTCATTTGTTTACTAAAAACTGAAAACATTTCAGCTTTTTCATACAAGATTATATTTAAATAAGGGATTATATTCAAGTGAAACCTAATGAAAATCTCTATTTTTCACTCTAAAATCTTGGTATTTCGTGAAATAAGCCCCCTGATAAGAAGAAAAATATAAAATTAAACTTTTAAAAATATGCAATCTGTTTTTTAAAAATCTAATTTATGATTCTTGAGTTTCTCTCTCTTCTTCAGGTTTTTTTTCTTTTTGAGAAATTCCACCTACTATTCCTACAAAGACATCTGAGATAGAACTAAATACAGGAGATAAAATATGATTATATAAAGGCAGTAGTGTCCATTTATTAATAGATGAAAAAATAGTTTTTATAAAAGTTAAAAACTTTTTGAAAATTTTAGATATTTTTGAGTCTTGTTTAACTCTGCTTGAGCTCACAGAACTGCAAAGAACTGGATCGCCTGGTTTTTGTGTAAAAAAAGCTTTAATGATTATATCATTAATAGATGTGCATATTTTTTTTGTAATATCAACTATTTTTTTGGTGAGCTTATTTATAAAAATTGGTTTTATAAATGTTTTAAATATTGATACCGTTAGATTATATAATTTTTTTGAAATTCCCTTGATTACTTTACAGAAAACTTCAAAAACTTTATCTATACGTAAAATTCTTATAGTTTTTAATAAAAGTCTATAACCTGATGTCATCACCTCAAACATGAAGTTAAGAGATTGGCCTACCACAAACCCAATTTTTTTACTTATAGTATCACACTCTTTCCATGAGATAACTTTAATGCTCCCACATCCAACCATACAGCTATCAGAGCTAATACCGCTCCCAGATCCTACTAAAATTCTATCATCATCTATTATAGATCCAATACCTGCTGCAGCTGAAGACATAGTAAACTCCTTTTTTTTGAAAAGATTATCTTTTTATCTTAAATAATATGCAAGCAGGAAATAAAAATATTTTTTTCAAGTTTAGTCAAAAAAACAACACCCTTTAAGTTTCATCTACTAGAGAAACTGTCATTACTAAACCATTATGATCAGATAAGGCATTGTAAGGATCTTTATCTCTATCAAAAGCTTTAAAAAGATCAGTTTTAATATTACCTACTTTTTGATCTTTATTTCGGTATAATAAAGCATAATCTAAAATCATTGGATTTTTATACCAGTTGCTATCTTTAGCTTTTAGATAAGCTGATATCATATCATCTGTTGCAGAGGTAGCATTTGAGTAATCGACATTTTCATTATCTTGAGTATAGGAATTATAGAAAGTATCAGATGAAATTATAGATTTTTCCCACTCTTTACTTTTATATCTCAAATTCATATCCCCTAACAAAATTTTATGAGATTCAGAGTCTTTATCTGCACTAATTGCAATCTCTTTTTTTATCCTTTCAAGTTCTAATTGTCTTCTTTTTATCTCATCTTTAGTTGGGTTTAGATCATCTTTAGATGGAGATAAGTGAACTGCAAAAATTTTTGAAAATGTTTTGTTTTGACATTTTAACGAAAAAGAAAAAAGACCTTTATTAACCATATTTTGAAGACCAGCACCTGTAGAAAATGGCATAAACTTCATATCCCCAATTGAGTATTTACTAGCTATAAAATGCCCACTATTTTGAGAAAAAGTTTTTGATCCAATATTAAAATAAAAGTGAGCATATTCATTTTTTAATCCATCATATAAAGCATAAGCTGCGTTTACATCATTTACTTCTTGAAGACATACAACATCTGGTTTTTCTAATAATATCTTATCTATAACTCCATCGATTCTTTCCCTCCAAGGAGCGACCCCTGCAAATAATCTAGGAAATCCACCTGCTACAAAACACACGTTCATTGTTAAAACCTTTAGGTTTTTACCTAAAGTTGTTATTTCTTCTGCAGCACCTTTAAGATAAGAAAAAGAGTTTGGCTGGATTAAATTCGCTAAAACCCTTGTTGAGCCTTCTACTAAGCTAAGAGCTATTGAAATAGGTAGCATAGGAATGGCTAGCAGTGAATAAAAAGCTCTAGCAGCAACTTCACCAACATATGTAGAGCATTGATCTTGTTTATCTATTCGAATTGGACTAAATATACGAACAGCTTTTTCACTATACCACCAAAAAGGAGAGGCTAAAACAGCTGAAGTTTTATGAAAAATTCTACCCATATTTTCTCTTTGTTTTGTAATAAAATTAGATATTTTCTCAGCATGAATCTGATAAGCCACATTTAAAAATGGCATAGCTTGATAACTTCTAGCTGATGCCATTAAAAGCTTTGATGCTCCTTCGATATAGTGATCTTTTTTAAACTCTTTAATACTATGAATTAACTCATGTGCTATTTGCAAAGTTAAAGCTAAAAGAATAATTTCTATGCTAGGACATATTAAAGCTGCTATATATGCAGAAGAGTTAATAACACTTACAAACGAAGTTAGAGCTTCTGTTATCTGAGCATGTGCTAAAAGGTTTAGACAAATCCATAAATTTTCAAAAATATCAGATAGATTAGTAATTACTAAAGATGCGCCATTTTTGAAAAAACAATTCGTTACAGAAATTATAGCTAAAGCAGCTACAAATAATTTTTTACTAGTTAATAAGTATTTTCCCTTATCAAAAGATACTTTAGATGATTGCATTGATGAAATAGCTCTTAAAGAGCCTAAAGAGACACTTAAAAAAGCTCCAATAGGTTTATATAAACTTAAAATTGGCAACGCTGCTAAACAGACTCTTTTTATTTTAGATTCGCTCTTATTAGTATCTTTGGAATAGTCTCTATGGTAAAAAGCTAATTTACTATTAGATACATCTGTTAAATCTACACTCATACTCTTAAGCTACCTTTTCTTTTGTGGGATAAGATTTGGCATTTTGAAAAACTTGTTTTATATATTTTGCTGCAGGAGATAGAGTAAATGATTTAATTCTATGACTTGATGGATCTTTTTCAATATCTACAAGCCCCAACGTTGGATTACTACCTCTTTCCCACTCTAAATGGCCTCTTAAAACAGTCCAGAAAAATAGTCCCTTTAAGGGAAGCTTATTTTTAAACTTTGCTATTATTTTAAAGACCTTTTCAAAGTACTCTTTTTGAGTTTTATCATCGCTCGCAAAATCTTTCTTTCCCCAATGTTGAATCTTTGCATCGCATCCGGTTTCAGTAATAGCAATAGGTATTTTTAAATCTGCAGCTTCTTGAAGAGAATCCTCTAGTGCTTCTGGATGAAACCTCATCCCAAAACTCATCATTTTTGAGTTTTCCGCGCAAACAGATCCAAAAGTAAAACCTAATTTTAATCTAGGTAAAGATAAATTTGTCACTTTATATCCAGGATATGTTTTCCCTCCATTGAATCCAGCTTTCACAAGAGGATATCCGTAACACTGAAACCCAATAAAATCAGTTATTTTTTGATCTTTTTTAACTTCAAATTTTACATTTGCTAAAAAAGGTATTTGAAAAGCAAATCTTTTTGTTTTGAAAAAGTTATATGCAGCATAGTGAGTGATCAAAGAGAGATAATAACAAGCTAGCCTTTCTATAGGATTGTTTTTATTAAATGGCATAAATTTTAAAAATTGATGAACGATTCCTATTTGAAGGTCTGGGTACTTAGCCTTGATAGTTTTATATACTTTAATATGAGTAATTAAAATGTTTCTAAGCGCAGTAGCTGCTCTAAAAAACTTATTTCTCTTGCCTCGTGCTTTAGGAAAAGCATCTCTAATATAGGTTTGAAAAATAAAAGCTGTAGGCTCATTAAATGTCATGAAATTTGTAACATGATCTTTAAAAAGAGGTATAATAAAATCTGTATATTTTACAAAATCATCAATGTTTTTTTCATTTTCAAATCCCCCGCTTTTAGCAAACCAATCCGGCTGAACAAAATGCTCTAAAGTAACCCAAGGTTCAATATTATTTTTCTTAAGCTCTTTACAAAAATTTACATATTTTCCTATAGCTCTAAAATCATACTTCCCCTTTTGAGGTTCTATTACAGATCTTTCTAAAGAAAACCTATAAGAGGTCGCTCCCATATCTTTTAAAATTTTAATTAATGATTTGGGATCATCTAAATAGTTAACAAAAAAATCATCAAATTCTTGACCTTTTTTTGTTTCGATATGATCCTTTGAAAGCCAATTATCCCAATTAGACTTACCATCGAAAGATGGTTTTGAATATTTTGAGCCTAAACCGCAGCTTTGAAAAAATGAATCTGCAAATCCAATATCTTTGGGTAGATCAAATATAGTTTCTTCGTTAGCTTTAAGTTCTTTGTCTTTATCTAAATTTTCTGAAGAGGGTTTAAAAACACTATATGCTCTATTTGCTAAGTTTTTACCCATTGATATAGGAATTGATATCGGTAGAGCAAAAAGACATATACTCGCCTTAAAAAAATTACTAACAAAGTAAGTAATCTTTTGAGTAATAGATAAGTGTGAAGGAGTGCATTTTTCATCTTTATCTAAAGATATTTTATCTTCAACAGGATAAAGACAACTCTCAAATCCATTTAAAATTTTAATTGGCATTGAGCTCATAAAAAGGACCTATTTTAAATAATAATAAGCGAAACGATAGCAGCATATCACTTATTTTTCTAGATTAATTCAAGGTGTAAAAAATATTATAAATTGCAGAAAAATTATTCTAAAAAACCGTTATAGTCTAGATCATGAGTAAACATTGAAGGAAAGTTACATTTCAGTTTCCTACTTAAGAATAAATAATATACAAAAAGAAGAGGCTGAGTCAAAAAAGGATAAATATCATTCTTATCAAAAATAATATCTTTAAAAGCTAAAAAATCCTTTGTAAAAGTGAAAATAGATTTTGATTGCCAGCCATACATAAGCATACCAGGAGCTATTTGCTTAACTATATCTTTTGTAGGAAATAGAGTTTTATCTGTTGTTTCTCCAAAAAAAACGTTTGCTAAGTCTTTTTCCAAACAAAGGACATGAGCTCCACTAGTCGCTCTTGGATTACACTCGATAGCTAAAAGCCCATGTTTCTCACTTTCAATAAAATCAAATCCAATCTGTCCTGAGAAATTCTCTAATTTTATAAATCTTTCGACCCACTCAAATATCTTATCATGTTTTACTGACCTAAAATTCAGACAAGAATTGCCCTCAATTGCATAGTCAAGAGGATAAGTAATATGAGCATTTACTTTGCCCTCTTTGCACAAACTATAAGTACAATATTTTTTCCCAACTAAAAATTCTTGAGCTACCCATTGATCACTTTCTATAAAATCAATTTTAGCAATATCTTTTTCTTCTTTTATTATTTTGATTTGTTGAGAAGCTCTTGAATAGCAAGCTTTTAAAATAAATGGAAACTCAAAATCTAGATGATGTAGATCTAGAGAGTTTTTAAGTAGATATGTTTTTGGAGTTTTAAACCCATAATTTTTTGATTTTTCTTGAAAGCTCCATTTATTATGTAATTTCTCTAAAATATCAAAGGATGTTGTTAATACTTTGCAGCTTTTAGGAAACTTATCGATAGCTTTAGCAATATAGAAAATCTCTTCATAAATAGGTATTACAAGATCAATTTTCTCTTTTTCAATAATCTCAACTACAGACTCTATATATTTATCTGGCGAAAATCTAGGAGCTGGCACCCAAATTGATTTTTTAATAGCTTTTGAAAACGAACACATATGAAGTTTATTTGAGTCAACTACATAAACCTCAATACCTAACGAATGAAACATTCTCGCTAAATCTAAAGAAATCATAGTGCGAGCATTACTAATTAAAACTCTTTTAGTAGTATCCATTGATCCTTGCCTTGTAAGTTTTTAATTAGTTTATAATTAAATAAAAGGCAAGATAATAATTAATTATTACAGAAAAAATAATTTTGATACAACTCTATAATGACCTTTGATCTTTTTGAGCTAATTTATCTAAAAAAACAGTTCTATATTTTTCGTAGT
>SDBV01003954.1_pt1 | contig 21503 bp, 19 predicted proteins | sample 2277081 | NCBI WGS metagenome assembly SDBV01 (sample SAMN10402039, study PRJNA504765) | marine sediment metagenome | isolation source: marine sediment core GS10_PC15, 223 cmbsf | place: Arctic Ocean: Southern Knipovich Ridge | collected 2010 | reverse complement strand
AAGACCAATACTGAGAAATAGCTTTCGCCCAAGGCGGTCGGAGAGCCTACCTACGATAGGCATAATTATAGTTCGAGAGATAGAGTAGCTAGCAAAGATTATGCCTATCCAGATTCCAGTAGCTCCCATTTGCTCGGCGTAAAGAGGCAAAAGCGGGGATATTATGCCAAATCCCAGCATAGCGGAAAAAACGGATAGGGCTAAGACAGGGAATATCTTCTTTATCATGTGGGCTTTGAGTATTATAAAGCTTAGTTATCAAGCTTGACAACCTGGCTTGACTGGCTCAGGGTGATTGCACTTGTGACTTGAGGCTGGTATAATAAAGTTTATAGATAATTGCTTAGTAGAACATTGCTAACTAATAAAGTTATAAAGTTAGTCAGAGCAGAGTGGTAGCGGGAGTGATTAGAACCTCTCGTCTCCAGCATGGTGGGAGGTTTTCATTATCATAGATAGGAAGAGCGATGGTTGTTGATAGTAAGACAACTGAAGATGAGAAACTACAGGTAATGCGACATTCGGCAGCTCATGTTATGGCAGAAGCGGTTCTGTCTATCTTTCCTGACGCCAAGTTTGCTATTGGGCCGGCTATTGAAAATGGCTTTTATTATGACTTTGAGCTACCCCGCGCACTAACTCCTGATGATTTGCCGCCCATTGAGACCAGGATGACTGAAATAATCGCCTCAAATGTTTCTTTTGTTGGAGAAGAAGTAGATAAAGAAAAGGCTCGACGATTGTTTGCTGACCAGCCCTATAAGCTGGAGTTAATCGATGAAATTCCAGATAAGAAGGTTAGTTTGTATCGACAGGGTTCGTTTGTTGATTTGTGTCGTGGACCTCATCTAGGTTCCACGGAGAAAATTGGAGCCTTCAAGTTGGTTAGCATTGCTGGGGCCTACTGGCGGGGTGATGAACACCGTCCCATGTTGCAGCGAATATATGGCGTTGCTTTTGAATCTAAAGAGGCTTTGGCAGTTCATCTAAAAAAGGTCGAGGCTGCCGCCAGCCATGACCACCGGAAGTTAGGGAAAGAGCTTGACCTGTTTAGTATCCATGATGAAGCCGGACCGGGGCTGGTTCACTGGCACCCAAAGGGGTCAGTGATACGTCGTGCTATTGAGGATTTCTGGAAAGACGAGCATATTAAGCGTGGTTATGACATCGTATACACACCTCATCTGGCTAAATTGGACTTGTGGAAAACCAGCGGTCACTGGGAATTTTATCGTGATTACTTATATAGTCCAATGGAGATAGAGGGACAGGAGTACATTGTTAAACCAATGAACTGTCTAGGGCACATCCTGATTTATAAGACAAAGCTGCACAGCTACCGAGAGCTACCGCTACGGTATGCCGAACTAGGAACGGTTTATCGCTATGAGCGCTCTGGAGTATTACACGGTTTATCCCGGGTTCGGGGCTTCACCCAGGACGATGCCCATATTTTTTGTCGCTTTGACCAACTGGAAGATGAGATAGTCGGGGTGTTAGATTTATCTCTCTTTATGGTAGGTACCTTTGGTTTTGCCGATTATCAGATATTGCTTTCCACCCGACCGGAGAAGTATGCCGGCACTATCGAGTTTTGGGAGGAGGCAACTAAGACTCTAAGCCAGGCGCTGGCTCGACTGGGGGTTGCCTATGATGTAGATCCGGGAGAAGGCGTATTTTACGGGCCGAAGATAGATATTAAATTTAAGGATGCCCTGGGGCGGGGATGGCAGGGCCCCACGATTCAGGTTGATTTTAATCTTCCTCAGCGTTTCAATGTTACCTATGTTGGTGAGGATGGGCAGGAGCATTTGGTAGCCATGGTGCATCGCACTGTGCTGGGCAGTATGGAACGCTTCCTCGCTTTGTTAATTGAGCACTATGAGGGTGCTTTCCCGGTGTGGCTGGCGCCTGTTCAGGTTATGGTAATTCCGGTCGCTGACCGCCATCTGGACTATGCTTATAAGATGGAAGCTGAGCTCAGAAATGAGGGTGTGCGTATCAAGGTTGATGCCCGCTCGGAAAGGATAAACCTCAAAATTCGACAGGCACAACTTGATAAGGTACCATATATGCTGGTAGTAGGGGACAAGGAGGTAGCTTCGTCTACAATTTCCGTCCGTTTGCGTAGTGGTGAGCAGCTATCCTCAGTATCTGTTGAAGACTTTAGAGAAACCGTGAAGAGAGCTATAGCTAGCAGGACAGGGGAACTGAAGTTATAACTTGATTGCTCTGCGGGAATGTGTTATAGTTTCTGACTGCAAGATACCGGTAAGTGGGGGAGGTAAATAAGGACATAATTAAGAGACTGCGTGTAAATGAGCGAATTAGAGCTAGAGAAGTTCGCCTCGTAGGGGAGAAGGGGGAGCAGCTAGGGATTATGCCCTTGATTCAGGCGCTGGAGATAGCGAAGAAGCATAATCTTGACTTGGTCGAGGTAGCCGCTACTGCTGCTCCTCCAGTATGCCGCCTCCTTGACTACGGGAAGCATAAATACGAGCAAGCCAAGAAGGAGCGTGAGGCTAGACGGAGCCAGAAGGTTTCCCTGTTGAGAGAGGTGCGTTTACGGCCTAAGATTGGTGACCATGATTTTGAGGCTAAGGCAAGGATAGCTAAGAAACTACTGGTTAACGGAGATAAAGTCAAGGTAACCGTGAGATTTAGAGGGAGGGAAATTACCCATCCTGAGATTGGATGGAGGCTACTGCAGAGGATGTCGGAATCATTGAAAGAGTTGGCTGTCGTTGAGCGGCAGCCATTGCTGGAAGGGAGGAGTATGTTCATAATCCTAATCCTATCAGCTGCCCAGAAGGCTAAAGCAAAGGAAGGGGTACCACAAGCGTAAATGCCAAAAATAAAAACACATAAAGGGGCACAGCGCCGCTTCCATATTACTGGTAGCGGCAAAATTATGCGAGTCAAGGTTGGAAAAAGTCATCTACGTCGCCGAAAGACCAAGCGGACTAAGCGCCTTTTTGATGAGACAATACCAGTAAGTCCCAGAGATGCGGCTCGAATAAGAAGGCTTTTGCCCTATGGGATAAAGTAAATAGGGAGGATACTTTGCCACGAGTAAAGAGGGGAGTAACTACTCATCGCCGGCATAAGAAGGTGTTGGCCTTGACCAAGGGACATCGAGCAACCAAGCATGCTCTGTATCGTCGGGCTCACGAGTCAATGCTCAAGTCACTAAGCTATGCTTATTTCCACCGTCGAGAGCGTAAGGGCGATATGAGGCGTCTGTGGATTTTGCGGGTTAGTGCCGCTAGTCGAGCCCATGGTCTCACCTATGGCCGGTTTATGGAGGGCTTAAGAAAGTCGGGGATTGAAATCAACCGCAAGATGCTGGCTGATATGGCGGTTAGAGAGCCTGAAACCTTTGCTAATTTGGTAACCGTAGCTAGAGGTAAAGTTCAAGGCTGAGATATAGACTGTTTATGCCCTCGCTCTCTTGGGCTTCTATTTGGCAACCCCATCCTCCTTTGCCCCCCTTCCCCTTGATAAGGGTAAGGGGGAGATGGTTATATTAAGGGGGGCTTTGTCTCTCAATGACTCTCCTTTTAGTATCTTCCCTTCAAAGGGGATAATTTTAATAAGTGGGCTTTGCCTTCTAGGACACTCTAGCTAGGCGTTTTCTCTTGACCCCTTTGTTATTAGTAACCTATAATTCAAGAAAGCTAATATAAACTTAAAGGGATGAAGTAGTAATAGCTATTCCCACGGCGTTCCCAGAACCGCTGTTAGCCAGTCAATCTGGTAACTGGGTAGACAGAGAAGACTTGGTGATTTATTTAGGATAAGGCTCGATGGTTTACTCAGAGTTTTTAATGTAGGCTTAAAGAGATGGTTTATTTAGAATCGATGGTTTATAGATTAAGAGGGAGAGGTTAATAAAATCTCAGTTTAAGACGAGAAGATGCTAAAGCAGCTTGAGAAATTAAAACAAAAGGCACTTAGTGAATTAGAGGGTGTCCATAATATCAAAGAACTGGAATCCTGGCGAGTCCATTATCTGGGGAAGAAGAGCCAGCTAACCGGAGTTCTGCGTAGCTTAGCCACTCTGTCTTTAGAGGAAAGAAAAGCCGTAGGTGCCTTTGCTAATGAGGTGAAGACTAATCTGGAATATAGTTTAGATCAAAAAAGACTGGCGCTACGAGAATTACAACTGGCAGTTTCAGCCAAGGAAGAGCGCATTGATATTACCCTGCCTGGTTACCCGCCCTTGACAGGTGGTTTGCATCCGATTACGCAAACACTGAATGAGATATGTGACATATTTGTTTCTATGGGCTTCCAGGTAGTGGAAGGCCCTGAGGTGGAGTGGGACTATTACAACTTTGAGGCACTCAATATCTCTCAGGAACACCCGGCTCGCGATACCATGGCTACCCTTTGGGTTGATTCTGGGACGGATAGTGGTAACCACCAAATGCTCCTTAGTACCCACACTACTGCGGTAAGCGCCAGGATTATCGAGACCATGGAACCGCCAATAAGGGTAATTGAGCCAGGCAAGGTTTATCGCTATGAGGCTAGTGATGCTACCCATACTCCTATGTTTCATCAGATTGACGGGATAGCTGTAGATAAGGGTATCACCATGGCTGACTTAAAGGGTACGCTTTATGAGTTTGCCCGCCGTTTCTTCGGGGAGAACAGGAAGGTGCGCTTCCGCTGTGATTACTTCCCCTTTGTTGAACCTGGTGTGGAGATGGCCATTGAGTGTCAGGTCTGTAGTGGTGGCGGTTGCCGCCTGTGCGGTAATACTGGCTGGATTGAAATATTGGGTGCCGGGATGACCCACCCCAAGGTACTTGAACGTGGCGGTCTTGACCCGGAACTTTATGGTAGTTTTGCTTTCGGTATAGGTATTAACCGCCTGCCTATGCTTCGTTATGGGATTGATGATATTAGACTGTTCTATAGCAGTGACCTTAGATTCTTGAGGCAGTTCTAATGAAGGTTTCACTGAGGTGGCTCCAAGAGTATATAAATATTGTGGTGCCCTTGGCTGATTTAGCTAACCGACTGACTATGGCTGGCATTGAGGTCAAGGGGAGACAAACTATTGGTGGGGAATGGGGGAACATTATTGTCGGTCAGATAGTGGCCGTTAACCCTCATCCTAATGCTGACCGCCTTAGTCTGCCTACTGTTGATTTAGGTACTGAACAACAAACTGTGGTTTGTGGAGCACCGAATCTCATAATTGGTGACAAGGTAGCCTTTGCCTATGTTGGCGCTCAGCTCATTGATGGGCACAGCGGACAGGTAATTCGCTTGAAACCAGCCAAGATTCGTGGCGTTCTCTCCAGCGGCATGGTTTGCTCGGAGAAGGAGCTGGGTATTTCTGATAGCCATGAAGAAATCCTGGTTTTGCCGCCCGAAGCTCCGGTGGGCGCTTCGTTGGCTGATTACCTGGGTGATACTGTTCTTGACCTGGAGGTAACGCCCAATCGCCCTGATTGTCTGTCTATTATTGGTATTGCCAGAGAGATTGCTGCCCTCACTGGAGAAAATGTGCGTCTTCCCGATGTTGCTTATGAGGAAACAGCACTTCCTGTTGAGCAACAGGTCTCGGTAGAAATTGTTGCCCCTGACCTGTGTCCTAGATATTGCGCTAGCTTGGTTACCGGCGTAAAGATAGCTGAATCTCCAAAGTGGATGCAGCAGCGGTTGCTGGCATGTGGCATGCGCCCGATAAATAACATCGTTGATATTACCAACTATGTTATGCTGGAATATGGACAGCCTCTCCATGTCTTTGATTATCGCCAAATCAAAGGCAAAAGAATCATTGTCCGCCAGGCAACTGATGGGGAAGCTATAGTTTCCCTGGATGGGGTGGAGCGGGTCCTTTCCAAAGATATGCTGGTTATTGCTGACGGGGAGCGAGCAGTGGCTATTGCTGGGGTTATGGGTGGCGCCGATAGTGAGGTAACTGAGGAGACTACCTCAATACTGCTGGAGGCAGCCAATTTCAACCCGGCAAGCATCCATTACACCGGTAGGGTATTATTCTTACCCAGTGAAGCCTGCTCACGGTTTGAGAGGGGCATTCGTGCTGAGCTGGCGTTGCCAGCACTTAAACGAGCAACTCAGTTGATTTTAGAACTGGCTGGGGGTGAAGCGGCTAAGGGCTGGATCGATGTCTATCCTGGCAAGCTAGACCACAAGCCTATCTTGTTATCAACTAACCAGGTAAAGCGACTTTTAGGTATTGAGTTTGGTCTTGACCAGATGGTGGGCGCACTAGCTTCCCTGGGCTTTAATTGTAAACTGGGAGATTCAGCTTCAGAGGTTTGGGTTACGGCTCCTTATTGGCGAAGTGATATCCATCAGACAGTTGACCTTATCGAGGAAGTAGCCCGTATCATTGGCTATGATAACATTCCAATGACCATGCTCAGTGAGCCGTTGCCTAAGCAAAACCCCGAGCCTGTAATTAGCCTTAAGCAGGAAGTAAGACGCCGACTCACCGGTTATGGCTTTCAAGAGGTGATTAATTATTCATTAACTAGCCTGGAGATGCTGAGCCGGATGCTTCCTGAAACCCACCCCCTTGAGCTCATGCTCCTCCGTGTGGCTAACCCGATGACTGCAGAGCAGGAGTATCTCCGTCTTAACCTGCGAGCTAGTCTCCTGGCTGCTCTGGAGGCAAATAGAAAATATGAGGAAGGTGGCATTAGACTTTTTGAACTGGGTAGGGTATATCTACCGCAGCTGAAGGACTTACCTGATGAGCCTGAGATGCTGTGTAGTATCCTGAGTGGTCACAGACTGGAAAAATGGTGGCAGGGCGAGAGCGGTTCGGTGGATTTTTTTGACGCCAAGGGGGTGGTCGCGGGTTTACTCTGTCAGCTGGATGTGGAAGCCAGCTTTGAACAAAGCAATGATGAAAGTTTACATCCCGATAAGCAGGCAGCTATAGTTATCGCTGGTAACAGGCTGGGCATGGTTGGTGAGGTACACCCGAAGGTAGTAGCCGCCTTTGATATTTCCGAAAATGTCTATCTATTTGAAATCAATGTAACGGCGCTTCTACCCTTTACCATTGGTCATAAGATGTTCCAGCCGATACCCCGCTTTCCGGCTACAGTCAGGGATATGGCTCTGGTAGTTGATACTGAGGTAACCCATCAGCAGGTTCAGGATATTATTAAAAGCTTTCCACTGGTGAGTAGGCTTACCATATTTGATGTTTATACTGGTGAGCAAGTGCCACCGGGCAAGAAATCTCTTGCCTACCGGGTCGTCTTTCAATCGTCATCTCACACCCTGACCGAGAAAGAGGTTAATAAGGTTCAGCAGCAAATCCTGACTAAGCTATCCAGCGAGCTTGGAGCTACTCTGCGTAGCTAATATTAGCTCGGTTGTTTATCAGCAGCTAAGTGAAATCACCCTTTCGCCTGCTAAAAAGCAAATATTTAGATAGTATGATACAATTATATCGAGAAAGGAGGTAAAAGATGGATTTCCTTGAGATAGTCCTAACGGTGGTTGTCGTTGTTGTGGGTGCATCTATTGTTGGGTTTTTTATTCGGCGCTTTCGCCTAAGGTCATGGCATTTGGGTTTGATGATGGCCATAGGTTTTATCCTTCTTATGGGTGCTGGGTCTGGCGGGTCTACTGCTCTGCAAATAACCGCGATAGTTCTGATCGGTTTTGGCAGCGGGGGTTTCTTTTACATGTTTTTTATGGGTGGTTCTAAGAGGCAAAAGTTGGAGCAACAAAGAGGTGGGAAAGAGCAGTCTGACGCCACCAACACCTCCAACGGGGAGCCCCCAACCGAAACCCTGGGACACAGCGAGTCTCCCCCGAAAGAGCAAAAGAAATTGTTTTAATGGGCAAGAAATCCCTTGCCTATAGAATTACCTTCCAGTTACCAACCCACACCCTGACCAATAAAGAGGCTAACCACACCCAGCAGCAAATTCTAGAAAAGCTATCCAAGTAGCTTGGGGCTATCCTGCACGCCTGATATTAGCCTCAGTTTTTCCCTTAAAATTTTTTGTAAAAACACTTGACAAGCTCAATCTCGTTGGTTATAATAGTAAGTATATACTGATATATCCGAATAATTTAAATATCCTGAAAATTACATTACTTAGTGAGGGGGAGTGGCGAAAATGGTTAAAAAAGAAGATGAGAATGAGCTTTGTTGCCCGCCAGCGGATAGAGAAGCAGGTTGCTGTAAAGTTGAAGCAGTAGTAAGCATAGACGATAGAGGGCAGATGGTGCTTCCTAAAGAGATAAGAGATAAGGCCGATATTCATGGTGGCGATAAGCTAGCCATTATAAGTTGGGAAAGAGATGGCAAGGTATGCTGCATTTCTTTAATTAAAGCTGAAGAACTGACCGAGATGGTAAAAGGCATGCTCGGGCCGGTGATGAAAGAGATACTGTAAGAATTTAAAAAGGGGGTTGAAATGAAAGAGGAAAAAATCAAGAGAGTTGTCAGAGAGGGCTATGCCAAAATTGCGAAACAGAGCGGTAGTTGCGGTTGCAGTCCTGCGAGTTCGTGCTGTGGCAGTACCGATTTGGCCCAGGATATTAGCAAGAAAATAGGCTATACAGATGAGGAACTTAAAGCGGTTCCCGATGGTGCTAATTTGGGCCTCGGCTGTGGGAATCCGGTTGCTCTGGCCTCGCTAAGAGAAGGTGAGACCGTTCTTGACCTTGGCGCAGGGGCGGGGTTCGATTGTTTTCTGGCGGCTGACAGGGTTGGTAAGAAGGGGAGGGTTATCGGGGTAGATATGACACCGGAGATGATTGAGAGGGCAAGAGAAAACGCCAAGAAAGGTAATTATGGAAATGTAGAGTTCAGGCTTGGGGAGATTGAAAATCTGCCAGTTGCTGATAATAGTGTTGATGCAATCATCTCAAATTGTGTTATTAATCTGGCGCCTGACAAAAGAAACGTCTTCAAAGATGCGTTCAGGGCGTTGAAACCAGGTGGCAGGCTGATGATCTCAGATGTGGTTTTGTTGAAGGAACTCCCGGGTTTCATAAAGAACTCTATTGAGGCATATATTGGTTGTCTTTCTGGGGCAATAATGAGAGATGAATACATAGCGGCTATAGAAGCAGCTGGATTTCAGGAGGTCAAGGTGGTTGGTGAGACGGCTTTCCCCATAGAGTTCATAGCTAATGACCCGACGGCAAAAGCGATTATTGAGAATTTAACAATACCACCGGAAAAAATAAAAGAGATTTCAAGTTCGGTTGTAAGCATAAAAGTTTATGGGGTCAAACCGAACTAGACAACGTGGATAAACCCTGGCTAATAAGCTCTTTGAGTCTTGTGGCTATCCCTTCCAGTGGCACAAGCTCAGATTCTTTCCGTGAGCGCCACTTTATCTCGACACTGTTACTTTTGAGAGTTCGGGGGCTAATGGTAACCCGGATGGGTATCCCGAGAAGGTCAGCATCATTGAATTTTACCCCGGGAGACTCTCTACGGTCGTCAAAAAGCACCTCTAAACCCTCTGCTTCAAGCTCAGCATACAGCTTTTCAGCAACTTCTGGAATCTTAAAGCCTTCCCCATACAGGGGACAAAGATAAATATGATAGGGAGCAATAGTTAGCGGCCAGATAATTCCCTTATCATCATGGTTCTGTTCTATGAGAGTGGCTAACAGCCTGCCTAGACCGATACCGTAGCACCCCATAACAATTGGGTGAGATACGCCATTGTCGTCAGTGAAGAAGGCACCCAGTTTTTCACTGAGAAAGGTACCTAGCTTGAAGATATGCCCGACCTCAATCCCGTGGGCAGATAGTAATTTGCCGCCACATCTGGGGCATCCTTCTCCAGCCCTAGCCCGGGCTATATCCGCCACCACGTCAGCCTTAAAGTCCCTGGGATAGTTGACATTTCTAAGGTGGGTATCGGGTTTGTTGGCTCCGGCAACCAGGTTTGTCGCTGAGGTTATGGAATCATCAGCTACCACCTTAAAACCACTTATTCCTACCGGCGATGCTGACCCGGCGACAATACCGGCTTCTATCACTTCAGCTTCAGTGGCCATGCGGAGCTCAAAGCAGTGAAGGATGTTTTTTAGTTTCACCTCGTTTATCTCAAGGTCGCCCCTGATAACGGCAATGACAAATTCACCATCGGCGATATAGAACACCACCTTAAGGGTATGACTTGTGGGCACCTTCAGGAAATTTGATACCGCTTCTATGGTAAGCATATCGGGTGTAGCCACTTCTTCTATGGGTAATGGTTCCCCATTCTCTATGCCTTCTTTTATGCTCTGGGCCTTGTCCACATTGGCAGCATACTGACAACTGGAGCAATGGATCATTTCGTCCTCACCACTTTCAGAAATGACAATAAATTCATCGGAGTCCTTACCACCGATGGCACCGCTATCAGCTTCAACCAGTCGGACGGGTAGCCCACAGCGAGTATATATATTCTGGTATGCCTGGAGCATCTTGTTATAGCTTATGTCCAGCCCGGCTTCGTCGACATCAAAGCTATATAGGTCTTTCATGGTAAACTCACGCACCCGCATCAGCCCGCCTCTGGGTCGTGGCTCATCACGGAACTTGGTCTGGATGTGGTACAGTAGCTGCGGCAGGTCACGGTAGCTCTGCACATAGCGGATAACTATCTGAGTGATGACCTCTTCATGGGTGGGTCCTAGCGCCAGCTTGCGCTCTCTGCGGTCGGAGAGGGTGAATAGTCCTTTGCCGAACGCCAGGTCTCGCCCACTCTCCTGCCATAGCTCCAGAGGCTGGAGGGCTGACATTCTTAATTCCTGTCCACCAGCCTTGTCCATCTCGTCACGGATGATATTCTCTATCTTTTTGAATACCCTCCAGCCTAGAGGCAGATAAGAATAAACGCCAGCCGCTACCTGACTTATCATTCCTGCCCTCAGCAATAGCTGGTGGCTAACGGTGTCCGCCTCGGTGGGTACCTCTCTTAATGTTTTAGTGAGTAGCTTTGATATGCGCACTTTTTACTCCATTCTAGTTATTTATCTAAGTTTTTTGTCTACCTCACCCCCTGTATCCCCCTCTCCTATCAAGGAGAGGGGGAGGTGATTGGTGAAGGGGCTTCGCCCCTTCAAACTTCCCCCGTGACAAATAAACTTGATATATACTCAGCTTCTCATTACCGTTGTATAGAAGCGCTCTCTTAACGGAATTTCCCTTTTACTTAGCGACAGAAGCTGTTTGTATGACTCATCCAACTCATCGTAGTGCTCAAGAATCAAGTCTATTAACGCTTCTCTATCTATAAGTGCAATTGGCTTTTTGCCTTCCGCCTCAGCCTCAGCTTGGGCTTGACCAGTGAATTTCCCTGTGGTAATAAGCACTCCGTGTTCATCTGCGCCTAGAGTACCCCTTAACATTAATACATCTTGGTTACCGATGCGTCCTCTGACTCTCTTTACTTGAGCTTTAAGGATAATGTTGGCAAGCCCCTCTGGGTTTAATGTTCCGATAACGTCCACGCCCTTATCGCTTACATATTGTGTTGTTCTAGCCTCTTCAAATCCAACTAAAGTAAGTAAATGTGTAATAAAGTGTTCAAACTTATCGGGGGCTAGATTGAATAGCCTATCAATAATAACTTTTGCTAACTCATCTCCCGCTACTACTATTTCTTGCTCTTTTCCGCCTGTGCCCTTGTCTCCAATTAAAGCCATTATTTCCTGTTTTGGGCGTTCGAGGCTAAAAACTGTGAGACCTACATTGAGGCTTGCTTTAAGTTTTGGGACTATCTCTTCCCTCTTAATCTCCTTTAGCCATTGCACATTCCTGCGGTGCTGGTATGAGCACTCGTCTCCCCAATTATCGTTGTATTCGTAGTCACCGGTTACACTTCCTATTAGCGCCCTTCCCCTTGCCATATCTGGAACTACTACAAGATCATTCTTCTTCATTACTCTAACAAAGTTAGTTATGACGCCGATATGAATGCCTATGGCAATTTCGGAGCCTCCATAGATAGGCTTGTATCGGTAGTATAGATCATCCCAAACCTCATCCAAGCTTCTATCTTCGTTAGTTAGCCACGTTAAGTTTCCAAGCCTATTCCAGCCTATGGCTATATATTTGCCTTTATGGGCATGTTCAACGAATTTCCCACCTTCTCCTATTCGTACACCCCAATATCTTACGGCATAGTCGTTTGTCATCATAGTTTATCCTCCTTTTAGAACCTTCCCACTTCTCCCATTAACACCTTCACAAAATCCCTTTCCTCCACCACCCCAATCTTTTCGCCCTTCTTAAATAAGATGGCTTTGCCTTTGCCGCAGGCGATGCCGATATCGGCGTCTTTAGCTTCACCAGGCCCATTGACCACACAGCCCATCACGGCTACCTTTATCGGCTTATCAATTTTTAGTAGCTCCTGCTCCACTTGCTCGGCTAATTTTACAATATCAACCTCAGCCCGACCACAGGAGGGGCAGCTAACCAGAATCGGGCCGTGCTGACGTAAATCCAGGCTTTTTAGAATTTCATAGGCGGCAATCACCTCTTCTCTGGGGTGAGCGGTTAATGACACCCGTATAGTATCGCCAATGCCCAGGTAGAGTAGGGTGCCGATGCCCACCGTGCTGCGGATAATACCGGTTCTGGGTGTGCCGGCTTCAGTGATGCCAATGTGCAGGGGGTAGGGTATCTTTTGGGCAATGTCCTGGTAGGCTTCAATGGTGGTGGGGACATCGAAGGCTTTAAGCGACACCTTTATAAGGTCGAAGTCAAGGCTTTCCAGCAGGCGTATTTGCTGTAACGCTGCCTCTACCATCTGCTGGGCGATGGTTAGTTGAGGATTGGCTGATTTGGGCAGACTGCCGGCATTCACCCCGATGCGAATGGGCACCTTCCTTTCTTTAGCCGCCAGGGTAACGGTTTTCACCTTTTCCGGTTCGCCGATATTACCCGGATTCAACCGCAGCCCATCAACGCCAGCCTCCAGTGCCATTAGAGCCAGTCGGTAATCAAAGTGAATATCGGCAATTAAAGGAATGGGAATGCTTTTTTTTATAGCTCTTAGAGACTGAGCAGCTTCAACATCAGGTACGGCCACTCGTACCAGCTCGCAGCCACATGCCGCAAGCTCGTTGATTTGGTTGACAGTTGACATAACATCACAGGTGTTGGTTTTAGTCATCGACTGCACCACGATGGGGGAGTTACCTCCCACGGTGACATTGCCAATTTGGACTGGTTTACTTACTCGTCTCGGATTCATGGTATCAGGCTTGCTCCACTTATAATACGTAGAATATCCTGGTAGGTGATTGCCAGGATGGCTACCATGAGCAAGGCAAAACCGATTGCATGAATCAATCCTTCCGTCCTTGGTGAGATGCGCTTGCCTCGGCGCACCCATTCCAGGAGGACAAACACAATCCTGCCCCCATCTAGGGCGGGGAGGGGGAAGATATTGATTATAGCCAGGTTTATGCTGAGAAAAGCGGCAAATTCCAGTAACGGGCTAATCCCAGCCTTAGCCGCCTCCCCGGTGATTTGAGCGATGCCTACCGGTCCAGTTACTTGAAGAGATTCAGTGCCGATAAACATACTAAGTATGGCGTTCTTGAATAAGACGAAGGTTTCTAATAATTCACCTACGCCCATAGGTATTGCTCTCCAGAAGGGTTCGCTTTGTCTAACAATGGTTGGGTTTGGCATACTGACCACAATGCCGATTGCTCCCTCACCCTCGGGAGGCTTCCACCTGGGTATTAGTTGAACCTCCTCTGTCGTTGAATCACTGCGGCTGACCACTAGGGTAGTCTCCTTACCCAGGTTAAGCTGGATATAGCGATGCAGGTCGCTAATGTTACGCACCGGCTGCTCGTTTACGCTCAGGATTGTGTCTTCAGAACCAATGCCGGCCATGTCTGCCGGTGAATTGGGGGCTACTTCTTGCACTACCACGTCTACGATTACTATATCATGGGGAACCATGAAAGCAATGGAGAACAAAAGGAGGGGCAGCAAGGCATTCATTAGAGAACCAGCACTGAGAACCAGTATTCTGGTGCCAACACTCTTGCTGGCTAAACTCCTTGGCTCTTTAGGGTCTACCTCACCAGCCATTTTAATAAATCCACCCAGAGGTACCGCATTTAGAGAATATCGTGTTTCACCTAGTTTTACGGATAATAGCCTTGGGGGGAAGCCAAGACCAAACTCATCTACCTTTATCCCAAAAGCCTTAGCGGTAGTAAAATGCCCTAGTTCATGGGCAAGGATAAGCACTGCCAGAACAACGAGGAAGGCTACTATGGTAATTATCATGGGTTAAACTCCAATGAATTGTAACACTTTTTGTCTTGCCCAAGTATCAGCCGTCATAACTTCCTCCAGGTTAGGGTGGACGATGCTTTGATGCTGTTCCAATACTCGTTCGGTTAAACTGGCAATATCAGTAAATTTGATGCGTTGAGACAGGAAAAGGTCAACCGCTACCTCATCAGCGGCACAAAGCACCGCCGGGCAGGTTCCTCCCTTCCTTCCCGCCTCAATAGCTAGTCTTAGGCAGGGAAAGGTGTCGAAATCAGGCGGCTCGAAGGTTAGATTATTAATGGTGCTCCAGTTAAGCTTGGGGAGTTGGGGATTGGCTAAGCGTTCCGGGTAAGATAGGGCGTATTGAATGGGTAAGCGCATGTCGGGGTAACTTAGCTGGGCTTTAACTGAACCGTCGGCAAATTCCACCATAGAATGAATAATGCTCTGAGGGTGAATTACAACCCTGATATTGTCAAATGGGATATCGAATAGCCAATGAGCTTCAATTACTTCAAACCCCTTGTTCATCAGCGTAGCTGAGTCAATGGTCACCTTCCTGCCCATCTGCCACGAGGGGTGCCTCAGCGCTTGCTTGGCAGTAACCCCTTCTAGCTGGGCTAGTGAATAGCCATGGAATGGGCCGCCTGAAGCGGTCAAAATAAGCTGGACTGGTTTTTGGCTTTCACCTCTCAGGCATTGCCATATAGCGTTATGCTCGCTATCGATGGGTAGAATCTGGGCTTTACTTCGTTTTGCCTCACTCATGATAATCTCCCCGGCGGTAACCAGTGATTCTTTATTGGCGAGGGCAACGGTTTTACCAGCTGTTACTGCGGCTAATGTTGGACTCAGTCCCGAATTTCCCGAGGTTGCTATCACTACCATGTCTACCTGGGGATGACGGGCAATGTCTTCTGGTGATAACAGTTGATATGTTCCATCTGGCAAACGAGTCTTTTTGTCTTGGTAGTAGACAAATCTTGGCTTAAACTCTTTGATTTGCTTTGACAGTAAAGGGATGTTTTTGCCAGCCGCCAGCCCAACTATGCGAAACCGATGGGGTAGGGCACGCACTACATCGAGTGTTTGTTGGCCTATGGAGCCGGTTGAGCCCAGAATGGCTAACTCTTTTATAGTATCACCCACATCACCTACTATCATACAACAAACAGTGAGTTGAAACCATTGACAAAGGTGTTTGGAGGCAAGCTTCACCCGAGAGACTATTGGTGTAGAGTGGAGGATAAAAGGCTAGAGGGGATAAGCGAGGCGACAATAAGACCCAGGGTTACCGTCTTTCGTGGGTCGAGCACCTCTATTAAGTAGAGGTCTCAGTTGCCGGCGGCAGTTATGTTTCTCCGTGAGACTGGAGAACCCATACTGCAGAAAGTACCTATGCCTCTTCTTGGCTCCAGTTTTGCATTATTTCCTTTAGGCGCTGGGCAAGTTTAGGATTATCCCGCAGCCGCTGAATGAAGATGGGACAACTTTCGAGCAGTGAATTCTGAGCAGCAGTTGCCATACTTGACAGCAGGTTCTGCAAACCAAGGTCAGACGGCAGTGAAATATTCATTCCTGGCGCTGATGACTCTAGCTGTCTGCGGATGTCCTCGGCAGTGAACCTCATCGGTATGACACAGGATTTATACCACGGGCATTCCTTGCACTGAGCTATGCCATAAGCCTCATCTAATATATCACCCAAGTTCAACCTCCTCTCAACCTAGATTTATTCTTTGATTGCCGAATTAACTATGGAACGATTTTGCTTAGACTCCTTTTATTTCTATCATGTTGGGGAAAGCCCCTACTTTCATTACTTGAATTATACCATCTTTGTCCATTTAGAAGGTAGTCGGAATGCCTCGGATATTATACTCTAGGGCTACGTCGTGATTCGTGTCAAGAAGCACCGGAAAAGAAAAATCACCACTCTGGATGAAATCCTTTACGGTAGAAGGAGCTTCACCAACGGCAACAGCTAGTGCCACCAGCCCTGTGTCTGATGATTCCTCAAATACTTTCTGTATCAAGGGCATCTCAAAGCGGCAGGGGCCACACCAGGTTGCCCAAAAATTGAGTAATACTGGCTCACCTTGGAAATCACTTAGTGAGAGAGATTGTCCCTCTAGATTAGGGAGCTGGAAATCGGGTGCTGGTTTCCCTACCTGGGGAGCTGGAGAGAAGCAGCCGACTATTAACAGTACTGAGGTCATGAGCACTACTGCTGCGGTTAGTATCCGTTTCATAATCATCTCCCGGGTAAATGTTATGTAGTGAGCGAAGAAAGCCAGTTCAGGTTATAGGTCAGAATAAGCACACCTATGGTGATGAGTAACAGGCTGCTAATAATGTAGACTAATTTAGAATAGTGATGAGATAAGCTTTAATAATGGGGTAATGGTATCAAAATCAATTCCGATTATCAAGAAGGGTAGCCCAAACCCCAGGGAATAGATAGACAGTAGGTAAGCCCCGTGCCAGGCTGTTTTCGAACCTAAGGCAAGGGTCAGAATGCCCCCCAGTATGGGGCTAACGCAGGGTGACAAGAGAAATAGCACCCCGTAGCTAACTCAACCCGAAATGTCAAGTTCACTAGCCCAGTGCCTCTGGATTCTTATGGTTAAAATATTCTATAATATGTTAGGCATTAGACTCCGAAATATGCGACGTGAGAAAATGAAGCCTTTAAGCTATAGTCAGATTTCTTTGTATCAGTCCTGCCCCTTGTGCTACAAGCTGCAGTATATTGACGGCTTAAAGCCAAAAGACAAGTGGTATTTTAGCTTTGGCAGAACAATGCATGCCTGCGCTGAGTATTTTTTCAAGGTTCCGGTGCCACCGTCACCATCGCTGGAGGAGTTGTTGCAATTTTTCGAGCAGAGCTGGCTCTCCTCGGGATATAAGTCGGCTAAGGAGGAAGCAAGGTACCGGGCTTATGGTCGGGAATTACTGAATGAGTTCTGGAAGATTCACCATGCTGATTTCCGGATGCCAATTGCAGTGGAGCGATTGTTTCACATTGATATTGACGGGGTGAAGTTGAGGGGCTATATTGACCGGATAGACAAACTGGATAGTGGCCGGCTGTCCATAGTTGATTATAAAACAAATAAAGAATTGTTTACCGTAGAAAGCTTAGAGGAGAACCTTCAGTTGACTTTATACCAATTGGCCGCTGAGCAGGTCTGGCAACTACCCGTGGAGAGACTTACCCTGTATCACTTCAGGTCAAACACTGCCTGTAGTTGTGGGCCGAGGAATAAAACCCAGCTCAGCGAAGCCCGCCGTCTGGTATTGGAGGTGGCTGAAGGTATCGCTCAGCAAAAGTTCCCCGCTATTGAGAACTCTTTTTGTCCCTGTGACTTCCCTGAGCATTGCCCATTTTATAGGCAGCAATATATGACCCCAGGGTTAGCTCAGCAAGACACCTTTATTGTCGCTGAGGCAGTTGAGCACTATGTCTCACTACAGAGTCAGATGAAAGAACTCCAATCACAGCTTGAAGAGGTAAAGCAGAGGCTTATTGACTTTTGTCAGGCAGAGGAGTTAAATCGTGTTTATGGGAAGGAGCATGCTATTACCTATAAGCTGGTGGAGAAAACGGGTTTTAGTGAGGATGAGGTCAGAGCTCTGCTTGAGCCGGAAGGGTTGTGGTACAGAGTATTAAGCCTTGACCAATCCCTGCTTAAGCAGTCTTTTACTGATGAGGCAATAGCTAAAGATATTAGAGATAAGCTAGAAGCCCTGAGACGAGTTGTTTCTTCTTATCCTCAGCTCTGGGTTAGAAAACTTATTGAGGATGAGTAAATTATAACTGGCATGCGCGACTGTAAAAAATGGTTTGAAAGGAGACAAATGATGAAAGAAGAATCGCTGACAATACCTCAAATCTACGCCAAGGGTAAGGAAAACCTGCAAAAAGCAGGCGTTGACTGGGTGTATCCACCAGGACGTAAGCTGGGACCATCGGTTAAGGCAAACCGAAAATATCTGGACTCCCTGTTTTTTGAGCCTAAATTCTTCGACCCGGTTGATGTGGATACAAGCCTCACGATTTTTGGTGTGAAATTGAAAACGCCGGTCTTTTGCTCCGCCATCACGAGGCAACCTTACATGTCGGATACTAGCCTAGCTGAAATTGCCACCGGTATAGCTAGCACCGGCTCTATGATTATGCTAGGCATTGGTGGTTCGGCTGACTTACAAAGTGCTATTGACACTGGTGCGCCAGTGGTCAAGATTGTGAAACCATATCGAAATACTGAACTGGTCTATGAGAAAGTTCGTGATGCCGAGCAGCGGGGATGTATCGCCGTTGGTATGGACATTGATCACTTTTATGGGTTATTGAAGGGGGATAGGGTTGAGATGGCAGGGGTATTCAGCCCGCAACGCACAGAAGAGTTGAAACAACTAATCTCCCAGACCAAGCTACCATTTATTATCAAGGGTGTGCTCAGTATCAGTGACGCCGAAAAGGCTGTCCAATTAGGGGCCTCTGCCATAATCGTCAGCAACCATGGTAGCGGTTCATTCGACTTTTCAGTTCCTTCCATGGTAGTGCTTCCAAAAATTGCTGATAGCGTCGGTAATAAATTGACTGTCCTCGTCGATACCGGTTTCGAAACTGGTAACGACGTTTTTAAAGGGCTGGCCTTTAGTGCCAAAGCAGTGGGGTTCGCTACACCTTTGATACTTGCTTGGGCAGCCGACGGTGCCAAAGGGGCTGAACTCCTGATTAATGAGGCTACGGCAGAACTACGTCGGACAATGGCTGGCGCTGGTTGTCCTAATCTATCGACGATTAAAAGGTCAATCATTATCCAGGTCCCATAAGGGAATAGTGCAACTCTGCTATTGTCTGTTGGGCTGGAGCCAGAACTATGGTTGTCTTGTTGCCGGCTCACCACCAGGCGGTTAGAATTAGCCTAATTTGGAGGGATGATTGCCAAGGGTACTTCTAGTGAGGCATGGAGATACTGAGTTAAACAGTGCTGAGAGGTACTGGGGGTGGACTGATGTTAAACTGAGTGCTGCCGGGCTCAGACAGGCCGAAAGGTTACGTAGTCGCCTAGCGGTGGAAAAGATTGATGCCATTTATTCTAGTGGCCTGGAGCGAGCTTCAGTAACCGCTAAGATTATTGCCTCCAGACACCAGTTAGAGGTGGTAGCCTGTGCTGAACTGCGCGAGGTTAACTTTGGCCAGCTTGAAGGATTAACCTTTAGCGAAATTAGTCAGCTTTATCCCGAGGTGGCTAAGTTGTGGGAGGAAAGAAGCCTTAAGGAATATCCAGGTGGTGATAACCTTAGCAAGTTCAGTAACCGGGTGGGTAAATTCTTGAGCCGACTGGAGAAGCATACCACTGAGGAAACAATACTTATTGTGGCTCACGCCGGAGTTCTGCGCACTCTGATATTTCAGCTATTAGATATGGACATGAGACACCGGTGGCAGATTCGCCTTGATTTGGCTTCTCTTAGTATACTGGAGACCAATGAGCGGGGAGCAGTACTGAGCTTATTAAATGATGTTTCTCATCTGGTGTAAACCAAGAGGATTAAATGCCTTGGGGCTGATGAGAGCTACTTGATAGTTGTGCTGCATACCGGTGCTGATAAAACCAGCCAAGTAGCTTGGATGTTTATATTGGCCAACCTAGCCAGTCAAAGATGCCAAGCATCTTTAAGCCGATGAAGAACATTACCATAACGAATATATATCTCAGTTGCTTGGCTGGTAGCTTACGTGCCGTTATGGCACCGACCTGTGCCATACTGATACTAGTAACTGCCAATAGAAACCATGATGGCAGGTAAACATAACCGATGGTGTAGGCTGGCAGGTTGGGGGCATTGAGACCATTTAGAATGTAGCCGATGGCACCGCCAAGGCTGGTAAATATCATCGTTGCTAGAGAGGTGGCAACAGCGTTATGTATCCTGAATGCCACTATCCACATTAATATGGGGACTATCATTATACCACCACCGGCACCGACAAGACCGGTTAGGAGACCTATCGGTATAGCCCAAGGTATTAAGAACCGATAATTATTCTTGGACTCCGACTCAACCTCCAGAGGTTTAGCTACAAGCATCCTTGTGCCAATAATAATGGTTACAATTCCGAAGATTATTCTCAGCACTGTTTCCGGGAGATGAGTAGCCAGGGTAGCTCCACCGAAAGCGGCGATAGAGGCACAAATACCCAGAATAAGGGCTGCCTTCCACCGCACCGTCCCCTTTTTACTATATCTCCAGGCGCCACTAGCCACAGTCGGTAATATTACAAGTACGCTTGTCCCGAAGGCTAGCCTTATAGCTATATCTGCGGGCAGACCCATAGCCAGGTATATCACATACTGAACCGGAGTCATGATAAAGGCACCGCCAATACCCAGAAGACCACCAGCAAAGCCAGCAACGGTGCCAGTTGTCAGAAGAATGATGATATGAGCTATTGTCATTCCAGCTATTCTTTCATTTCTAGGTTGAGAATCTTTATAGTGTGCTTGTAGTAACGGTCGTCAGCAGAATTAATTAACAGCATAAGTAGGGCCAAAATTCGTCTCTATCGTAGGGAAGAGGCAAGCACATTCTAGTAAACTTATTGTCTTTGCCATCTATCTTAACATAATTTGTCTGTTGCTTGTCTCGACAGCTATTATCGGGTGGTAGCCATAGGGACGCCTTAATTAAGTGCGAATTTTTTTGGAGCACTGGCTGGCAAAATTGCGTATGAGGTTCTTTATTGTTTATAATAGTTCTGGTAAATGGGGCTGTAGCTTAGTTGGGAGAGCGCCTCCCTTGCACGGAGGAGGTCGGGGGTTCGAGTCCCCTCAGCTCCACCATCGTGTACAATAGACAGAACCGGCAATTTCTCTTCCGTGATTCCTTTCGGTAGCATCGGCATGGTATAAGTGAGCAATACTTCATCTCCGGTTACCTTCACCTCTTTGACGAAACTTCGGACAAACGATTTTCTCCCGGAAAGAGAGCTCTCATTTAGCAAATTACGCAGGTCGGATATGCAACAGGCGACCGTTTCCACATCTGCCAATTCCACTCGTCTGTCGGAGAGTTGCTGTTCTAGTCCCCATCTGGTCGCCTGTAACTGCTCCTGCCGCTGTCTCAGTTGCTGAATCCGTGGTGCTAGGTCAGCAAGCTGTATTTTCCCGGTTTCAAGAGCATCATAAAGCCTCTCCAACCGACGGTCTACATCAGCAAT
>SDBV01003953.1_pt1 | contig 21503 bp, 17 predicted proteins | sample 2277081 | NCBI WGS metagenome assembly SDBV01 (sample SAMN10402039, study PRJNA504765) | marine sediment metagenome | isolation source: marine sediment core GS10_PC15, 223 cmbsf | place: Arctic Ocean: Southern Knipovich Ridge | collected 2010 | reverse complement strand
AATTAAAAATCAGGTAATCGTCGCCCCCCACCCGTACGGTGCCGTCCACGCCCAGGCCGTAGTTGTAGCGACCGTTCCGGTCGTAACGGCTGGTCAGCATGCCCCCCATATAGGAGTATTCATTGAATACCTGCCGCCGGAACCGCAGGACACCGAAGTTTTCCGATGGAACGATCACCGTATCGCCGGCTTCGGGGTGGAAGGTGGCCTGGGCGGTCTGCATGTCCAGGGCACCCAGATCCCAATCGCCGATGCGGCCCACCAGCCGGGCGCCGCCGATAATGGGTACGGACCGGAAGTCATCATCGCCGATATCATACAATCCAATATTGCGGCTGTAGAACAGGCGATTATCACCGCCGCTACGAAAATCGAATATACTGGCCCGCTCCTGGAAGAACAGTCGTTTTTCCGGGAAAAACAGTGAGAAACGGGTCAGGTTGATCTGGGCCTCATCGGTTTCCACCTGGGCGAAATCGGTGTTCAGCGTCATGTCCAGCGTCAGGTTACTGGTGAGGCCGTATTTGACGTCCAGACCCACGTTTTTCTGGTTCTGGTTGTTCAGTTGATAGCCGGAGCCGTTGAGTATCTGCTCCTGCCCCAAGCCGCCCAGAGCATAGGGCGTGACGTACACCGGACTGCGGCTGAAAATGCCCTCCAGGACGATGTCCTGGGCAATGGAGGGCTTAATGAAGCCGAAATCCCACTTAGGATCTAACGGTGGGTAGCTGATACTTTCGTTCTTGCGTGCAATATAGCGCCAGGTAAGCAAACCCATCACCACCCGACCGCCACTTTCTTGAAAGCGGAGGCTGGAAAAGGGAATGCGCATCTCGGCAAACCAACCTTCTTCCGTGCGGACCACCGCCACATCCCAGAAAGTATTCCAACTGCTGTTGATAGGGAATCCCTCGTCGGATTCGGCGTCATTGTAAATAGCCCAGTCCTCCCGTAGACCGGCCGGGTTGGTAACGAACCCCAGGGCGTTTTCGTTGTCGTTGAAGGTGTCCAGGATGACAGCAAAACCGTCTTCGGCGGGGGTCAGGCCATCCCGTTCCAGGGCATTTCCATGAATGCCGGAGGGATCGGAATCGTAGAAGCGGCCGGCGACGTAAATGAAATCATCATCGTAGGCGATCCGGATTTCCGTTCGTTCGGTGGGGGTGTCGAGAAAATTGGGTACCGACATGACCAGCGGCAGGGGTGGGATGTCTCCCCAGGCGGCCTCGTCGCTGAGGCCATCCAGCGTTATGGCGCCTGTGAGTCGCGGCAGAGGTACCGTAGCGGTTCCCTGGGCGGATAGCGGGATTGCCGTCCAAAGGAAAGCTACCATCACGACCGACAGCCGGCGGTGGCGGTCTCGATCCTTACCGACCAGGGAGCGGATGCAATTTTGAATAGTTGGGAGCCTCTGGTTGCGTACTACGCTGATCTTTATGGTGAATGCAACCTGATCTTTACCTGAACAGCGTCACAAAGTTGTTGAACAGCTCGCGGTTGAAGTGGTGGAGCATTTCATTTTTCATGACTTCCAGGGCATCGAAGGGCGGTAGCTTTTTCTTGTAGGCCCGGGTAGAGGTGAGGGCGTCGTAAACATCGGCAATGCTGCAGATGCGTCCATATAGATGGATTTCATCTTCACCAAGACGGAGGGGGTAGCCTGAGCCGTCTTCCCTTTCGTGGTGCTGCATGACAATCACACCGCACTCCTCGGTCAGTTGGTTGGCATCCGCCAGGAGCTGGTTGCCTCTCGCCGGGTGGTCGCGCATTAACTGCCACTCATCAGGGGTTAGACGGTCGGGCTTGTTGATCAGCTGGGCGGGGACGTCGCACTTGCCCAGGTCATGGAGGAAGAAACCGGCACCCAATTCCTGCATGTCGTGGTCATGAGTGCCCTTGAAGACTGCCTTGGCCAGCAACACCGAAAACAGGCCCACGTTGACTGAGTGGGTGTAGGTGTAATAGTCGTGGGAAGTGATCTGCCTGAGGGCATCGGCGGTATCGTCGTTGGCCAGGATGTGGTCCACGGTGCCGTAGATCATTTTCTTGCCTCTGAGGATGTTCTCCGCACTGGGCTCCTCCAGGATGGTATCCATCATCCGGATGGAATGGGTGTACACCGCCTCGGCCTTTTTCCGGGGGGGCAATTTCTGATCCTCGATTGCCACCCGCAGTTCATCGGAAATCTGATCCAGGGGATTGAAATCGACCGGCACTTCAACCGGCTTGCTATGCCGGGCGGCATATTCGCGTTCATAGGTATCGTACTTATCTTCCAGCTCCCGCACCACCACCGGATCACTGCGATCCAGGTCCACCATCACCGAGCGGAATCCGGATTTGATAATTCTGGCGATCTGCTTATGGGAGTGGAGTTTGAAAGCGGGCCGCAGGAAAGAATGCTTCAACCAGGATCCCCCCAGGTTGATGAACATGCCGACTTTAAGGTCCTTGGTGTTTACCTTCTTAATCATTATCCCAATAGCGGTCAATTCTGCCGGGCAGCCGGTAACAACTTTGCCGGGCCTGTCCAGGGTTCAGCAGGTGGCGAAAATGCCGGCCCAATTTAAGGTAGTACCGCACCCAAAGGGATGGTTCCTGCACCGCTGCGCCGTTTAAATAGGGTGAAATGGGTTTCAGCCGGCCAGAACGGAATCGCCTGTGATCCCGGCCCTAACCGGCCAATCCTTCCAGAGCCTCCTTGCGCACAATAAAGGCCCGGTCCCAGCGGTTGCGATGGTCCAACCCGGCCACTCGCCGGCATACCACCTGGAACTGTTGGCCTTGCTCGGAGCTGAGCAATCCTCCAGTTTCCATTTTACTGAGGGTGCGAATGGTCTTGGCCCGAATAGTGGCATGCGGGTCTGAGAGGCAGTGGAACAGTTTTTCCCAGATGGCATCCCGCCTATCGGTGGCGATCTCCTTTTCGCCGATCAGCTCCATGGTTTTACCCAAGGCCCTGATAGCGGAGTCGCGCACTTCCAGGTGGTCGGAATCCACGGCCTGAATCACGTCGGGCAGCACCGCCAGGATGGCCCGGTCCTTGATTTTCCCCAGGGCGTAGAGCGCGTATGATTGCTTATAGGGATCGTCCGAATGCCGGTAGAGCTCGATCAAGTGCGGGATGGCCGCCACGCCGATCCCACCCAGCACTTTGGCAAATGACAGATTGGCTTTCATGTCCGAATTATCGAAGGCGTCCATGATATACGGTATAATATCGGCCCCCGATTCAACCAACAGCTCGACAGCCAGGTCCACGGCGGGTTGGAGATCGGGCCGCTCGTAGTGGTCGATGAAGAAAAGGCTGCCCACCGTATCGACTACCTGTAGCAGGTCATCCCGCCCGAACTCACCGATCCCCGCTCTAATCCCTTCCAGGCCGGCCGTGATCGTTTCCAGGTCATGCCCGGCGATTTTTTGCAGGTCCTTTTGCAGCTTGCCGTCCATCTGATCCTCAGTGGGTTAAATAACGCAATTTTGCCGGCCATCCAGTCCTCGGGAGCCGGGTACTGAAAATACGCACCTATGGGGGCGAGCGCAAGGGAGTGCTGGCCCCGCGCAGGTTGGTTGCCATCGGTCTCACCAGGGTTTCTTTTGCCGCCGGGCGCCGATAAATTTACCGGTCACTTGAGGGGGACGGGGATGAAAATAGTCGCCCAGGTGCTTATATTATGACCGAGACCGATCACTATTACGATCTGATTATTGTCGGGGGCGGACCGGCCGGAGCGGCCGCGGCGCTCTATGCGGCCCGTGAGGGACTCAGCACCCTGCTGCTGGATAAAGAATCATTCCCCCGGGAAAAAGTCTGCGGCGACGCCCTGTCGGGTAAATCGGTGGACGTGCTGAAGGAGCTGGACCTGCTGGACCAGGTGCGCCGGTTGCCGGGCGCGGCTATCAGCCGGATCATATTCTCCAGCCCTGATCGGACCGAGTTAGTCATCCAGCTGGGGAACAGCGAGCTGGAAAGCGTCCCGGAAGGCTTCGTCATTCGCCGACGCATATTCGACCGGTTCATGTTCGACCAGGCCCGTCAGGCGGCCACCAAAACCCTGGAGGGCTTCACCGTCACCGACCTGTTGCAGAAGGACGGCCGGGTATGCGGCGTGCGTGGCCATAGCGGTGACGGGAGCGAGGAAGAATATCGTGGTGGGGTGGTGCTGGGGGCCGACGGCTATAAGTCGATTGTGGCCCGCAAGACCGGCAACTACCGGCACCAGCCCAGGCATTGTATCGCCGCCCTGCGCCAGTATTACCAGGGTGTGGCCGGGTTGACGGACCAGATCGAACTTCATTTCGTCGATGAAATCATCCCCGGCTATTTCTGGATTTTTCCCCTGGAGAACGGCTCGGCCAACATCGGCCTGGGGATGCCGCACTCGGCCATCAAAAAGCAGGGGCGGAACTTAAAGCAGGACTTGCAGGCCCTGATCGAAGGGCCCCAGTTCCGGGAGCGGTTTTCCAACGCCGAGCCCCAGGAACCAGCCGTCGGGTGGAACCTGCCGGTGGGCAGCACTCACCGCCGAGCTCACGGCCACGGCTACCTGCTGCTGGGAGACGCCGCCGGTCTGATCGACCCTTTCACCGGCGAGGGGATCGGCAATGCCCTCTACTCGGCCCGCTACGCCGTGGCGGCCGCGGCCCAGGCCCTGCGGGACGGCGACGTAAGCGCCCGAGCAATGGAACGCTACGACAAGCAGCTGTGGGGCGCTATCGGCCCGGAGCTGAGCATCAGTACCAAGCTGCAGAAGATCGGCCAGTGGCGGCCGCTACTGAACTTCGTCATCCGCAAGGCGGCCCACAATCCGGCGGTACGCAACGCCATCGCCGGGATGATCGCCAACGAAATCCCCAAGGCCAAACTGACCAATCCCCTGTTCTACCTGCGGCTGCTGCTAAGCTGAAGCAAGTTCACAGAGCGGGGGTTCCTTTATCAATCTCAGGACAGGTCCTTCGAACTGCCCTTCGAGAGCCTCAGGGCGACGTTATAGCTCAGCCGCCTTAATTTTCAATCGAGAATCTGTAATCGAAAATCGCAACCGTCGTTCGCCGGGCGGGCGGAAGAGCAGGGTTTGCCGCTAAGGTACGCCCCCAAGCACTTCGCTACGCTCAGCACAGGCTTGCCGAGGGGACGCCAAGTCCTTGTTAACTTACGAGGCTATGGGCCATCACGCGGGATCGGCTTAACAATTGGAGGTTACTGATGGAAAAGCTAGGGATGAATTGGCAGTTATTATTGCCACTGCTGGTGACGGTAGTGGTTGCGAGCATGGGTTGGGTTGTGGGGCATAGATTAAATGCGGCCCGGGACCTGCATAACAAACGGGTTGAACTGCGTATAAGATATTTGCTGGAAGCCTATCGGAAACTGGAGGCATCCATCGAGCAGGAAGTATCCAGAGAAAACCTGGATGTGCTGGAGTCCGCCATAGCTGATATCCAACTGTTGGGGACCCCGCAACAGGTGGAAAAAGTTATTGCGTGGTCGGGACAGTTTAAAGACCAGGGGATCCAAAAAGACGTGAACTTGCAGGATCTGTTGGAGGACCTGCGAACCAGCCTGCGCAAGGAACTAGGTCTGCTCCCCATAGAGCAACAAATACGCCACGTCAAGTTTTCGTTGGCTTCCGAAGTAGAAGGAGAAGAGGAAGAAGACTGAGCGGGCAATTTTTCATTGGTCCAAGGGGGTGCGGCCCTCCGCGTGGCGGGACACACATTCAACCGCCAGCCCGCTCTGGCGGGGTAAACTAATCCGCCGGAGAGATTCCTCATCCGCCAGCTGGCGGATTCGGAATGACAAGGCGGTGCGGCCCTGTCGTTCGCCGGGCGGGCGGAGGGGACGGTCCAGGGCCAGGGCAACGCCCGGAGGGGTACGCCCCCCCGTCGATGGCGGGGTTCAGGGCGGGCTTATGTCTCGTCGAGCAGGCCCAATAATTTGGCGGCCAACCGGGAGCGTAACTTCAGGTTATTTACGTAGCGCTCCGACCCGCACATGGCGGTGGGCAGGAAGGCCGGCGGCAAAAGATTCAAAGGAGGAGAATATGGGTCTGTACGAGCGGTTCGTTCTGCCGAAGGTGGTAAACCTGACATGTACCTCCAAGCCCATCAGGTATCAACGCCGGAAGGTGGTGCCCTTAGCCAAGGGGCGGGTGTTGGAAATCGGCATCGGCTCGGGACTCAATCTGCCGTATTACGATCCGTCAAAGGTTGAGATGATCTGGGGCCTGGAGCCTTCTATGCAAATGAGGACCATGGCTGAAAAGTGGGTACGCGAAACTCAACTCAAAGTCGAATTCATCGGGTTATCCGATGACGAGATTCCGCTGGAATCGGACAGCGTGGATACTGTTCTGGTGACCTACACATTATGTACTATCCCGGATGTGGTGCGGGCACTGGAGGACATGCGCCGGGTTTTAATGCCGGGGGGTGAGTTGATCTTCAGCGAACATGGTCTGGCGCCGGATGAAAATGTTCGCCGCTGGCAAGACCGAATGAATCCCATCTGGAAGCGATTTGGGGGAGGCTGTAACCTGAACCGGCCGATCCCGTCCCTGATTGAGCAAGGGGGGTTCAAGATCAAGAATATGGAGACCATGTACATCCCGGGCTGGAAGCCGGCCAGCTTCACCTACTGGGGTACCGCGGTTCAAGGATAATATGTCAACCGGCGGGGAACTCCCCGGCCGGCGGGCAGGTGACCCACAGGCAGACCCGCCCCAGCCGGTAGGCTTGTTCATATCCCGGCGCGGGCAATCAGTGCCTCCAGATATCTGGATTTGACCTGTCGGCTGGCGACGGCTTGTTTGATAGGGGGCAGCTTCAGTATCACTCCCAGAACAGCCGCCAGGGCACGATGAGACCACAAAACCCGGTTATCGAAAATCAAATGGTGCAGCTTCCCTCGCTCGATCGCCATGACGACGGTTCGGTGGACCCCGTTGAGGGGCGTGATCACACGCTCGCCCCGGGCCACCAGGCGGATGTCCCCCTTCGTACAGGCCGGGACACAAAGACCGCATCCCAGGCAGATATCAGCGTTCAGCCGGGCCAATTTCATTTTAGGCCGGGCCGGATTATTCGCGGTCACCAGGGTCATGGCCTCCACGGGACAGACATTCACACACTTCCCGCAACCGTTGCAGGTACTGGTATCAATCTCAGGCAGGAAATTGGTGGTGTGTACCGGATTCAGGACCGCAAAACGCCGGGCGGCAATCATGGCTTCGCAGCAACATCCACAGCAGTTACAGATAAAATTGACGCTTTCCCGGACATTTTCGCCAAACTGAACCAGCTGGTTTTCATAAGCCTGCTGCAACAGGTCGAGCCCCTCGGCGGTATCAACCCGGCGCGCATGACCGTATTTGATCAAGGAAGCGGCTGCGTTGTTGAAGGTCATACAGATATCCATGGGAGCATCACAGGCACGGTTGACATGCATCATCTTGTGCCGGCAGTAGCACATGCTGATGCCCATGTGAGCGGCGGTTTTGATGACTTGGGTAGCCCGCTCGTAATCGAGAACGTAAAGGGCGTTTTCGTCGGATAACGAGGGTTCGTGCACATAAGTCCGGCCCAGTTGCGTTTCGCCGCGGGTGAAAAGGTCGCGGATAAAATCTTCCTCCACATTCAGATACTCAAAGAAAAGTTCGCTCAGTAGTTTCTGATTGATATCCTTCCTGATGCGCATCATGGAAAACTCGAAAAAACCAGCCATGGGCGGCGGCAGTGCATAGACCGACTCGCCATTCTGCTCAATATCCACCAGGATTGCCCGGCCCGCCAGCTCGTCCAGCACTCTCTGCGCGCCCGCCAGGTCCATTTTCCAGATTCGGCCGGCCGTGCGCACCGAAAAGGGCTTAATGGGCAGCAGGGAGACCAATTCCGCTTCCTTCTCACTGAACAGCAGCTTGAGTATCTTGAATAACAGCTGCGACGGCGGCGCCCCCTGGGGGAACCGGTTCAGCCGCTCCGTTAACCTGGAATATGCCGGCTTGATAGTTCGATGGGCCATACTAGCGCTCCTCGATCCTCACTGACCAAGTGTAAAGTACTGGGCTGTGCCGTACTGATTCAAGAATTAGTTAGTGCGCTTTTATTGATTCGGGAACTCGGTGAGGCGCCTGGTCCTGAACAGGGTCACGGGGCCGCTGAGAGGCATACAGGACCGCCCTCTAAGTGCTATCCAGTCAGGTGATAAACGGTAACAGGTCGGACAGTTGTTCCAGGGGTACAATCGGGTCATCGTTCGGGGAGGGCAGCTTCTCCTGGCCAACGTACCCCCAACGGGCCAGGAAACCGCGGGCGCCGGTGGCGGCCACCCGCTGGACGTGGTGCGGATTGTCATCCACGAAGACAAAGCTTTGGGGCGGGCAATCAGCCTGCCGGGCGAGAGACAGGAGAGCCTGGGCCTTGTCCGTGCCCCGCTCCTTGGTCCATAGGTGATTGTCCGGGATACCCAGGGCCCAGACGCGGTTGAAATAGCGGATCGACTCGCGGTCCTTGGTGGTGATGATGAACGCCGGCAGCCGGCCCTTGATCTGCTCCCAACCGCTGCGAAACTGGGGGTACATGCGGTTCAGGGCGAGCCACCGGCCGGGGTCGGCGGAGCGCAGTTGCCCGCGGGCCTTGAAAAACAGGGGCTCGAACGCTGCCAGGCTAGTCGCCTCCGCCTGCATTTTTAATCCAAACCGGGCCCGATCGACTGCTCCGGGTTCGTGGTAGGTGAAATGGATCAGCGCCCAGAATTCGGGGGCGCTATGGGCCAGGTGGCGCAACCGCCGGAAACGCTCCACCGCCGACTGGTCAAGGGCCTTGAAATCGGTGAGCAGTTGCTGTTGGCCGTTGAGCAGGCGCCAGGCGTTCAGGGCGGTCAGGTGGCACTCGTCCACGCTGTCGCAGATCACGCCGTCGAAGTCCAGGGCCAAGTGGGTTTGCATGGCGCTGAGTTTACCGGCTGCGGCGGGCGGGGGCAACGCTTACCCTGACCGTACCCCTCCGGGCGTTGCCAGACGGGCAGAGCCGCCGCGGGGAGCCCGACGAGCCTTGCAGTTGGCAGTTGGCAGGGGCAGTCGGCAGTGGCCCCGCCGTTGGCGGGATTCCGTGAGATAAACCTTGGAAACGCGGAACTGTATCTCTTAGTTTTTAGCCCGAAATGTACAAAAGGCTCTGAACCGAGACGATGAACAAAGTTGGGGGTAGAGTGAGTATATCATCGTACACGAGGATGAAAGGACGGCTCAAGAACTGGGATTTCAAGCCGATATTGAAAAAGAGTGGCGGAACAAGCTCAAATCCACTAATTTTACCTATAAGTAGAATTACTTGCTCCCCGCCTGACTTGCCGCAAGGCCTCAGGCGGGGTTTTGTTTTCCCCCGGGAGATTTCCCATGCCTGCTGAACCTACGACCAAGCGTACCATTGTGTTCTTCGATGGCCAGAACCTCTAGGGAGCCGCGAAAGCGGCGTTCGGCTATACTTACCCCAATTACAACGTCCAGGCACTTGCGAATGAGATTTGCCGGCTGCAAGGCTGGCAACTTGACGCAGTCCGGTTCTACACCGGTGTACCCAGCAAGGACGATAACGCCTTCTGGCACGACTTCTGGAGCAATAAGATTGCCCAGATGGGCAAGCGAAATATCGAGATTTACACACGGTCATTACGGTACCGGAACAAGCGCATCAAACTGCCGGATGGTACCGAGCATACTACTTTAGTCGGGACGGAAAAGGGCATTGATGTACGGCTGGCGCTTGATGTTGTCCGGTTGGGGCTCAAGAAGCATTACGATGTTGCCTTGATATTCAGTCAGGACCAGGACCTATCCGAAGTAGCCGATGAGATTCGTACGATTTCCATGGAACAGCACCGTTGGATCCTGGTGGCAAGTGCTTTTCCAGTTAGCCCGACCTACAACAATCCGAGAGGTATCAACAATACCCAATGGATAAGGATTGATCGGGCTACATATGATAAGTGCATTGATCCCTACGACTACCGCCCAGCCTGGGCCAGGGGGGAAACCGCATGATCCGCCCCTGCCACCGCCTCTGGCGGGACAAGCATGCAGCGGGGTTCAGTTAATGTAACTCCCGTCGTGAAATGCTAAAAGAGTCAGGAAAACGGGGCAGGCCACCGCCATCGGCGGGGTGCAATTTGCCCTATGGTGACCAGAGGTGACCAATCTGTAGGCTTCAGATAAGGCGTGAGATAAACCTTGGAAACGCAAAAGTGGCACTTTGCAAAAACACACGAAGGGCCCATATTTCTCTGAACCGCTACACATGGAACTTTTCGCGTTGAAGTCAATCTAATTAATAGTTGAGCCTGCCTAAGAAGTTATGAAAGATCACCGCACAATAATCCCGGTATTCGTTCTTACAGTCTTGGCTGTGCCACTGATATTCGCCCACGCTGCTCTATGTGAGAAGGCATGCTGCAATACGATTGAAACGACCTGTAGGCCAGTGATATGCGAAGAGAATTACACCGCGATGCAGGTTTGCGTAGCAACAACCCCCTCCATTCCTCCGTTTTTAGCCCAGAGGCTTGATACCACCCTGGACCTGGCTTGGCCAGTTGTATCTCAAGGCGTTTCTTTAAAATTTCTAACCACTCGATGTAACCTACAAGAGCACTATCATCCCGTCATCCGGATACCTCTCTCTACCCCTCTTTTAATTTAGACTAACCTCGTTACTTCTTGAGTGCGTACGCCGACCTATGAAGGTCTGGGTACGCAAGGTGTCCTATGTATCCTTTGCTAACGAGGTACAATGAAGAATTCCTGGTACGATCAGCTCTGTGGCATTCTCGCAAGATCCCGAGAAGTGGGGATGCAACAGCATTTACAAATTAGGGGTCCTCCGCATCACATATCTATTCGACGACCTTTGCTCAGCATGCTGTGCGGGCCGCCCAAGGAAGGGATAAATGTTCATTTCCGGAATCTGACAAAATGATTTCGGTCCGTGCAGGAATATGTGGTGAAGGAGCGATCTAACGCTGGGAATCCCAGGCCATCTCGGAGTAAAAGACTCTATTAAGGATAAAAATTACATATGCCGGTTCAAGAAAGTGGAGCCCAATGAAGCAACGTACTATCAAAGAAAAGAAACCCTTATGGGCCGGTCAAATTGAACATGAATATTATGCGCCCCGTCCCCTCAAATACACCGAACACCCTGCTCTTGTCCCACCAGATAGAAGATCACAGTTACCAACGCACACCTGCAAAAATCCCTCTCATCGGGGCGCATAACAATTCAGATTTGACGGCTGCCTTGAGCATGAAATGGACATCGAACGAAATGTCATCACCCAAGCGCACTGGTGCGCTTCAATTCACGGACCTGATTAAGCCCGATGGAGGCCATCATCATGGCTTGTAAAACCGCCTGTGGTAAGAAGAGTAGCCAAGCGCATGTAGCCGGAATACACGGGTCTGACGGCAGGGTTTGTGACATCTGCATTCCTCGCCGCAAGAATATGTTCAAGCAGGCTTCAGCCGGCAATACAGGCAGGAAAGTGACCGATCCAGAAAATAGCAGGCTCGTTGATTTTCCGGAACATCCAACCAGAATCATCAATAATTGCCTTTTCGTGGGGGAGATCAAAGGGAGAACAGTAGAGGCAGCAGTAGCGTCGGGTATATCTGCTTTGTCGATCAAAGAGCAGGAGAGAAAGCAATGAAAAGCCTTAGCAGGAACTATGCATCACACATTTCCGGCCATTTAGACTTGCGGACGAGCGTCAGTAGTGAATGTCCAGACGGGATCATTCCCGATCTGATGCCAAAACTGCAAATAGGAGATCATCATATGTGCAAAAAACACAGAATCACACCACCATTGCAGGTTTTCGGCTTCGCCTTGGTTCTGTCGGGATGTGGTATCCTCCAGTTTACACCAATGGATATCGAAGACCACATGTATCCATCCGACATGATGATCCCGAGGCAAACCGAAGAATATTCGGGACTTGAAAAATCGCAGGTAATCGATCATAGCATCGAGGGCCCCGCCTTCGATTCCCTTAACCCGAATCCATTCAATCCAACCACCACAATCAGGTTTGATTTGCCAATGGATAGCCAGGTCCACCTGATTATCTACGATATTTTAGGTCGTGAGGTGATGCGTCTGCTGGATGAGGACAGGCCAGCAGGGTATTATGAACTGCGCTGGAACGGCCGTGACGTGACAGGTAGGCAGGTACCGTCCGGAATATACATTGCCAGACTGTTGACACCGGAATATAGTAAGTCGATGAAGATTGTGAAGTTGAAGTAGGATAATAACAACCCCGGTGAAGAACGACTTCAGGGGGTCTGATGAATGATCGAGACAATCGGTCAGATAGAAGACATGGTGGATGACTAACGAATGATGGGAGCTGGTCATGACATCGGAGCGAACGATTGGGCTCCTTAAGCGAAATAGTCGTCCGCAACGGGCGATAGTTCCAACGGTTGGCGGTGGAGAATCCGTATGCATTGGATAAGGCTAAAAATTGATGTTTAAGTCAAATGTCCTTGAAAATATTTTAAAAAGATCAAGGAGTGGATCTGATGATCTATTATTTCAGTAAAGTACTGGATATTTCCTTCGAAGATGCCATCGCTGGTGTGAGCGAGGAACTGAGGAGAGAAGGATTCATTATCATAACCGCGTTCGACATGAAGGGCGCATTTAAAAGGCTATTGGATTTTGATATTCAGCGATACCAGATATTGGGAACCTACAACCCTATCCTAACCTATCTGGCAGTACGGATGGAAGACAAGATCGGCACCATGCTGCCAGGCAATATAATCATTCAGGAACTGGCGGATGCCAAGGTCGAAGTTGCTGCCGTCGATCCAGCGGCATCTACGCTAGCTGTTGGAAATCAGGACTTGGACAGAGTGATCTCTCAAGTAAAGGCAAAATTGCAAAAGGTGATCGCAAATCTTTAACAATTATGGTGACGGGATTAGGCCCTGTTGGACTTTGGTTGGCCGATCCCTTTGCTTAAGTCGATCAAATGGAAGAAAGACCAGCCCACAGGCGAGACATGATGATCGGAGAAAAAGAAGATCATCTGTATGGGACGACAAGGTTTATGAGAATAACAGGCACTGAGGGCACCGACCGCCCCCTATTTCACTCATGTTTCTGTATCAATCATAAGCACTGGCCTAGCTAAGGAGGGCGCCATGAAACCTGATAAATCTGAAACCATCGTGAAAGAATTGTTCGCACAGGCGGGAATTACCATTGATGGGCATGAGTCCTACGACCTCCAGGTCCATAAAAAGCAGTTTTACCTACGCGTGGTGCGTGATGGCTCGTTGGGATTCGGCGAAACGTACATGGACGGCTGGTGGGATTGTGACGCTCTGGATCAGCTCATCGACAGGGTCAGCAGGGCTGACCTGGTGGGCCAGTTAAAGAGTAACTGGAGAACCACCTTGCATGTTCTCCGATCAAGAATCTTCAACCTGCAGAGGGTCTCCCGGGCCTTTCAGGTTGGCGAGAAACACTATGACATCGGGAATGACCTCTACCAGGCCATGCTGGACAGGCGCATGACCTATTCTTGCGGATATTGGAAGACGGCCAAGAACCTGGATGAGGCCCAGGAAGCCAAGCTGGAGTTGATCTGCCGCAAACTTCACCTCGAACCGGGCATGACGGTGCTGGACTTGGGGTGCGGCTGGGGCGCTTTTGCCAAATATGCCGCTGAGAAGTACAACGTTCATGTCGTGGGTGTCACCGTGTCCAGGAACCAGATTGAACTTGGCCGAGAATTGTGCCGGGGTCTCCCTGTGGAAATCCAGCTAGCGGATTACCGCAGCGTGAGTGGTACCTATGATCGGGTCCTCTCCGTCGGTTTCTTTGAACATGTGGGCTACCGTAACTACCGCACCTACATGGAGATCTCAAATCGGTGCCTGAAACCAGATGGGATCGCCTGTCTGCAGACCATTGGGCGAAATACCAGTACCACGACATTCGGTCGCTGGGGGGAAAAATATATATTTCCCAACAGCATGCTGCCTTCCATAGCCCAGATCGGCACGGCGATGGAGGGTCTGTTTGTCATGGAAGATTGGCACAATTTCGGGCCTGATTACGACCGAACCCTCATGGCCTGGTATGCCAAAATCGAGAATGCGTGGAGTACGCTGAGCGACAGCTACGATGAGCGGTTCAGAAGAATGTGGCACTTTTATCTATCAAGTTTCGCTGGGCCCTTCCGAGCTAGGGAGGTTCAACTGTGGCAGATCGTGATGGCCAAACGGGGCAGAACACAACCGGAGTATCGGATCACTTAGAACGACACAACAAGACAATTGAATAAAGGGCCGCCCCAGAATATAGGTTTGGACGGTCAGTTCAATAAGAGACTAGTAGCCTTTAGAAGGTTATTAAATAAATAAGGAGATCGAAAAATGAAGAAACAACTTATGGCAATCATTGCTTTGGGCACAGTTCTGGCGTTCACCAGCTGTGCTTCCACAATTAGACCCGGTAATCAAGGTCTTATGTGGCGGCCCTGGAGTTCCGGATTGGAGAGGGACGAATTATATGTCGATGGCATTGTCTGGCACTGGCCATGGAATAATATCCTTGAATATGAGGTCCAGTGGAACAGTTACCAGGAGGAGGTTAGCATACTAACAGCTGATGACCTTCATATGAGTGTAACAGTCACTGTGGTACTCAGGCCAATCTCCCAGAATCTGCCCGAATTGGTGCTAGAGGTCGGCCCCAAGTACTACAATCGACTGGTCAAACCTGATTTGTATTCCATAACAAGAAAAGTCATGGCCAACTATATTCATAACAAACTGCCGGAAAATAGTCCTGCAATCGAAGATGCGATCCGTAGTGATCTGCGAGAGCGATTGGAAGGTAAGTATGTTGAAGTTGATGATATTGTCCTGGATCATATCATGTACTCTCCCTTGGTCACGCAGGCGGCGGATAAAAAGCTGGCGACCCTACAGAGATTAGAGCAGAAAGAATATGAACTGGGGATTGCTGAAAAAGATGCCGAGATCCAGAGAATCCTTGCCGTAGGACAGCGGGATGCACAGAAAATCATCAACGAAGGGCTCACAAAAAAGTACTTACAATTCAAAGCGGTAGAAGTTCAGGAGATGTTGAGCAAAAGTAACAATGCCACGTTCTATTTTATTCCTTTGGGAGAAGATGGATTACCGGTGATCGTTGAGACAGGGAATAAATAAACCACAATACTAGTTCCACAGCTTCATATTATAAGTGATCTTGCTATCTTGTGGTGGACAGTGTAGGTCTAACCTTTTGGACATTTGGGGCTAAAAACGAAGACATACATTCCGTCGTTCCAAGGTTTAATTCACGCCTCAGCCGAAGCGTCTTGGGCTTGATCATTTCACATCGATATTAAGGGTCTGCTGACTCACCCTTTTTTGGTACTCGCAGTCAATCAGTTTCCGGCATAAGAATATTAGCAGGCAGAGGCAGTCGCAAAAACGTTCCTTTTTGGGATTCTCTTCCCTGCGGTTAAAAAACCCGCCTCAAAACCCGAATTCCCGTTCCAAAACCCGTCTCGTAATCTAAATCTCATAATAGCCCACCGCAATCGGCAATACCTTTCCCCTGTGACAAGCGGTTATATTCCGGGCTGGGACCAGAGGGGGGAATATGAAGGAAATCAAGTCCACCAAGATTCATCGCCGGACCAAGCAGTTGGAAGTAATGGTAGCCCGGGTGATCCCGGAGACTAAGGAGACCTCCACCCTGCTGCTGTTCACCGGTAATGACACCCTGAGCTACGAGCCGGGGCATTTCATCACCATCGATCCGCACCAGTTTCCGGGGTTGCAGCGCTGGACCCATTACCTGGAGGACCTCAAAGGCAAAAAGGAACCGCCCCGGGCCTATTCGCTGTTCAGCGCGCCGCACGAGAAGTACCTGGCCATCACGGTCAAGGAGGAGTCGTACCGGTCCGGCGTGACCCCCTACCCGCCGCTGTTATCGCCGATCCTGGCCAAGCGCTGCCCAAAGGGTACGATGATGATCGTCACCGGGTTTACTGGCCCCTATACGCTCTCGGAAGAGCTGCGGCAGGGCACCGACACCGTGTTACATGCCTGCGCCGGTAGCGGGGTGGTGCCCTCCATGAGCATTATCAAGGCCGGCTTGCGCAATGACGAGCAGGTGCGGCACGTACTGCTGTACAGCAACAAGACCGTGGAGGATACTATCTACCTGGGGCTGCTACAGGAATTAGAGCGGGAGTACCCGCAGCGTTTCCAGGTGCACTTCTTTTTCACTCGCCAAAAGCACAAACCCACTTTCTCGCCCCGCGTCACCTTAGGGCGCATCGACCAGGCCGCCGTGGAAGCCGCTCTCCGAGACGGCGATAATCCGGCTGTCTTTGTCTGTGGCCCGGCCAACACCCCCCAGGAAAAAAAACAGGCCCGCGAGGACTCGGCCTTCCAACTGCGGCCCAAGTTCATGGAGTCGCTGCTTGAGATGATGCGGGCCGCCGGCGTGGACGCCAAGCGCATCCGGCACGAGGGGTGGGGCTGAGAGACGCGGCTATAGGCCGGGCTATTGCTCTATGGGGTGCACCATGGGAACGAAGCGCACGGGGATGACGCCTGCGCGCTTGATCTGCCCTGATTCGGATTTGGTGATCACCAGCAGTTCCTGGTAGTATGCCCCCACCGGGATGACCATCCGGCCCCCGGGCCGCAGCTGTTCCACCAGGGCTGGTGGCACCTCCGGCGGGGCGGCAGTGACGATGATACAGTCGAAGGGGGCCTGCTGCGGCCAGCCCAGGTAACCGTCACCGTGGCGGACAATGACGTTAGAGTAGCCCAGGCGCGCCAGGCGGTCAGCGGAACTGTCGGCCAGCGCCTTGACGATCTCGATGGTATAAACGGTATCCGTGAGTTGGGCCAGTACGGCCGCCTGGTAGCCGGAGCCGGTGCCGATCTCCAGCACTTTCTCGGTGCCTGAGAGGTGCAGCAGCTCGGTCATCAGGGCCACGATGTACGGTTGGGAGATGGTCTGGCCATGCCCGATGGACAAGGGGCCGTCGAGGTAAGCCCCCGCCACGATCTCGGGGGGGACGAACAGGTGCCGGGGGGTGGTTTCCATCACCTGCAGGACCCGGCTGTCACTGATGCCCCGGGACCGCAGCTGCCGGCGCACCATTTCCCGGGCGGCCGTCCGCCACCCTTCGCCGGTCAGCGATTCCCGACCGAAAGATTGCTCCTGATCCTGCCTTTTACAACCGCCGTAGCCTGAGGCGAGCAGCAGCAGGCAGGCGATCGGTACGATGGCTGGATGATGAGTGGTCATCATTCTTGAACCCTGACGGTCGTCGAGTGGCCCGCCTTGGTGATCAGGTAATGTAAGAAATCGGGAAGCCGCTTGCAAACTGGAATTGCAATCGGGCAAAACCGGATCGGTTTGTCTGGTAGGTTACATTTCCACATGCTAAATTTGACTGTTGCACAACATCTGAAACCAAGCTATTGAGAAAAAAGGACGCACAATGAAGCCTGCCACGCTGGGGATCCTGCTGGGCATGCTGCTATCTGCCGGTGGCCTGAAAGCCCAGGAGTGCATCGCCTGCCATACTAAAATAACACCAAACATTGTCCAGGATTGGCGGCTTAGCAAACACAGCGCTAACGATGTGGAGTGCTCCACCTGCCACGGCGACGGACATACTACGGCCGATGATGTGGCCAGCCTCTCCAAGGAAGCCTTTGATGTCGAGTGGGAGAAGATGCTGCAAACCTGCAACCAGTGTCATTCGATCAACTTTGCCCGGGCGGAGCTGGAGAAAGATGACGATCTGATCGAGGCCGGCGACGCCCTGCTGGCCCAGGCGATTCGGGTGATTGTCGAGCTCTACCGGGATGGTATCCTGGAAAAACCCAATAATTACACCTACGATTTCCCGGACCTGCTCACGTTCAGTGACGCGCCTACGCCCATAGAGCATACGCTGTTCAATATGCATTTGAAGCACCGCATGCGGCTTTTCCAGGGGGCCTTCCACGCCAACCCCGATTATGCCCTGTGGTATGGCTGGAGCGAGATGGTGCAGGATGTAACGGAAATCAATACAATGGCCGAGGAGTTGCGAAATGGCAGCCGAAAAGGATGGTGGCCTTTCAAATAGGCCCCGATGCTTTCCAGCATGTGGGTGGATTTTTCCTGGGCCGTTCACCGCACCGGCTGTAAATTGACAGCGTTAGTAACTCAGAACTAACGAAAGGAGGTGGTCCATTGTCTTGTCACGAATGGAAGCTAACCTCCGGAGAGCCGGCCTGAGCCGGCCTTTGGCAGGTTAGCTTGCTTATATACCTGAAGCCCCCGGCATCAGCCGGGGGTTTCCTGTTTGAGGTGCAGGTGCTGCCAGGGGAGCCCAAAGTATCGGCCGGGATCATCAACGGTTTGGTCGCCCGGACCAGGGCTGTTTGAACCCTTGAAATGTACGCGTAAGGGATTAGTTTAACGACCCAAACCTGATTGGGCTGACGGTGAATATGGATGCGGGCAACATCAAACTGCTGGTGATTGAGGATGATCCGGATTACCTGGAACTGCTGCAGAGCACGCTAGCGGGCGCAGCTCTGGGCGGGGGCACCAGCCCGGCTTTTGAGGTATTTACCGCCGGCAACCTGAGCGACGGGATCAGCCTGCTGGCCCGGAACAACACTGACGCGGTGCTCCTGGACCTGTTTCTGCCGGACAGCCGGGGCCAAGATACCTTCCGGCAACTGCATGCCCAAGCCCCCTCCGTACCCATTATCGTCCTGTCCAGCCTGGACGATGAGAATGCTGCCATCGAAGCGGTGAAAGAAGGCGCCCAGGACTATCTGGTTAAGGGTCGGGTGGCCGGTGATCTGCTGGTGCGCGCCATCCGCTATGCTATCAAACGCAAGGAGGCCGAACGGGACCTGCAGGCGGCCCACGATGAGCTGGAACAGCGCATCCAGGTGAGAACCGCCGAGTTGGCCCAGGTAAATATCCGGCTGGAGGAAGACATCGCCGAACGAACGAAGGCGGAAGAGGCGCTGAAAATCAATAACTCCCTGTTGTCTGCCATTAGCCACGTGCTGGCGCTATACATCTCCAATACTCCCCCGGAAAAGGTTTTCGACAAGCTGCTGGATGTATTAGTTTCGGTGACTGGGAGCGAATACGGATTTATCGGCGAGGTGCTCCAAGATGAGGCCGGACAACCCTACCTGCTGAGCCGGAACATTTCCGATATCGCCTGGAACGCTGAGATCAAACGATTTTATGATGAGAATCTGAGCGAGGGGCTGAAGTTCACCAAGCTGGATACGCTCTACGGGGCGGTTGTAACTAGCGGAGCGGTGGTCATTTCCAACGATCCGGCCACTGATCCCCGCAAACATGGCCTGCCGTCCGGGCATCCGCCACTTAACTCTTTTCTAGGCGTTCCATTCCATGAAGGCGATACCCTGGTGGGCGTGGCGGGGGTGGCCAACCGCCCGGGGGGTTACGATGAGGACCTGGTGGAATTCCTCGAACCGTTGATCTCCGCAGCCACCAGCCTGATCGTAGGTTGGCGTAATGATAACCGGCGGCTGGAGGCGGAGCAGGCCCTTCGAGACAGTGAGGCAAAGTATCGCACCCTGATCCAATCGGGTCGGGACGCCATCGTATCCACCGATGCCTCCGGCCGGTTGATCTCCTGGAACCAGGGCGCCGAGACTATGTTCGGGTACAGCGAAGATGAAATACTGGGCCGGCCGGTTACAGCATTAATGCCGGAACGCTACCAGCATCTGCATAGGGAGCAGGTGCTACCTCGATTGAAAAGCGGCTCTTTGCCCACCCAACAGCAAGCCCTCGAGGGATGGGGACAGCGGAAGGACGGCAACGAATTCCCGACGGAACTTTCACTGTCCGGCTGGACGGTGGGAGGTGATAACTTCGTCACCGCCATCATCCGGGATGTTACCGACCGCAGACGGATCGAGCAGGAGGTGCTACAGATCAGCGAACGTGAGCAGCGTCGCATCAGCCAGAACCTCCATGATGACCTGGGCCAGAAGCTCACCGGGATGGCCTTCCTGGGGCAAGCATTAGCTCATCGATTGGAGGGCACTTCCGGGGAATTATCGGATGATGCCGCCAGAATAGCCCAGCAGGCCAACGAGGCTATTAACAGCGTCCGGCGTCTGGCCCGGGAGCTGTACCCGGTGAACCTGGAGCGAAACGATTTAGAGTCGGCCTTGGCGGAATTGGTGGCCGGGGTGGAGTCCTACTCCGGGATTTCCTGCGAGATGAATTGCGATATCACCGTTCCCCTTAAGGATCATCAGGTCGTGACCCATCTATACCGTATAGCGCAGGAGGCGCTGAGCAACGCCGTCCGGCACAGCCGAGCCCGGACTATTCAGGTCAAGTTGACCATCCGGCCGGGGCTGATCCAGCTGGAAGTGCGCGATGACGGTGAGGGTCTGCCGGAAGACCTGGCCTCTGTAACGGGGATGGGTTTGCATAATATGCAATACCGGGCTAACGCGATAGGGGGTTCGCTGGAGTTCGGATCGCGTACCGCAGGTGGCACGGAAATAGTATGTTCAATCAAAAGCAATTAGCGAGTGATTAAAATGGCGACAACAACAGATGCATCCAGCGGGCGGGCCAGAGCCAAGATACTGATCGTCGATGATCACCCCGTAGTACGACAGGGGTTGATCCAGTTGATCAACCAGGAAAGGGACCTGACCGTTTGTGGTGAAGCGGGCGATTCGCACGGAACCTTGAGTGCCATCGAGACCCTCAAGCCGGACCTGGCGATCGTGGATATCTCGCTGCCTGGGGTAGACGGGCTGGAACTCATCAAGGCCATCCGGGCGCGCTACTCGGAGCTGCCGGTGCTGGTCCTGTCCATGCATGACGAATCATTATACGCGGGGCGGGCGCTCAGGGCCGGAGCCAAGGGCTATGTCATGAAGGACAAGGGCGCTGTGAACCTGGTGACCGCCATTCGCAAGGTGCTCAATGGCCAGCTCTACGTCAGTGAGCGCATCGCTTCTAAAATACTCCATCAGTATGCCGCCGGTGGCAGGGAGGGCATCGCCTCCCCCATGGACCTGCTCACAGATCGAGAATTGGAGGTATTCCGCTTGATCGGCGACGGCTTGAGTACTCGTCGGATTGCAGAAAATCTGCATTTAAGCATTAAGACGGTCGAGTCCTACCGGGCCCACATCAAGGAAAAACTACAGCTGGAAACTTCCACGGAATTGGTGAAGCACGCCGTCCAATGGGTGCAAACGGAGGGCAGCGGCTGACGGGCCAGGTCCAATCCTGAGCACCGGTTTCCCGGGCGGATACAATCATGCCAGCCCCGCCCGGGTCTTGGCAATCGCCTCGCCCATGTAACGATAGCCAGCCGCAAATCACCGATCTCTGACGGATGTAGGGGAAACCCCTGCCTCAGGTCAGGCATTCCC
>SDBV01003952.1_pt1 | contig 21507 bp, 13 predicted proteins | sample 2277081 | NCBI WGS metagenome assembly SDBV01 (sample SAMN10402039, study PRJNA504765) | marine sediment metagenome | isolation source: marine sediment core GS10_PC15, 223 cmbsf | place: Arctic Ocean: Southern Knipovich Ridge | collected 2010 | reverse complement strand
ACATATATATGGGCTTTCTTTGGCTTTTTATCTATAAATTGGATTATGTGATTAATATCAGATACCAACTTATTAATTACTTTTTCTTCTTCTTCAAATTTCTTATTTATCTTTTTCTCGTCGGCAATTGGCCATTTTTCCAGACTTATAAAAGATTTATTTCCAAGTTTTTGCCAAAGTTCTTCTGTAACAAAAGGGCAGTATACATGTAATAGTTTCAAAAAAGTTCCAGCAGTTTTTTTGTCTATTTTTCCTTCAGAAAATCTATTAAATAATTCTCTAATTTTTATAACTGCAAGATTGTGTTTGAAGTTTTCTATATCTTCTGTAACCCTTTTTATAGTTAGATTTAATTTGCTTTCAATTCTTTCATTTGCTTTTCCAAACTTTAATTTAGAAAAATAATCATAAACTCTTGTAACAAACTTAGAACTTCCTTCTATTCCTTTGTCGCTCCAGTCAAAATCGCTGTCAGGAGAAGAAGTTGAAACGAGATATAACCTTAAAGAGTCTGCACCATATTTATTAATAGTGCCTATTGGCTCTATCACATTTCCTTTTGATTTTGACATCCTCTCTCCATCTGCTCCTTTAACAATTCCCTGGGTAAAATACTTCAATGCAGGTTCGTCGAATTTCAATAAACCAAGTTTTTTCAGAAATTTTGTATAAAATCGAATATATATTAAATGGCATGTTATGTGTTCTGGTCCTCCAATATACTGATCAATTGGGGTCCAATAGTTCGCTTTTTTAGGATCAAATATCTTTTTATCATTTTTAGAATCTGTATATCTTAAATAATACCAGGAAGAATTTACAAAAGTATCCATTGTGTCTGTTTCTCGTCGGGCTTTTCCATTACATTTAGGACATTTTGCATTTACAAATTTACTGTTAGTTACGAGGGGGTTTCCCTTACCAAATTTAACATTTTTGGGAAGTTCGACAGGCAACTCTTTTTCTGAAACAGGAACAATTCCACATTTATCACAATAAACTATTGGTATTGGAGTTCCCCAATATCTCTGGCGAGAAATAAGCCAGTCTTTTAATTTATATTGAACATCTCTTTTCCCTAATTTCTTTCTTTCTAAAGCCTTGGTTATGTGTTTTCTAGCCTCTGTGCTCTTTAATCCACAAAATTCTTCAGAATTAATTAGAAAACCTTCTCCGATATATGCTTCCTTTTTTATATTCCCACCTTTAATAACTTCTTTAATAGGTAAATTATACTTTTTTGCAAATTCATAATCTCGCTGATCATGCGCAGGAACAGCCATGACCATTCCACTTCCATAATCTGCCAAAACAAAATTACCCACCCATATTGGGATTTTCTGATTCATAAGAGGATGTATTGCATAACTTCCTGTAAAAACTCCTTCTTTTTCCATCTCTTCTAATTCTTTTTCGCTTACAGATTTTATCTTTTTAATGAAATTCTCCACTTCTTTTCTTTTTTCTTTTGCAACCAAATCCATAAGTTTTGGATGTTGTGCAGATATGACCATAAAAGTAACTCCACAAAGAGTATCAGGTCTGGTTGTAAAAATAGGCCATCTCTTTCCGTTTATTTCAAAAATTATTTCTGTCCCATAACTTTTTCCAATCCAATTCTCTTGCATAATTTTTGCCCTCTGTGGCCAATCTATCTTTTGCAATCCTTTCAATAGATCTTCGACGTAATCTGTAATTTTAAAAAACCATTGCTCTAAATGTTTTATTTCAATTTCTGTATCATCGTGTCTCCAGCATTTTCCAGAGACAACTTGCTCGTTTGCCAATACTGTGTTGCATTTTGGACACCAGTTTACAGGAGCTTTTTTTCTATATGCGATTCCTTTTTCAAACATTTTTAAAAAAATCCACTGATCCCATTTGTAATAATCCTTGTCACTTGCCTTTACCATTCTCGACCAGTCATAACTCCAGCCCATTGCTTTTTGCTGTTTCATAAAATTAGAAATTGTTTTTTTAGTATAATCCTCTGGGTGTGTTCCTGCCTCAATTGCAGCATTTTCAGCTGGCAATCCAAAACTATCATAGCCGATGGGATAAAAAACATTAAAACCTTGCAGTCTTTTAAATCTTGCAAAGATATCTCCCAAGCTATAGACAAAAGCATGCCCCATATGTAACCCTTCTCCAGATGGGTATGGAAACATGTCTAGAACATAAAACTTCTTTTTTTTCTTATCTTCTTTAACTTGGAAAATCTTCTTTGCTTCCCATTTTTTCTGCCACTTTTTTTCTATTTTTTTAAAATTATAAATCATGATTTAATAACTCCTCAGCAACTTTTAAATATTATCTTTATCTCTATTTTATATGAATAAAATACAAGCATATCTTATTGGGGAAATTATCCCTAGTAATGATTCTGAAGCTCGCTCACTTCAAAAAAGAAGTTACTTTGGAGAACCAACAGGTGAAAAAATCCAGTATTCACTTTCAGAAGCCTTGTATCTCGTTGAAAAAGGAAGAATGGAAATATTCCAGAGAAATAAAAAAATTCCGAAAAAAGAACTTTTGAATAAATTCAGAAGAATTGATAAAAAAATTCAAATAAAATATCCTGTGTTTAAGGATTTGCGGGACAAAGGATATATCATAAAGACAGCTCTTAAGTTTGGCGCTGATTTTAGGGTTTATGATAAAGGAGTAAAGCCTGGAAAAAAACATGCAAAGTGGCTTTTATTTGTAGAACATGAATCCAAAAAACTCTCGTGGCATGAATTTTCTGCAAAAAACCGTGTTGCACATTCAACGAGAAAAAATCTGCTTCTGGCAATTGTAGACGAAGAAAACAAAATAATTTATTATGAAATCAAATGGATTAAGCCATAAAAATATTTATAACCTTTCTAATTCTGTTTTACTTATGGATTTAAATAAAGGGAAGTTGACTGTCAAGAAACCGTAGGTGTCTTACAATGCCAGCTCAAGATACTTCTGGAATAAAAGAAAAAATTCTTTCAACACTTAGAAAAAGAGGACCAAGCCTGCCGGTTCATATTGCCAAGGAAATAGAAATGAGCGCACTTTTTGCATCTGCTTTTCTCTCAGAACTTTTTTCTGAAAAAAAGATAAAAATAAGCAACATGAAAGTTGGAAACTCTCCTCTTTATTTTTTGTCAGGGCAAGAACCAATGCTTGAAAGATTTTCTCAGCATCTAAAAAGTAAGGAAAAAGATGCATTTATTCTTCTGAAAGAAAAAAAATTTCTAAAAGATGACGAACAAGAACCAGCAATAAGGGTTGCTTTAAGAGCAATTAATGATTTTGCCATTCCTTTTAAGAGAGATGAACAAATAATCTGGAAATATTTCACTGCTCCAGAAACTGAATTGAAAGAAAAACCAAAGAAAATAAAAAAAATTGATGAAAAATTGGATATTTTTGACAAAAAACCTAAGAAAAAAATAATAAGAAAGAAAGTATCACAAAAAAGAAATGATAAATTCTTCAACAGAGTAAAAGAATTTTTATCGGGAAAATTAATAGAGATAGAAGATATTGAAAGTTTTAGCAAAAATGAATTAATATTGAGGGTAAAAGTGCGAGGAGAAGAAAAACTATTAATTGCTTATAATAAAAAGAGAATAAATGAGGCTGATTTAATTAAAGCCAGCAAGAAAGCTGCAGAATTAAATCTCTCTTATATCGTTTTAAGTTTAGGGGAGCCACTAAAAAAACTAAATAACTTAATTGATGCTATAAAAAATTTATCTGCAATAGAAAAAATAGAATAATAATATTTAAAAACATATAAATACCCAATCTCGTATGGGAAAAATAAAATCAAAATCAATAAAAAGATCTGGAAATATACTCATAAAAAAAGGTATTGAATTTACTGATAGCTTTGAGGAAAACAAAAGAATACTTGGAAACACAATGCCCAGCAAAAAAATAAGAAATCAGATGGCTGGATTTTTAGTGAGATTAAAAAAGAAAAAATAAGTAAAGAGATAAAGTTACCTCAAAACTTTTAAATGAATTAGTTCTTGTAATTTTGGCTGCATAGCTCAGTGGCAGAGCACTAGTCTCATGAGCTAGGGGTCCTGGGTTCAACTCCCAGTGCAGCCATTTTTATCATATATCATATCACAACAATATTTTTTAATCAATAAAGACAGTTAAACAAATGATTAGATGGCTTGAAAAAAACAGGTATGCTGCAATAATTTTAACAGTCCTGATTACTATAGAAATATTTTATTTTTCTTCAATTCCTGGGGGTAAGGTGGTGGGGATAGATATAAGTTGGATATCAATAGCTTATCACTTAATAGTTTTTTTCTTATTTACTTTTTTTCTCTTTATATCTATAAAAGGAGAAAAAGAGATGAAGCCTTTTTATTTAATAATTGTGATTCTCATATCTATACTTTATGGAGCTCTAGATGAATTTCATCAGATATTTGTGCCGTTTCGGGAACCGGCAATACAAGATGTTCTTACAAATACTGTAGGAATATTTTTGTCGGCAATAGTTTATTTGTATGTAAATAAAAAAAATTAAAGTACATGTGGAACAGGAGTTTTATCTCCTTTCTTTCTCGGTAAAATATGAAAATGAATATGTTTAACTATCTGTCCTGCAGCTTCAAAATTATTACTCACAACATTAAATCCTTATGCTTTTGTTTTATCGATTAATTTTGTCGCTGTTTTTTTAATACAATCTAAAAGTTCTGGGCCTAAACTTGAAGGCAGATCCAAACTATTTTCAAAATGTTTTTTTGAAATAACCAAACTATGTCCGTCTACAACAGGATTTGCATCTGGAATTGAAAAAAAATTATCATTTTCATAAATTCTTTCAGAATCAATTTCCACATTAACAATTTTACAAAAAACACAATCATCCATAAAAATAAAAATAAGAACTAGTTTAAAAATATATTGACAAATAGGAAAAATTCAAAATTGGAAAAATTAAAATTTATCTTCTTCTCTTTTTTCTAACTTTTTTTCTTCTTGCAGGTTTTCTCTTAGCAGCTTTTCTCTTTGCCGGCTTTTTCTTCTTTGCAGTCATTGCTCTTTTCCTTTGCTGCTCCAGCCTTGTTACCTGTTTCTTAAGAGATTCTATCTTAATTGCAAGCTGCTTTGGTGTCTTGACCTTTGCCATATTTTTCACCTCTCTTTTTAATTATTCATATTAAGAATTATTTGTTTATAAACTTTTTTGAAAAAATTATTTTACTCGGGTATTAACTAACTTCCCAAATTTCAGAATATTTTCACCATCTATTGCTCGTCGGATAATTTCTTTTAAATCTTTAATTTTAATTCTAAATTGTTCAGTTGTATCTCTTAACCTTACAGTTATGGTATAATCTTTTGGTGTTTTCTCGTCGATAGTTATGCAAAAGGGTGTTCCCATCTCATCGTTTCGTGAATATCTACGACCAATTGATCCACGCTTATCATAAACAACATTGAACTCTTTACTTAAATCTTTAACAATATCTTCTGCAATTTTTTCAAACATTGGTTTTTTTATTATCGGAAAAACAGCAGCTTTTATTGGCGCAAGTTTTGGATGTATTTTTAGAACAATATTTTTTCTGTTTTCATCATAAAAATAAGAGTCAAGAAGAAATACCAAAAAAGCTCTCTCAACACCCAAGCTTGGTTCGCAAACAACATAGGGGAGAATTTTTTTCTTTGAATCCTCGTCGAATATTTTCAGATCCTGCTTGGAAAATTTCTCATGTTGTAACAAATCATAATTCCCCCTGTCTGCAATTCCCTCAAGCTCTTTCCATCCAAAAGGAAATTTATATTCTAAGTCCCAGCAATCTGTCGAGTAATGTGAAAGCTCGTCTTTTTTATGCTGCCTTAATCTAAAGTTTTCAGGATTTGCTCCTAAATCTTTAAACCATTTAAATTCAAGAGCAAGCCAGTAAGCATGCCAATCTTTTTTTATAATTCCTTTTTTCAATGCATCTTTTATTTTTATTTTTATAGACTCTTTATTTTTTTCCTGTGCATCTGCAGAATATATAGAAATTTCTATATCTGGAATTTGATAAAGACATTTTTGATCAGGTTTTGTAAAATATTCAATTTCCATCTGTTCAAATTCCCTGCTTCTGAACAAAAAATCTCTTGGAGCTATCTCGTTTCTAAATGCTTTTCCCATTTGTGCAATACCAAAAGGGAGTTTCATGCGTGCATTATCATAAACAGATTTAAAATTAATAAAAATCAGCTGAGCTGTCTCAGGTCTGAGATAAGTTTCTCCAGTTTCACCAACTTTTGTTTTAAACATTAATTCAAATTCTCTGGCAGTTTTCTCTTCATACTCATTTCCGCATTCACACTTTACTTTTCCCAACTCGCTCTTATCAACTATTCTCTTCTTTTTACATTTTTTACAAACAAGAAGAAAATCTCTGAAACTATCAACATGACCAGAAGCTTTCCAGACTTTGGGGTGTGTTATAATGCTTCCGTCAATTCCAACAACATCATCCCTCTGATAAACATGAAAATTCCACCATTCTTGCTTAATATTATTTTTTAACTCAGAACCAAGATGTCCAAAATCCCAGAAACCTGCAAATCCCCCGTAAATTTCTCCAGACTGATAGATAAAACCTCTTCTCTTACAAAAAACAGCCAGGTCTTCTATTGAGATTTCTGGTTTTGTCAGTTTTGTTTTTTGTTTTTTTATTTCAGGCTTTTCTTTTTCTTGTTTTAATTTTTTAATTATGTCTTTTGCTTTTTTCTCAGCCCCTTTCCTTGTCTTGCCGAGATAAGCAAGGGTCTTTGTTTTTACTTTTTTTCCAATTCTTTTTGATTCATTTAAATAATAATATTCTTTGCCATGAATTTTTTTCTTTACAATAAATGCCATGGATTAGGCACTACAAATAATTATATAAATCTTTTGCAGGCACTACTAAGAATTATTTTTCGGATTTTCTAATTTTTCTCACAACTAAGAAAACAATTCCTAAAACTAGAACTATAACTACTAAAATTATTATGCTTCCGGTTGTTCCTATTCCTTCACCAAATATAGCAAATCCTCCAATAGGTGCTCCTAGAGTGATTTTCTCTTGAACAGAAGAAGAATAGATTTCTGAGTTAAAGTTAACCAAAAGACTCAAATTTCCTTCTAAAGACTCATTTATAGGAATATTAATCCTGAATTCTCTGGTTGAATTCGCAGCAATGCTTCTGTTCTGTGATGCATTTGCAACTTCCTGATTATTTAAGTCAAGAAGAGAGAACTGAACTTCCACCACCTGATCATTTCCTGAAAGTTCTTCTAAAGAATAAATTACTCTTACCCTGGTTGCTCTCGTTCTTTGAGCATCAATAATATCAAACTCTAATTTTTTCTTTATGACTTCTACGGCGAAATCTTTAGATGCAGTAGTTTTAAAACATTCAACAGAAGCACTTAGAAGGTAAGAACCTTCTTCTGTTTCTTCAGGGATGATTAAATCAAAAACAAAAGTTTTTTCCTCTCCCTGATTTAAGTTCTTAGTTTCATCAAGAGGAGAAATCCAAGAAGCAAAATCCCCTAAAGGTTTCAATTTGCAAGCACTCACAGGTTCTGTTCCTGTATTTTTAACAGACCATGTAATTTGTTCAGTGTCATTTGGATTAAGAGTTAAGCTTGAAATGTCTGTAGCAGTTAATTGAGTTGTTGTAGGGGTTGTTGGTTCTGTAGTTGTTTCTATAGTTGTGCTTTCTTCTTCATCTTCACCCCCATTTTCATCATCATCTTCACATACTCCACAATCAGCATCACAACTATCACAATCTTCATCACCAGAATCACATGTATCATCACCACAATAAGAACCTGTTAAATCTGTTAACCATGCTAAACAATCATCTTGACAATATGTGCTCTCGCAAGTAGCAGAACCATAATCACATTCTGTTTCATTAATAATATTTCCATCATCACATTGTTCAGAAACATTATTACTATTTGGATCTTGAATTACTCCATCGCCACAAGAAGTTAATACACAAACATTAGAACATAAATCGTTTTCAGCATCATTACCATCATCGCATTCTTCATCTCCATTAATTATCCCATCTCCACAAAATGTACATAAAGACGTATTAAACTGGCAAGAATCATCACAACTCAATACTCCTCCATTAAACCCTTCAAGATCTGAACATCCAGTTATATCTCCAAAATCCTCCTCATCACATTCTTCTTCTCCTTCAACTACTCCATTTCCACATTCAGGAATTGCTTCTTCAATCTCACAAATTGCAGAACATCCGTCTCCATCAGCAGTATTACCATCATCGCATTCTTCATCAGAAGTATCATTAACACCATCACCACAATAACCACCTGAAGGCAAGCTTGTTAAATAAGCTGTACCCTCTGCATTACAATAAGTAGTATCATCACAAACTTGATCTCCATAATCACATTCTGTTTCGTTAATAGTGTTATTATCATCACATTCTTCTCCCTCATCAAGAATGCCATCTCCAACAATTCTTCCTGTAAGTTTCCCATAGTCTCCAGAAAATCCTGTAAAAATATATACCATTACTAATATTACCATTAACAAAAATAAAACAAATAAATCCTCTTTTCTCATTAACATTAAAGAATTTTTCAATTTAAATAGTTTTTTGAACTAGAGTATATAATAATTTTAACTGATTTCTTGATAAAATTTGTATTTCAGAGCTTTTCTACTTCATTAAATTCTAAATATATTTTTTAAATTCTATTTTCTATATACATACATAATAAGTATTTTTATATAAAAACATAATATTTATAAGGTAATATACATACATAATAAGTAATGGTAAGGACTCGGGTAGCAAGAACCACAATAGAGGAACTTAGAAGAAGGATACAGCTTGCTGAAAAAGCAAAGGAAGAATATACAGAGTATCTTCAAAAACTTGAGGAAAAATATACTCGTAATGAAATCTCTTATTCTGATTATATTGAATCAATTTATCAACACAGAGAGGGAAGAACAATTCAGGAATGGATTGAGTATTTTGATTATTACATACAAGAGTGTAAAAAAAGAATTAAGGAGCAAAAAAGGGATATAATTAAAAATCAGCTTACACTTATTCTTTTCTCTTCAATACTGATTTTGATTTTAGTTGCTTCATCAGTTTACCTTCGTCCCACTCTCACTGGGTTATTCGTGCAAGAAGAAATTCCAGAGATAATTCCTGAAGAAATTGTGCCTGAAATTCCAACAATTGAAATATTTAATGATCATCAATGGGCTTTTTATTATTGGAAAAAATCTCAATTAGAAAATAAAATTGGGGGTAATAATATATTGATACATATAGACCATCATGAAGACCACGATGGTGTATTCAAATTACCAAAAGAAATTACAAATTTAACAGAATTAAAAAATTATGTATCTAATACAAGCAATATTGTAGATTATAATTACATTAGTGCTGGAATTTATGATGGATTAATAAGCGAAATTTATTGGATAACAAAAAAAGCGGGTGAGCCAAAAGAAACTGTATGGGAATATTCCCTATACAATGATGGCTTAATATTAACACAACTAGGTTGTATACAAGAAAATTGTTTAGAACCAGATTTTAAGGTAAAAGTGCATATAATTAACTCTTCATCTCAATTACCTGATCTCAGAAATAAAAATGTTATACTAAGTATAGATTTGGATTATTTTATTTTAGCTGCTCATAAACCAGAACAAAATCAAGTCAATATAGAAATAGATGAATTAGTTAAAACAGTACCAAGAATTAATCCAAAAATAATTACAATTGCTGAATCTCGTTCTTATAGTGATTTAGAAAAATTGGATTTTACAAGAGATAGACTTAAAAATAAAATAGAAAAGATTTCAGAGACTCCGATAGAAATTCCAACTGATATTACTATTCCATATATTTCAATAACAACAACACAACAACAAGCAATCTTAGGTCAGCCTGTTAAATGGACTAAAACTGTTTATTTAGATAAACCAGCAAAGACAAAAATAAGATTACCAATAGAAGCTGTAAATATTTCTGTAAATAAAATTATATACTCAGAAGAAAAATTGATAGAGGCTCTTCAAAACCAAACGAGTCCTTACCAAGAAGAGTCTCTTCCTTCTTCTGAAGTAGAAGGGGCAGAAGAAAAACAGGCAAAATTTAGCATAACAGGAGCTGTTATAGGTGAGGGAAAGGAACCATTACTATTAAAATTCTTTAGAAACATTCGCGGAGCAATAACAGGAAGAGTTATTGAAAAACCTCTTCAAGAATTAGAAATTGAAATCAATGACACTGCAACAGAATATGAAATAGAGTATGAAACACCAGCTCCTTATGCAATTGAAGAAGAACTGGAAAGAGGAAAAAGAATAAAGCTCGTTGGACCTGAAACAGTTCATTATGAAAATGTCCTAGCTTTTACTGAGTTAGATGAAAAGTTAAAAGTAACTAGTCCATCAAGAATAAAGATTTATTGGATTGAAGATAACAGTTATATTAATCCATCCTCTGTCGAAGACAGAGACAATAATGGAATCTACGATTATATTGAATGGATAGCACCTGTCCTCAGCGAGCAAACTTTTGAAATAATTATTATAACCAAGGCAGAGCATCTTAATGCAAATAGAGAGTTTATATCTGACATTTATGAAGAAGTTCGTTATTTAGATGGTGTTTGGTCAGAAACAATTCCTGCAGAAGATTATGTTAGAGTTACTTTTGAAAAAGAGTTAGACAATACAAAAGATATTACAATTTATCCAAGAATTGTAAGTGGAAATCCACGGGTTGAGGTTTATGAAATTGATGGAACAGAGTTAATTGCTGAATTCACAGATATAATTTCAAACCAATATAACAAAGTTTATTTGACAAACCTCGTCGGAAGCCAAGATACATTTGATTTGCAGGTTCTCGACGGAAGTATTGAAATTGACCATATTGTGGACCCCACAATAGAAGAATTGGCAGTTACAGCATGTACAGCAGCTGGTTGTAGTCCTAGTGGTCTGAATACATATAGCGCTGGTGCACCTGACATGATTATAGCAAAAACAGGTACTGAATCTGTAAACATGAGTGCTTCTGGAAGTTCTCCTGGCGATACAATCAATAGCGTGAGTCTTTTTATAAGACATGGCGGAGAAACAGCAGATATAAGTGACTATCTACAAGATAATTGCGGTGTTGAGACAACAGGTCCTGGTTTTAGATATACAAACGGAACTCTTATTTGTACTTGTCCACAAAATAGCGTACCTAATAGTTTTACTTATGCAGACCATTCCTGCACTCCAACTGGTTGTGGTTGGACTCCTGCAATGCTTGATGATTTAGCAATTTATTTCTGTAATGATGATGGGGGTAGGGGGCAAGAGGCATATATTGATTTTATCAATGTTACTGTAAATTATTCTGGTGTGGTAGCCGATACCCCCCCAACATGGCAGAATAATCAAGATAATGATACAGGTTCTTATCCGGAAAAAGGAGACGCTGTTTTAATGGCAGCTGAGGGAAATGATGATTTGGGTTTGTGGCAGGCGATATTATCAACAAATGAAACTGGGTCTTGGGAAAATTCATCAGATTATGGAAGCCCAATGGAATTGAATAATGCAACAATATTGACCTGGTCTAATTTTACCTGGAGTAACAGTTCTTTAAAATATCCTGATGTTGTTGGCTGGCGTATTTGGTATAGGGATAATAAATCAACTTCCCAGTATAATGTAACTGATATTTTATCTTTTCAGATTAAGGATGCCACAAAACCAAAATGGCGGAATCCAGGGACAAATGATAGTGATAACATAATAAATCAGGGAGAACAAATAAAATTAGTTGCCCAGGGTTGGGATTTTCAGAGTTTAGATTGGGCTGTCTTATCAACAAATGAAACTGGTGTTTTTGTTAATTACTCAATCATAGATATGAGTGATGCAGAGGCTACATGGACTTGGTCTAATTTTACATGGGACAATAGTTCTTTTTATGGGACCTTAGGATTTCAGATTTGGTATAATGACACAGCAGGAAATTATAATGTAACTGATGTTTTTACAGTAACTGTCACAGAAGTTGTAGATAATGAACCTTATTATAACACAACATCAGGCTATCTTGGTGTTAATACAACAATACCAAATCCAGGAGACACAGTTAAGTATTATTCCTGGTGGTGGGATGATAATAGTTTAGGTTTATTAAATTTATATACTTTAGAATGGAATGAAACAGGGGGTTTTATTAATCAAACCTGGCAATCCTCGCCTGGAAACAACACATGGCATAATTATTCAATTCAGGTTCCTAGTAGTGCTGAAGGAAAATTTATTTCAGCAAGAATCTGGCTAAATGATAGTGAAAATCAATTTAATTCTACAACATTAATTAACATAACTGTTCAGAATATAAATCCAATAGCTGCTTTTGGAACAAATCCTGCTGATCTTAACGAAAGCAATTCGCAATCAATAACATTTGATTTAAAATGCTCTGATAATTTTGATGTTAATATTTTAAGATTATACGGAAACTGGACAGGAATATGGCATGCAAATCAGACAAATTCCACGCCAATAAATGATACTACATGGTCTATCTTAGTAGATGGAATTCCTCAAGGAAAAGGTCATGCTTGGGCTGTGTGGTGTAATGATAGTGTTGGCAATGAAAATATGACTGGTACTAACAGAACATTTACAGTTGATATTACTGCTCCGACAGTAACACTTCCGGTTTACCCAAATGCAACTAAAAAGAAAAATACAGAAAATTTAACTTTGAACATTAGCGTTGATGATGGTTCTGGTGTGGGTGTTGATTCTTGTGTTGTTAATGTTGAAACTGGTGCAGGCAATCAAACCATAACTTATTCAAATGGCTGGTGTAACGGAACTTATAATTTAGCTGGAGCAAGTGATGGAAATAAAACAATAAATGCATATGCTAATGATACCTTAGGCAATACAGGTTTAAATAATAATTATGTAGTTTGGTTAGATTCTACAGCCCCAACAATAACTCTTCCAGTTTACACAAATGCAACACCATATAGAAATGACTCAAGCATGATATTTAATATTTCTGTTATTGATGCAGGAGTTGGTGCAGATGATTGTACAATTAATGTAAATACAGCATCTGCAGAAAATGTAACAGTTGAGGTAGTCAGCGGTTGGTGTAATGGAACTTATAATTTAGCTGGAGCAAGTGATGGAAATCAGACAATAAATGCATATGCTAATGATACCTTAGGCAATACAGGTTTAAATAATAATTATGTAGTTTGGTTAGATTCTACAGCTCCGATTGTTGTGTCTCTGGACTATCCTGAAAATAACTCTGTTATAAACTCAGGATTAGTTGATTTCAACTTTACTGCAACTGACAATTTTGGTTTGGCAAATTGTTCCTTGTATGCTGATTTTACTGGCTGGGCAAAAAATGAGACAGTTTTAAATCCAGCCAATGACACACAAACAAACATAACTGTTAATCCTCCTGAAGGAACTTATATCTGGAACATCTTGTGTTATGATAATACGGCTAATCCTGATTGGTATACCTATAACTACACTGTGACTATAGATGAAACAAACCCAAATGCCACAATAAATCAACCAGGAAATGACACCTGGACTACAGACAATAGTCCTAACATAAATATAACTTTAACAGACAATCTTGCTAATCCTATCAACTATACATTCTATCTTAATGATACTGCGAATAAGACAGGTGTTTTAGCAAATAACACTCCTACAAACATTACAATGGATGTTTTGAGTGATAGTTTATGGTTAATCATTGTTGAAGCAACTGATAATGCCAGCAATAGTTATAACAGTTCTACTTTGTATCTGAAGATAGATTCTACAGCACCAATAATAACTTTACCTGTTTATCCAAACGCAACAGAAAAAAAATCATCAGATGATTTAACTCTTAACATTTCAGTTAGTGATGCAACAACAAATCCAGAATCTTGCAGTGTCTATGTAGCAGGACAGGCAAGCAATCAAACTATAACCTATTCAAATGGCTGGTGTAATACAACAACATTTAGTCTGGCTAATGCAAATCAAGGAAACTCAACAATTTATATTTATGCTAATGATACAGTGGGAAATTGGGGTTTAAATGACAGTTATGTTGTTTGGATTGATGATACTCCCCCTTTTCTAATTAATACAGGAGTAAATGCAACCTTTGTTAATGCTTCTGATATGGTTTGTATTAACACAACTGCAACTGATTCTGGTGTCGGCCTGGATAAGGTATGGGTTTATATCACTTATCCGAATTCAACACAAGCAAATGCCACGATGTCTGATACTGGAAGTTGTGCCGGGGGTGATGTCTACAGTGTTGACATAAATGTTGGCTCCATAACAGGAAACTTAACAATAAATACAAGTTATGCTAATGATACATTAAACAATTTGGGTAATCAGACGCCCTGGCCTAATTTACAAGTAAATGTAACAACTCCTGCTAATAACCCCCCAACAATTGCATTTGTATCAGTAATTCCTGACCAAACTCCGAATGAAAACGGCATTAATTCCACAACATTTACTTTTAATGCTACAGATCTTGATGGAGCTTCTGATATCAATGTAAGCACTGCACAAGCAAGATTCAATAGAACTGGTGAGACAACAAGGGTTAATAGCTCTTGTGTTAATTTAAGCTCTGGTGGAGATAATGTTAATTTTTCATGTACAATTGATATGTGGTATTATGATGGAAATGGTGACTGGACAATTAATGTTACTATAAAAGATAATAGCGGTGCAAGTGGTGAAAATTCATCTACAACTTTCCAATATAATTTACTCCCTGCAATGGCTATGTCTCCAATATCATTGGGATGGCCTGAAATAAATCTTTCTGATACAAATACTAGTTCAGATGATATTATTACTATAAACAACACTGGAAATAAGGTGGATTTAAGTATTAATATTACTGGACTTGATCTTCAGGGGGAAGGCAACCCCACACAATATATTTATGCAGCAAATATTAGTGTTGAAAATAAATCAGATGGTTGCGGTGGAACAGCAATGTTAAATGCAACATCGCTCAATGTAACTTCAGCAATATTACAGAGAGGAAATAATTCTTTGAATTATTTAAATGCAACATCTGGTCAAGAACAATTATTTTTCTGTGTAACAGCAGTTAACTCTGACTTAAGCGCACAGTCGTATTCATCCTCGGCATTTGGCGCGTGGGAGATAAGCATATTACTGGTTGCGGTAATCCCTGCTAGAAAGAGGAGACAAAAGAAGAAAAAGAAGAGAATTGAAAAGGATAAATTACTCGAAACAATAGGAATGATTACAGATGAGTTGAAAGAGAAATATACTCTAAGTAAATCAGAGATTATGAATATACTGATTAAAGAAATGAGAAAAAAGTATAAATTGACTAGAAAAGAAGTTATGGAATTATCAGAAGTGAAAAAAATGTCAATACCTATTACAATCTTTTCAAAAAAACTTGGAAGTTTAGAGTCCCTAGTTAAATATATGAAAGAAAACCTAGAAATGAATTATAATGAAATTGCAGAAGAATTAAACCGTGATCAAAGAACTATCTGGACAGCTTATAAAAAAGCAAAAGAAAAACAAAAAGAGCCAATAGATATTAAAGAAACAGATATATTCTTACCTACATTAATCTTCAAAAATAGAAAACTAACAGTATTAGAATCAATTATAATCTATCTGAAAGAAAAAGGGATGAAATATAGTGAAATAGCTGAACTTCTTAACAGAGACCAGAGAAATATCTGGACAATTTATTCAAGAGCAGTGAAAAAACTAGTAAGTGAAAAATAATAATATTTAAAAATGAAAGAATACATAATTATATTAATGAAAAGAGTGAAAAATTCCGGTGGGTATAATAAATTAAAATGATAAAAAAAGAGACATACTTATTTTTAGCTTTAATATTTCTAATGTTAATCATCCCACTAACTTCTGCAGGATTTGTGGACTGGTTTAAGGCAACAATTACAGGAAAAGATACAAGCGGTACTACGGCATTAAATATTACAATAGGAAACGCTCCCCCAACAATTGCATTTGTATCAGTAATTCCTGACCAAACTCCGAATGAAAACGGCATTAATTCCACAACCTTTACTTTTAATGCTACAGATACTGATGGATTTCTTAATATTAATGTAAGCACTGCACAAGCAAGATTCAATAAAACAGGTGAGACAACAAGAGTAAATACCTCTTGTATAAACTTGAGTCAGTCAGGAGATAATGTTAATTTTTCATGTACAATTGATATGTGGTATTATGACGGAAATGGTGACTGGACAATTAATGTTACTATAAAAGATATCAATGATGCGCCTGGTGAAAATTCATCTACAACTTTCCAATATAATTTACTCCCTGCAATGACTATGTCTCCAACATCTTTGGGTTGGACAGATTTTGGGGTTACACAAATATGGCAAAACTCAACTGATAACCCGGTTGTTGTAAACAACACTGGAAACGCTAAACCAAAAAGTATTAATGTTACTGGACTTGATCTTCAGGGAGAAGGAAACCCCGCACAATATATTTATGCAGCAAATCTTAGTATTGAAAATAAAACAGGTGGTTGTACTGGAACAGCAATGTCAAATGATACATCTATTAATGTAACTTCAGCAATATTACAAAGAGGGAATAATTCTTTGAATTATAATAATGCAACATCTGGTCAAGAACAGATATACTTTTGTGTGACAGCGGTTAATTCAGACTTAGGTCCACAATCATATTCATCTGCAGCATTTGGCGCATGGACAATTCAAACTGTATAAAATGAGAAAAATGATAAATAAAAAATTGGGAATGATTATTGGAGCAGTTGGTTTATTAATTATGATACTCTTTTTTGTAAACGCATTTGGGGCTTCAATTTCTTATTGGGATGATAATCCTTTAAAATTAGCTCCTGGAGAATCTAAAATTGTTTCACTGGGATTACAAAATAATGTTGGAGGTGAAAATATAACATTAAAGGCAGAGCTTATAAATGATGGGGGCGGAATAGCAACCATGGTTGATGAAAACTTGAATTATTTTGTTCCTTTTGGTGGAGGTATGGGAGTTCCGGTAAAAATAGAAATCCCAGAAGATGCAGAGATTGGAAGTATACACGGAATGGTTATTTCATTTGTACAGGTTTCATCTGGAGAAGGAGGTATGTTACGTATTGCAGGAGGTTTTACAAGCAAAATCCCTGTTGAAGTAGTTGGGGAAGAGGAGAGTGAATTATATAGTCCTTCTAAACCCATCTCTAATCTCTGGATATTAATTATCTTGATTGTTATAGTTGTCATACTAATAATTTTCGCTACTGCGAAGAAAAAGAAAACTAAAAAATAGGCATCAAATTAACTTCAAGATTTTCTAACAAACTTTAAATATATCATTTTATTATTCTAATTAATGAAAAAAGATGTGCTTATTTCCTTATTAACTGTAATTTTTTTGTATAGTATATTATTTACAATAAATGCGCAAGATATAACAGGAGAAACAATTACAGGGGAATTAACTAGTGCTAATTTAGCTGTTAGTATCCCTATTGTTGGTCCTCCAATATTAACAATAATAAAACCAGAAAATGAGACCTATCTAACAACAAAAAATCTTTTACTTAATTATTCTGCTCTTGGTGCAGATTTTGTTTGGTATAATTTTGATAATACTCCACCAAATAAAACTATAACTACCCCAATCTATTTCAATACAACAGAAGGCAGTCACACCCTTTATCTATATGCAAATAATACTTATGAAAATGTATCAGAAAATGTAACATTCACAGTTAATTCTACCAAGTTCAAAATATATTATAATAAATGGAAAAATTCTAATAGTGGAATTTCAACAAATTTCAATGAATCCTCTTATGAAGACATCCAAAATTTATCTGGAATCATCTTAGAGCATATACAACACGGAAAAATAACTTTCAACCAGACAATTAACTTAACAAATGATGAAAATCCTGATGATAATGAAGTTAATTTATCTGCACATATAAATATTTCAGAGAACAGAATTAAAATAAATATAACAGGACTTCCAAATTTTAATAAATCAGCTACACTACAACTTTATAATTTAACACTTAATGCGCCAGTAAGAATATTAAGAGATGGTTCTGTATGTTCTTCAGCAATATGCACGCAACAGAGTTATACTGGTGGAACTCTTATATTTAATGGAACGCAGTTTACAGTTTATAGTGCAGAAAGTGTACCAGGAGGCCCAGTAACCCCACCAGGAGGAGGTGCAGGAATTTCTGCTAGATTAATTGAAAACTTTAGCATAGATACAGAAATCTTAAATATTAGAATTGTTGTAGGAGATATTAAAACAACAGAAATTGAAATAAAAAATACCGGACAAATAAAAGAAACAATAAGTTTAACAATAGAGCCTGAAAAATTTAACAAAACAATTATTTTAGATAAAGATTCTTTAACATTAAATCCTTTAGAAAAAGAAAGTCTCAAAATAAAAATAATTGCTCCAAATGAATCAGGAATCTATACAGGAAAGATAATATTAAAAACAAGACACGTAACAAAAGAAATTTTAATAACAATAAATACCCGAAGCAAAGAAATTTTATTTGATGTCTCTGTTGTGGTTCTAGAAGATAAGATTTATAGGGGTGATAAATTTAAATCACAAATAAATCTAATTCCTGTGGGTGATAAAGGATTAAATGTAAGTCTAAGATACTTAATAAAAGATTTTAAAGGAAAAACCCATTATGAAGAAACTGAAATTCTCTATATAGATAAACAAGAATCATTTGTAAAAGAATTCAATACAAACTGGCTGACTGCCGGGGATTATATTTTAGGAGTTGAACTTACTTATTCAGGTCATTCAGGAGGATTTGCAACAGCCTCTGATCAATTTGAAATTTTGAGTCCTTTAAAATATTTCAAACTTCCATATGTCTTTTTATTTCTCATAGTTATAGCAATAATTATCTTAATATTAATTATTAGAGACATAAAAAAATATAAGAAAATAGCAAAATATAAAATAGCAAAAAATAAATATAAGGTGAGGGAAAATGCAAAAAAATAAAGTAATAATCTTTTCAGTATTTATCATTTCATTAATCTTTCTCACTTCTTTAATTTCTGCATTTGAAGTTGATAATGTTCTTATAAAACTTTCAATTAAACAGCAAGATTCCATATCTAAGACCCTAAAAATTACAAATACGCAATCTGAAAAACAGGATTTTGAAATAAGTTCTGATTTAAAACTTTTGTCTGTTAAAGAGGAAGGTTTTAGTTTAGATGCGGGGGAGAGCAAAACTGTAGAACTAATTTTCACAAGTTACGACAGAGAACAGGGGGAAGTTGAAGGGGGAGTTTATTTAGGTGGCTTACTCATCTCAAGCAATTTACAAAGTAAGGAAATTCCCATAATTTTAGAAATTGAAACAAAAAAGGTGTTATTTGATATTAATTTAAATGTTCCTCCAGAATATAGCAATATTTACCCCGGAGAAAAAGCAATAATAGAAGTTAAAATTCTCAATATAGAAAATATAGGGCTCAAAACAATAGAAATGAGTTATTTTGTTAAGGATTTTCAGGATAATATTATTTTTTCAGAACAAGAAAATCTGGCAGTTAAAACCCAAGTTTCAACTACAAAAATAATTTCTGTTCCAAAAGATACACGGGCAGGAAATTATGTCTTCGTAGCAGCCGCAAAATATAATAATTCTATCGGTACAAGCAGTTATTTATTCACAATCACGAAAATGTCTTTATCCACTCTAATGGAAAAAAATCTTATTTATGTTATAACTGGTTTTGTATTTATTACTTTTATAATAATTATTCTTTTCATTTTCTTTACTATACAAAAAGATAAAATATTTTTACAATTAGAGAAACAACATAAAAAGGATTTAAAAAAGAGGATTGAAGACCTTGAAAAAAGAAAATCTATATCTATTTCTAGGGTAAAGAAGAAGAAAGAAAAAAAAGCTATTGAAAAAGGATTTGAAACCATTAAAAAACAGAAAATTAAAACAATTAAAAAAATACAGAAAAAAAGAGTAAAAAAATTAAAACAACTCAGAAAAACCAAAAAGAAGAGTGAAATACAAAAACAAATTAATAAATGGAATAAACAGGGCTATGATACTTCAATAATAGAACCAAAAAAAGCCGCTACAACTGATAATATGACTAAGCGTATTAGGGAATGGGGGAAAAAAGGCTATAACACAGAAGTTTTAAAAGAGGAATTAAATAGAAAGATATAAAAATAAATTTAAAGTTTAAGATATATAAAAAAGAGGGAAATGGTTAAAAAAACAGCTCTTAAAAAGGATTTTGAGATATTTAGCAAAGGAGTTCAAAGATTAGAAGAACTTAGAGCAGAATTGAATAAACTAAATACAACTGGTCATGATGCAGAAGCAGCTTCTATTCGTGCTAAATTAAAAAATGTTTCTGATATTCCAATTATTGAAAGAGAATTGAAAAGACTTAAACAAAAAATTGCTAGAAAATATAAACCAAAACCAAGGAAGTCTGCAAAAACAAAAATTGATAACAAAATCAAAGAATTAAAAAAAGAAATTGACAAAAAAACTGCTATCGGCAGAAAAAATTCTAAATATGCAAAAATGATTCCTTCGCTACAATCAGACTTAAATGATTTAAAAAAACAGATGGGAAAACAAAGGCAGGAGGAAAAAGAGAAAAAAGAATTATTAAAAAGAATAGACCCTTCTGTTGATTTTATTTCTAATGATATATTTAATCTTTCTTTAAATGAAATTAAAGCAGAGCTGTCTCAAAGACTGAAGAATAAAGAAACCCAAATGCAAAAAGAACTTCATAAAGACTTGATGGTTGGAGAATCTAATTTTAAGAAAAAATATCAGGACTTGGAAAAGAAATATCATAAAATGTATAATAAAAAAATTAATGAGCAGTTAAAAAAAGAGGTTCAACAGAAATTTGATAATTTATTAAATGCAAAATTAGAAAAACAAAAAGCACAACTTACAAGAAAAGAATTAAGGGCATTAAGAAACCAATCAGAAGAAAGATTTGAAAGAGATAAAGGAAGATTAGAGAGAAAATTAGCGAGAGATTTGGATGAATCAAAAAAAGCAATGGGAAAAGATTTTGAAGATGAAATTCTCTTAAATAAACATTTACTACATCAAAAATTTGAGCAAAATATTACTGAAGAAGTTAGGAAACTCAGAAAAAAACATAATGAAAAAGAGAGGGTGATAAAAAACAGACTGCAAAAAGAACGTGAAGAAAAGGAAAATTTAAGGATGGCTGTAGAGCAAGAATTATTTAGACAACAGGAAGAAATTGAAGAAAAATTCAAACAAAAGCAAATAAAAAGACAAAAAATATTGCAATTGAAAATGAAAAAATTATCCAAAAAAGAAGAA
>SDBV01003951.1_pt1 | contig 21509 bp, 19 predicted proteins | sample 2277081 | NCBI WGS metagenome assembly SDBV01 (sample SAMN10402039, study PRJNA504765) | marine sediment metagenome | isolation source: marine sediment core GS10_PC15, 223 cmbsf | place: Arctic Ocean: Southern Knipovich Ridge | collected 2010 | reverse complement strand
TCTTGAGACTCACGCCTTGACATTTTCACCCGTCGCTCCTATAACCGTCACACGAGGAGGTTGGTTTTGCAGTACAAGAAGCTTGGAGATACGGATATCGAGGTATCGGTTGTCGCGATGGGCTGCTGGCAGATCGCGGGCGACGCCGTTTGGGGCGATCAGGATCGGAGCACCTCGATCAACACGGTGCACGCCGCTCTCGACGCCGGTGTGAATTTCTTCGACACAGCGGAAGCCTACAGCGACGGAGAGTCAGAGGTCGTCCTGGGGCAGGCTCTGGCGGACCGTCGATCCGAAGCGATCGTCGCATCTAAAGTCGGTCGAAACAATCTGGCGGGGGAGTATGTGAGAAAGGCCTGTGAGGCGAGTCTGCAGCGTCTAGGCATGGATTACCTGGACCTCTATCAGATTCACTGGCCCAATCCGAAAATTCCCCTATCCGACACAATGGAAACACTCCTGAAGCTCAAAGACGAAGGCAAAATCAGAGCAATAGGGGTATCCAACTTTGGCACCCGAGGTCTCTCTGAGCTTCTCGAGGGCTGGGGATGCAAGACCAATCAACTGCCGTACAATCTGATCTGGCGGGCCATCGAGTACGATATTCAGCCCATGTGCGCGGAAAACGGGATTGGAATCCTGTGCTACAGCCCCCTGGCCCAGGGACTGCTAACTGGTAAGTTCCGCACCCCGGACGAGGTCCCCGAAGGGCGAGCCCGCTCGAGACACTTCTCAAGAACCCGTCCTCAGGTTCGACATACCGAGGAGGGCTGCGAGGAGGAGACCTTTACGGCAATCGGAAAATTCGTCAAGATCTGCGAAGAGATGGGAAAGCCGATGCACGAAGTCGCGCTGGCCTGGCTCCTGCACCAACCGGCGGTCACCACTGTCCTGGCCGGAGCCCGGAGCCCCGAGCAGATACACAAGAACATCAGGGGCGCGGATCTCGAGCTCTCGGAGGACATTCTCACCGAATTGAACGACGCCACCGAAGCTTTGAAACAGACCCTGGGTCCCAATCCGGATATGTGGCAGTCGAAATCCCGGGCCTACTAGAGCATCGATTCCAGGCAGCAAAGGGAACGTGCAAATGAGACTACAAAATCAAGTAGCCATTGTAACCGGCGCTGGTCGGGGAATTGGCAGCTTCATTGCGAAAGCATTTTCACGGGAGGGAGCAAGGGTGGCCCTGGTGTCCAGAACGGCTTCACAGCTGAAGCAGATCCACTCAGAGATCTCCGGTTCGGGAGGCGAAGCTGTCATGCTTCCAGCCGACGTCACCGATGCAGCACAGGTTGGAAGCATGGTCGAAACGGTCGAGAGGGATCTCGGTCCTATAGACATTTTAATGAACAACGCCGGCAGCTTTGCCGCTGTCGGCCCTGCGTTCAAAGTCGACCCCGATGCGTGGTGGCGAGATGTGACTATCAATCTCTATGGGGTTTTTCTCTGCTGCCGAACCGTGCTGCAGGTCATGATTGATCGAAAGAAAGGTCGAATTATCAACATGATCGGCGGAGGCACGGCAACGCCCTTTCCCTACGGCTCCGGGTATGGGAGCTCAAAGGCTGCCATTATGCGGTTCACCGAGTGCCTTGCCCAAGAGGTGCAAGAGTACGGCATACCGATTTTTGCTATGAGTCCGGGTTTGGTTCGTACGGCCATGACGGAGTATCAGCTAACGACCGAAGAGGGGAAACGCTGGCTCCCCCGTATCCAGAAGATGTTCGACGAAAAGAAAGACGTTCCGCCGACTCTGGCTGCGGAGCTGGCGGTCGCTCTCGCCTCGGGGGATTTTGACGATCTGACCGGAAGAGCCTTCAGTGTCCGCGATGACCTCGAGCAGATTCTCCAGCAGAAGAACGATATCATTCAGAACGATCGCAAGACCCTCAGGCTGACCTAGCGACACGAGAACAGGAGCTGAGGGTCACATCACTACTTAAGATTGAGAGTCCTTTTCAGCGGACTGAGAAGTCTGCTCAGAGCAGCTGACGGTTTCGTCTGCTCAGAGCAGCTGACGGTTTCGTCTGCCGAGCAGCTGACGGTTTCGTCTGCCGAGCAGCTGACGGCCTCGTCAGCAGAGCAGCAGCAAGTCGGCTCGCCGCCCTTTAGTTTGCTGCGCAGAATAGCGTAAGCGCAACCCACTCCCGCTCGAACCTCCAGGGCTCCTGCGGGGCAGTTCATCATACACGCACCGCATTCCATACAAAGATCGCGGTTCGCGATTTCAGCTCTGGAATCGCTAAAGGCAAAGACCCGGTGAGGACAAACTACCAGACACATCCTGCATCCGATACACTTTTCCCTATCAAGCTTCAATGTCACAACGTTCTTTAGATATTCCAGCGGCATCGGCTCCTCCTCTACAGAACCTCTACATCAACAGAGAGACAATTTTAAGCGCCAATCCCGCGATCACAGAGACGGCCAACAGGGGCAGGGCGTACTGCATCTCTTTGACAACTCCGGAGAGCGACGTATAGGTCGTTGCGCCCGTGAAATTCAGACTTATAAACGACGAGATGGCGGGCAGCAGAAGCAGGTGAACGATTATCAGGACTATGCCAACTTGTAAGAGAAGGGTGAAGGCGATAGAGAAGAGAACACCCAGTATCCATCCCTTGAAAGCGAGAGACCGTCCGGGAATCCATGGCAGCAGCATCGGGACCAGGACACTTCCAACAACGATAGCTCCTAAAAAGGGTACCGCGTCCATCAGCAGATCCGATCGCAGGGTTCCGTTCTGCAGGACATGAAAGATAGCTAAAAGCGGTACAATAAAAAGCAGGAGCTTGAAGCTGCCCACCAACTCGACGGGAGTGAGTACCAGACGTTCCATAAAAGTAAAGGTAACGCTCCGCATCGCCTCGTCCGCTCTGTAGCGCTCTTCGATAAATTCCGGCAAACTCTCCGCCCTGACGGGTCCGTAAATGACTCTGAAACCAGTCTCATCCTTCACCCTGTGCGCCGCAATACCGGTGGCGCCCAACTGAGGCAGCACCAGAGTGTTATGGCTGACAATTCCCTTCAATCCGGCCTCTCTGATTCGTCCTATCAGTTCCTCTGTTCCAAAGGTCCTCTTCCCCGCAGCGCACCACACATTGATTCCTCTGGTGTCCAGAACCAAGATCCATGCCTCCCGCCCTTCCAGCGCTTTTCGGAGGCAGTCGAAAGACATTTTGTAGTTAGCCGTTACAAAGACAGGCGATTCTGCTGTGGGCCCTTTGCCGTGATTGGCGATCCCGTACAAACCGGGTTTCACGGCAAATCGGAAGCGTCCAACACCCCATCTCACCTTCCATCGGGCCAGGGTGTCCCTCCAGGAAATACCCGGATCTACCAGCGGGATTATGTGATCTCCCGCTTTCAGGTAATCCAGGATCCAGTATTCCGTGTCGCTCATGAACCTATCTTCTCCAGTGCAAGATTTTCCCTGAGGGGTGTGCCGAACCCCCTTGAATCGGTGTATAATGAAACTATTGTAATGTCAATATGATTGATATAGATGGCAGTAAAAAATCCGGTTCCGGCACGATCGTGAGAGATGCCCTTATGTATGCGATCCTGATGCAGGATGAGCTACACATCAGAAACATCAGAGCGAGGCGGCAGGAACCCGGCCTGAGGCCGCAACACCTGAAAGTCCTCGAGGCTGCAGTTCAGCTCAGCGGAGCCCGGATTGAAGGCGGATTTGTCGGATCGGAAGAGATCCGGTTCAAACCCCAACCCGTGATTCGGGGTGGTAATTATCGTTGGGACATCGGGACGGCCGGATCCACCGTGATGCTGGCCCACTCGCTGCTGCCCCTGGCTCTCTTTGCCGAAAGAGCCTCGATATACACCCTCACCGGAGGCCTCTTCCAGGATTTCGCGCCGTCGGCCTATCATTTCCAGTTCGCCCTCCTGCCCCTGCTGCGCAAAATGGGAGTCACGGCTGACGCAAAGATCCTTTGTCCGGGATACGTTCCCAGGGGCGGCGGGGAGATCGAAGTGACTATCCAGCCATTAAATAAGAATCTGAAATCCCTGGAGAGCCTTACACCTGGTAGCGTTTCGGGTATCGAGGGACGGGCCCTCTCCTCCCATCTCGAGGACAGGGCGGTTTCGTGGAGAATGGCCCGGGCGTGCCGGAAAGAGCTGGAGCAGCAGGGGTACCGAGTCGCCCTGGAGATCCTGTACGACACGAAGGACAAACCGGTTTACGAAAAACCCTCCCTGCAGCCCGGGGCAAGCCTGGCCGTGTGGGCGAAGACCGATCGGGGCTGTCTCATCGGATCGGATATGGCAGGGGCTCGCAGCCGCACCTCGGAGCAGATCGGACATAAGGTCGCATCAGACCTGATCGAGGATCTGGCGAGCGGTGCCACGGTGGACAGACACTTGGCAGATCAGCTCATTCCCTTTGCGGCTCTCGCCAAAGGAGAGAGCTCTTACCTCATACCGCGGATGACGGAACACATCGAGGCCCGCCTCTGGCTGGCTGAGACAATCCTGGGAGCCAGGACTTTCGTTAGAGGCAATCGGGTGACCATCGAAGGAGTGGGCCGTCGGAGTTAATCGTTTTGACACGATGACCATTGCCTCCTATGCTATCAACAGGGAGTATAGAAAGACACAAGATGGCGTAACGAAGTGCGGACTGGATAAAACAGGCAATACGGCGACTTGGAGAGCGCGAAAGCGCAGAAACTCGACGGCTTCTATGAGTGGACCTGTTTTATCTCTCAGCAGGCATCGGGAATTCCAGCAGAGTATATCATGGAGGTAAACACACTGGTCGCGAGAGAACACGGCGTAAAAAGTGTCATCCTTTTTGGCTCTGTTATAGAAAGCCGGGCAACTCCGGCGAGTGATGTAGTCATAGTCGTAACGAAATCCAATCGCCCTTTCACGAGAGATCACTTGAGTTTGTTGCCTATTTCGAAGATATCGGATTGGGAACCGATATCTTCGTGTACACCCAAGGCGAAATCACCGAAAACGATATCCCCCTCTATAGAACCGCACTGAAGCACGGCCGAATCCTCTACGAGAGGTAAGAAACCCTCGCCTGTCGGCCGGAATATCACTATCCTTGTCATGAATACACGAGGAGTTTGCCATGCCCACAGAAAAACCTATTTCAACGGACTTTCCCTTTGCTTCGAAATACATCGAGGTTCACGGTTCCGATCTCCACTATGTCGAGGAGGGTTCGGGCGATCCGATTCTCTTCCTCCATGGAAACCCAACCTCTTCGTATCTGTGGCGAAACATCATTCCCTACATGGTCCCTAACGGGCGCTGTATCGCCCTTGACCTCATTGGAATGGGAAAATCCGACAAGCCGAACATCGAGTACCGTTTTGTCGATCACGTGAAGTACGTCGAGGGATTCATCGAAAAAAAGAATCTTTCCAACATAACACTTGTTATACACGACTGGGGCTCGGCTCTGGGCTTTCACTACGCCATGCGGCATGAGCGCAATGTCAGGGCAATCGCTTTCATGGAGGCGATCATCAAACCATCGAGCTGGACCGGTTTCCCGTCCGATTGGAAGATGGGATTCAAGATGATGAGGTCCCCCTTCGGCTGGTTCCTGATAAGCGTGCTCAACATGTTCGTAAAACAGATTCTGCCAAAGGCTACTGTTCGCAAACTGACGGACGAGGAGAAACGCCACTATGGGGAGCCCTTTAAAACGATCCGCAGCCGCAGACCTGTGAGGCGATGGCCAATGGAGGTTCCCATAGACGGCAACCCGGCCGACATGCACGAGGTCGTCTCCGCTTACAGCGAGAGACTGCAGCAGTCCGACCTTCCCAAGCTGCTCTTCCACGCCTCTCCGGGAGGCATCATCGACGCACAGACCCTCGAGTGGTGCAAGGCACACCTCAAGAACCTGACCACCGTTGACATAGGAAAAGGTATTCACTACCTGCAGGAGGACAATCCCCATCTCATAGGCGAAGAGCTGGCAAAGTGGTATGAATCTCTCTGAGCGATGACATGTCTTATCCTCGCCGCTGGTCGGGGAACCCGATTGGCAAGGTACAGTGACTCGAAACCCCTCACACCTCTTCTCGACGTTCCCCTCATCGAACGGGTTATGCTCACTGCCCGTGAGGCGGGCGTAACGGAGTTTTACGTTGTTACAGGCTATAACGGCGAAAAGGTCAGGCGCTTTTTGGACCACTTCGCTCTAAGAGAAGGCATCCGCATAGCCCATATCAAAAACGACGAGTGGAAAAAGGAGAGCGGGGTTTCGGTTTTCAAGGCCAAACCTTTTATCAGGGAGAATTTCATCCTTCTGATGTGCGATCACCTCTTTGATGCTCCAATTCTGGCCAGGATCCAGAAGGAGACCCTCGCTCCAGGCGAGTTGGTCCTGGCAGTGGACTACAACATCAGAGAAAACGGGAATGCGGATCCAGATGACGTCAAAAAAGTCCAGGTGATCAACGGAAGAATTGTAGATATAGGAAAAAACATCAGCAGCTACAACGCCTTTGACACGGGTATCTTCCTCTGCACAACAGCTATTTTCGAGGCGCTGGAAGAGAATATAAAGGAAGGTGAATACTCATTTGACGCTGCAGTGCTGACGATGGCGGACAGGAAAAAGGCCCGAGCCTTTGATATAGGCGACTCCTGGTGGATTGACGTGGACGACGAGAGAGCGCTCAGAAAGGCGGAACGACTGCTGATGCATCCGGCGTGACTGGCAGCGGCAGCTTTTTGCAGGCGGCCTCAGAGGCGTCCTCCTAGAGACAGGAGCTCCATCCCCCGTCTACGAAGAGGATGTGTCCGTTCACGTAATCCGAGGCCCGGGAAGCAAGGTAGATTGCCGTTCCGACGAGCTCCTCCGGATCCCCCCATCGCCCCAGAGGAACCTCCTTCCGGACCCACTCGTCGAATTTGGGATCCTCCACCAGTGACTTGTTCAAATCGGTGACAAAATAGCCGGGAGCTATCGCATTGGTCTGGATGTTGTACCTCCCCCACTCCGTCGCCATGGATCGGGTTAGAGCGTTGAGACCGCCCTTGGAGGCACAGTAGTTGGCGATGGTCGGTCTCGCACCCCACGCGTTGATCGAAGAGATATTGATGATTTTACCCCGCTTGCGCTCTATCATTCCGAGGCCTACGTTTTTTGATACGATGAAGACCGCGTTCAGGTTCACATCGATCACTTCCGTCCACTCCTCCTCAGTGAGCTGCTCGAGAGGAGCCCTCCGGTGAATTCCAGCGTTGTTGACCAGCACATCGATCTTTCCCGGATCTTCCTGGATCTGTGCGATCTGCTCGACCACATTGGCTCGGTCCGTCACATCGAACACATACCCCTCTGCCTGTCCGCCTACCTCCCTGATCGAACGGACGGCCTTCTCGACATTCTCCTCCGTCCTGCTGTTGATGACGACGGTAGCGCCGGCTTCGGCAAATCCTCTGGCAAAGGTGTTGCCGAGGCCGCGGCTGGAGCCGGTGATCAAGACTACCTGACCCTTAACACTGAATAGATCGCTCATACTGTCCTCTTTCGAATAGTCCTATGTGGGTTAGCGGGCGGGTGAATATTAAAGCCCGTGTGTCGGTCTGTCAATCAGCATTAAGCCGGCTGGAACAATCCTGCAGTAGGCTGGGCCGAGCTGGCGGTTAACGGGACGTGCTGGACCGCAAACGCTGCGCGACAGATCGACTACGCGGTCATCGCAGGCAACACCCCCGCGGAGATCATGTCTCTGTACGCAGACATCATGGGCCATGCTCCCACGCTGCCCGAGTGGGCGGCCAGTGGATCACCGCCGCTGCACCGCTGGAGCGGATACCCGTTTATGTGCGTCCGGGGAAGAAGATCCCGCTACGGAAACGTTAACGGTCTCTCGATTCACTCAAAACCCGTAGATTCGACATCTAACGTGCTCAGGAAGCGTGAAAAATGCTCAACATTTACAGAAAAGAGTAGTTGTAATTTCTCTTATCGATTAGGATTGGATATTGGCATAAAGTACGCATGAGGTGTGCCTGTGTCCGATTTACCGCCGGGTTCGCACTCGTATATGCTAACAGTACGTTTTTTTCCGGGAATCAAAAAAAGATGGGGGAAAATGGGAAGCTGCAAAAAGTTACAAAGTCGAGGGTGATGATTTCAAGAAGATAATCGATAAGTATGAGAAAGCCGATACGATAATTACGAATTTCAGACAAAGAGGCGACATAGTTTCGTTCACAATCGTAAAATGGCCCAAAGATGATAGGCAAACGGCTTCCGATTGGAGCATGATAATGACCGGCTTATGTTAGCAGAACAGCCAGTAATCGCTAACACCGCCTCTTGCATGTACGCTGTCCGGATTAAGCTAAAACGGATAATCCAGATAGTTAAAATTGATAAGTCTTTCTAGGATCGGATAAACTATCCCAACTCTTTCTGGTTAATACAAGAGGAGTCGGTAATGAAATCTGCCCTTGCTATACAATGCCTGCCCCTCGCGGCGGCTAAAAACAAAGAAGAGGTCTACGCTCTTGTCGATCGGGCCATAGAGGTCATTGATGCCTCAGGGCTTTCCTACACGGTGGGACCGCTGGAAACCGTAATAGAGGGGCCTCTCGAAAAGCTCTTCGAGGTGGCCCAAGAGGCCCACAAGGCCATACTCGCCGGAGGAGCTGAACGAGTAGCGACTTACATGAAGCTCTTTACCGGTCCTGAAATGGGAAGCTCCGAGGAGAAGGTTCGGAAGTACAGAGAGAAGGGGCACTAAAACCGTAGGTACTATATCGCAGCCCGCAGTATCGCAGCCCGCAGTATCGCAGTTCGCAGCTTGACCCATCTCTTTATTAGCGCTATGTTAGTATTAGTCGTGGGGTGGTTCTCATCGGAGAGCCTGAGATCAAACCCGTTGCACCTGATCTGGATAATGCCAGCGTAGGAAACCCGACGTAATTACCCCACAACGGATTGCATGAATCTTCAGCCGCAGTTAGGCTGAGAAACCAACTCTGCTCTATTGGAGGTGAGGTATGGCAGTCAAGAGATGGAAGCTGAACGAGATCGTTATTCTTCTCGTTCTCGCCGTTGCCCTGGGCGTGTTGTGGTGGGGGTGGACGTTGATCACGGCGCTCATAGGGCCTTTGTTGGCACCAATAGGACTAAATTATCTCTATGTGGGACTTTGGTTCACCGGAGGAACCCTTGTTCCCTATCTCATCCGCAAACCGGGAGCCGCGCTTCTCGGAGAGGTGGCTGCAGCTTTTGTTCAGAGCTTCATCACTCAGTGGGGGATAACCGCTGTCATTTGGGGACTGGTCCAGGGACTCGGATGCGAGCTGGTTTTTGCTCTCTTCCGCTACAAGAAGTACAATCTGGCGGTCCTCATTTTGGCAGGAATGGTAGCCGGGATCTTTTCCTATATACTCGATTTTTTCTACAGCCATTACGCAGGACTGCAGCTCTGGGTTATCGTCGTTCAGGCAGTCTCCATCGTGATAAGCGGTGCGATCCTCGGTGGACTCCTGGCCTATCTGATTGGCCGGGGAATCATCAAGACCGGAGTGCTGAGGACCATTCTTCCGGAAGAGGAAAACTAGGCCTCTTGGATGCCGTCTTCTCCCTCACAAACGTCTCATTTCGCTTTCAGGGTTCTTCCCGGCTCATCCTCAACAAAGTCGATCTGGAGCTGGGAAGAGGCGAAAAATTACTCCTGCTCGGCCCTTCCGGGTGCGGCAAATCTACCCTCCTGCTCATGCTCGCCGGCATCATCCCCGAGGTCATTCCCGGAACCGTGGGCGGGAAAATGGATCGAAGCGCCGAAAGAATCGGGCTGGTTCTTCAAAATCCCGAGGCACAGATGATAGCGCCGACTGTCGAAGAGGAGATCGCCTTTGGATTAGAGAACCAGGGGATCGATCCAAAGATAATCCGAAGACGTGTCGACGAGATTCTGGAGAGCTTTGGCATTTCCCATTTGAGGGAGAAGTCTCCTTCCCTTATTTCCGGTGGAGAACGGCAGAAGGTCTCCCTGGCCTCAGTGATGGCTATGAACCCGGACGTTCTCCTGCTCGATGAGCCGACAGCTTATCTGGATCCCAAATCGACGGATGAATTCTTTCAGCTCCTGGCGCGTTTGCATTCCGGCCTCTCTATGGTCATCGTCGAGCACAAGCTGGAGCACGTCTGTCAATTCATGGATCGATTCACCATTCTGAATAAAGAGGGAAGGACCACCGGTCAAGGCTCGAAGGGTGAGTTTGAACGAAGCTCCTTCTTACCGTGGAAACTTCACCTTCTTGCCGAATCGGCTGAGGGCTCCGGCTCTACACGCGAGTACAACCATCCTGTCATTCAAACAAAAAGGCTGTCCCATTCCTATGAGCCGGGCGAAACTGCTCTGAAGGACGTTTCGATGGATCTGCTCAGGGGCGAAACCGTTACACTGATGGGTCCCAATGGAGCGGGCAAGACGACCCTGCTGGAGAAAATAGCCTCCCTGCTTAAAAGCTCCAAGAACAGTATCTGGCTCGGAGAGACGGATATCACCGCCATACCGGCTCAGAAGCTTTTTTCAGAACTCATGCTGCTGCCTCAAAACCCGGAACATTTTTTCCTCAGAGAATCGGTAGAAGAAGAGATGGCTCTCATCCATGACAGCCCTGCGGTGGACCGGGTTTCGGAACAGTTCCAATTGAAAGACCTGCGCTCACAGAATCCATACCGCCTCAGCGAGGGAGAGAAGAGGCGACTCACCCTTGCCTGTTCGTTTCTGGACGGACGGGCGATTCTCCTGATGGACGAGCCGACCTACGGCCTGGATTACTCGGCCTATGAAGCCCTGGTGCAGGCACTGCGAGAGCTCAAGGGAAAAGGAGTCTCCATTCTCATGGCGACCCATTCTCCGGAACTGGCCTTTCTCGTTTCCGACCGGATACTCTTTCTGGACTGTGGAAGGATGGTGTTCTCGGGAAAGCCCGCAGAGATGCTGCATCGAGGTGAGATCGCCTCGGCACTGTATCTGCCTGTTTGGGAAAGGATACCATGCCCGAAATAGTAGGTTGTTTCCTAGGTAGAGTCAGTCCCTTTGCCCAGCTTCTCATCGTCTTTCTCCAGTTTGTACCGGTCTTTCTTTCCTTTGACCCCTACACCCCTCTGCCATTCCTTTTGCTAGCTTTGTTTCAAATACTCGTTCTAGGACGCGTTCCGGTGAAAAGAATGCTCAAAGTGCTACTGCCTCTGAGCATGCTTCCCGTCGGGCTGTTTGTTATGAATCTCTTCTTCAGTCAGCCTGCAGAACAGGAAACCTACCATCGAATACTTTTTTTTAATGTGTCCCGGACAGGACTCGACAGGGCACTCGTTGTGTCTGTGAGGAGCCTGACCCTGATCGTCATTTCCATCGGATTTCTTATCGTTACCGACCCGCTGAAATTGATCAACGCCCTCATGCAGCAGATCAAGTTTTCACCACGATTCGGATTCGGTCTCTACGTCGCCTGGAACACCGTTCCCTTCCTGAAGACCGACCTGCGGAGAATCGAGAACGTTCATCGTATTCGACTCCGGGCGAAAAGGAGAACTCTCAGAGAGGCCCTTCCTGTCGCAGTTACGCTCCTCTCCGGGGCGATAAGACATGCCGAGAGAGCCTCCATCTCCATGACGGCTCGCGGACTCGTGTCCTCAAGCAGTCGAAGCTTCCTGAAAAAGAGCCGATGGAAGACGATCGATACGATCTACCTTGCGGTATTTGCTCTCGCTATTTCCCTTATCTGGATGATGATCATACGATCAGGGCTGTTTGTCTTCGGACTGGGGTAAGCCCGGATCGTTTGCAAATCACAGTCTCGGCAGTTGAGGCAGATTGTTGAAATGCCCATCCCGCGTAAAAAGTACAAGATCGTGCTGAATTGCTAGAGCGGCAATCCATATGTCATGCACAGGTATCGGGGTACCCTGCTCGCGAAGTTGATAGAAAAGCCTTGCATACTGAAATGTGGTCTGCTCAGCTGTAAAAAGAAGGGAAACCCGAGATCGGCCTTCCGGAAGCCCTGTACCGCTTCGGGGTCATTCTCGCAAAAATCTCGATACGTGTTCGTATCTTTGGAAGAGATACAGTCAATGCTGACTCCGGAGCGGCTATCTACGACTATTTAAAAGGTGTATCTGCAGACATACTGATCTAGACTCCGAGAGAGCTCGTCGAGAGAGCTCGTCGAGAGAGCTCGTCGAGAGAGCTCGTCGACTAACTCGTTGATATAGTGCTGCTCGATCAAGTAGCATCCTGTCCTATCCATGTCCTTTTGGAATGGCGCTCTGTAACATTATTTGACCGAATGTTGCAGAAATGTTGTTATGGTTTACTCTAAACTTGAAAAGTGTGGATAAAGGAGCGGGAAATGAAAGTCGACGATGTGCGCCAGATCGGTGTCTTTGGCTCAGGCATGATGGGACCGGGCATAGCCCTTCTTTTCGCCAAGGCAGGATACAGAACAATTCTCTGGGGACCCACAGCGGAGGAAATTCGAGCGGGAGAGACTCACTTCAAGAAATGCCTCGACGATCTGCAGAGAGAGAGCTTGATCGAGCAGACGCAAGCTGCCGGAATTCGCGACAACCTCGAACTGGAGACTGACTTTGAGAGAGCGGCAAAGCAGGCAGACTTCATCGTCGAAGCGGTTGTCGAAGACCTGGAGGTTAAACAGGAAGTTTTCGCTCGTCTCGAAAATTTCTGCCGGCCTCATACCGTTCTGACATCCACAACTTCGACCCTCTTCCCCTCACAGATAGCAGCCTCGATGCGGGATAAACGGAGAATGCTCGTCGCCCACTTCTGGAATCCAGCCTATCTGGTTCCCCTTGTGGAGGTGTGCGCACACGATGAAACCGCAAAGGAGGCTGTCGATCTCACGATAGATCTCCTGCAAAGGGTGAAGAGAGAACCCGTGCTCCTCAAGTCCGAGGTCCTTGGCTTCATCGGAAACCGACTCATGCACGCCATGAATCGCGAGGCTATAAGCCTCATTCAAAGGGGAATAGCAGAGCCGGCGGACATCGACCGGGTCGTTACATCCAGCTTTGGACCCCGTTTCGCCCACCTGGGTCCGATGGAGTATCTCGACTTTGTCGGATTAGACCTCATAAAAAAAATCCAGGGCTACCTCTATCACGACCTCGAAAGTGACGGCGGCATAGCCTCGCTTATCGAAGAGAAAACCGATCGCGGTGAGTTGGGAGTCAAGACGGGACAGGGCCTCTTCGATTGGTCCGGCCGAGATCCAGCGACTCTGAGGGAACGCCGGGACCGGGAGCTTCTTAGACGCATGAAAGAACACGGAGGCGGTTAAGGCCCGGCCGCTTGGCCGTTTACGGCAGGTTGTAAAAACAGGCTTTTAATGATAGAAGAGAGGCCAAAAGCATCGTAACACGGGAACGTAAGAGGTAGATCTTGTTTGGATATGCCGGAAACCTTCTGAGGGTCAATCTGAGCACCGGGGAAATGACCACGGAGCTCCTCCGCGAGGAAACGGCGCGGAAATACCTCGGAGGCCGAGGCTTTGCAGCTCGATTCCTTTACACAGAAATGGGAAGAGGCGCCGATCCTCTGGGTCCCCAGAATAAACTCATCGTATCCACCGGAGTGTTGACAGGAACCCCGACACCTGTTGGCAACCGAACCACCATAGCAGCCAAGTCCCCTCTTACGAGCGTCTGGGGTGACGCCACCTTTGGGGGGAGGTTCGGCGGTGAGCTCAAGCGGGCGGGTTTCGATGCAGTTATCATCGATGGCGCCTCCGAAAAACCGGTTTATCTGTACATCAACGACGGGCGCGCCGAGATCAGAGATGCGTCGTCCCTCTGGGGACTGGACACGGGACCCGCTCAGGAGGCGATTCTGCAGGAGGTTGGCAAGGCCACGGTTCTGGGAATCGGGCCTGGAGGTGAAAATCTGGTTCGATACGCCTCGGTTCTCAGCGAGCTCAGATTTTCAGGAAGTCGCTCCGGAATGGGAGCTGTTATGGGCTCCAAAAGACTCAAGGCCATCGCCGTCAGGGGCAGGGCGCCCGGTGCGGCGGACCGACCTGGGCGCCCCCGCGTACAGATTGCGAAACCGAAGGAGCTTACCGCCTTTGCCCGTCAGATCATCAAGGAGATCAAGGAGAACAAAAGCTGTACGACTCTGGGGGAGCTCGGCACGTGGAACAATATGGGCCCGCTGTTGCGCTACGGGATCCTGCCTGCCCGAAACTTCAGGCAGGGAGCAATCGAGGGAGGAGATCGGTTGGACGGACCGGCCGTCGCTGAGGCGATTCTGACCCGCCGGGAGACGTGTCCCAACTGCCCCATCTTCTGCAGGCGGGTCGTGGAGATGGAAAAACCATACGAGCTTTCGGGCATCTACGGAGGGCCTCAGTATGAGACGATAGCTGCTCTTGGCTCGCTCCTCATGATCACGGACCCGCGGTTCATAGCCAAGGCCCACGAGCTGTGCAATCGCTACACGGTGGACACCATGTCAGCGGGCGTGTGCATCGCCTGGGCCATGGAGTGCTGGGAGCGCGGTATCGATTTAGGAAGGCCACTACCGTGGGGCGACGAAGAGACGATCTTGACTCTGATCGAGGAGATCGCCCACCGCAGGGGGATCGGAGCTCTGCTGGCAGACGGAGTGCGTGAGGCCGCTTCGCGGGTCGGTCAGGGCAGTGAGGCCTGGGCTCTGCATGTCAAGGGCCTCGAAATGGCGATGCACGATCCCAGAGGCAAGAAAGGGATGGGTCTGAGCTACGCCACCGGAAATCGGGGAGCGTGTCACCTCCAGATCCTTCACGAAGACGCACTGGAGGCCGGCGGTCCTTACCCGGAGCTGAAGCTCGACAAAAAAATGAGCCGCCTTCAGTTCGAGGGCAAACCCTATGTAGTCAAGATCACCCAGGACTACTTTGGCACTCTCGGAGACTCGCTGGGGGTCTGCAAGTTCCCCCTTAACGCCTGGAGGCCCTTTACGCCGACCAGGCTGGCCCAGGCCGTATCGATGGTCACCGGATGGGACGTGACGTTGGAAGAGCTGCTCACAACGGGTGAGCGGATCTACAACCTTTGCCGGTTGTTCAACATACGAGAAGGGATCAGCAGAAAGGACGACACCCTGCCATTACGCATCGGAGAACCGTTGCAGGAGGGTGGATCCGCTGGTCATACCGTGAACCAAGAGGAGCTGAACCATATGCTCGATGAGTACTACGAGTTGCGTGGATGGGACCAAAACGGTATTCCCACGCCCGAGACCCTCGAGCGATTGGGACTCGAAATGGCGACATGACTCGAACAAAAACACCCGATAGGACTTACAAACAAGGAGTATAAGCAATGCAATCAACAGTCGATAAGTACGGCAAATTGATCCAGAACGGGACGATCGATCCCACAAGAGATGTCACCGACCTGGGAAGCGGTCTCATATTCGATCCCGAGGACGAAGGAACACCCCTTCAGGTATTGGGATTCGGCATCTACAAATTGAACGGAGAAACGGTCGATGCAGAGACGGGAGGCCGGGAGTACGCATTCTGCCCGATGGAGGGCTCTTTCTCCGTGAAGAGCGAGGGCGCAGACTACGATATAGATAGAACAGGCGGCCCCTTCAGCGTATCGATCGGAGAGAGCAACGCCTCTGCCCTCTACATTCCGCGGGACAGTCACTATGAGATTTCAGGTACCGGGGAGATGATCTACTACACGGCTCCTTCATCCCGCAAGATGAAGCCCGTGTTTGTGACAAAGGGAGAAAAGCCCAACTTGAGCCGCGGCGACCTCTTCTGGCGGCGAGACGTAATTACTCTCATTGAGCCCGGGGTCTCCACTAACCTGAATATCGGCGAGACCTACTCACCTCCGTCTCTCTGGAGTGGAACACCCTCACACGTGCACGATGTGGCTAACGAAGAGCTCGGGGAGTCCGAACACGAAGAGGTCTATTACCACCTCTCGAGGATGCGAGACCGCGAGGTACCCAATTACACAGTCCAGCTCATGTTCGCCGGAAAAACAATGAACCGGGCGTTTCTCTGTCCCGACAGAACGGCTGTCGCGATACCGGGCGGATCGCACCCGGTTGTTGCCTCCCCCGTCTCTGACTGTCTCTACAGCTTCGGACTGGCAGGGACCGAAGGGCCGTTGGGAATGCGGGACCTCAAAGGTTTCGCCTACTTGAAAAAAGTCGGCGGGTTTGTGGAGAAACTCCGCAAGGAGAACGACCAAAAAGCAGCCTTTTCCGTATCCGGAGACCAGCTCGATGGTTTTGTTCAAGAGAACGAATTGGATGAGCTGCAGAGCAAAGTGACCGAGCTGATACTCAAAGAATGGGGAATTTCATTCAAATAGAGAGATCTAAAAAGTATGGACGCATTTGAAGCTATAACAAATAGGAGAAGCATTCGGAAATACACGGGAGATCCGATCCCGCGGGAAGATCTCGAGAGAATCGTCGATGCCGGAAGACTGGCAGCAACGGGAGGGAACCGCCAGCCCTGGACATTTATCGTGATCACGGAAAAAGAGATGATCGAAAAACTCAAGGTGGCTGCGGAGTGGATGGACAAAGCCGCAGCCATTATCGCGGTTGTCCTGGATCCGTCATCCCGTTGGTGGCTGGAGGACGGGGCGGCAGCTGTTGAAAATATGCTGATTGCCGCCACAGCTCTGAATTACGGGACGTGCTGGCTCGAAGGATACACCATCCCACGAGAGCGTGAGTTCAAAGAGCTGCTTGATATTCCCGAGCACAAGAGACTGCTTACCCTGATCCCTCTCGGTATTCCGGCAGAGACTGTAAAAAAGGAGAAGAAATCCCTCTCCGAGGTTCTCAACTGGGAGCGGTATACGCGCTAAGAATACCGGGCTCAAACGGATCTCAGACTCAAACGGAGGCGTGAAACCAGAAGACCTTCAGAGGAGCCGAATCGGGGTCCTTCCTCAGAGTGTGTGCCGTCCTGGCCGGCACCATAAACGAGCCCTCCGGCTCGATACGAAACTCCTGGTCACCCACCCTGGCCCAGCCGGTCCCCTCGATCACATAGAAACCCTCCTGATCCTCATGCACCCCTGGTTCGGAGTATTCGGTCATATCGTACACACTCACACCGGTGCAACACCCGGCAACACAGCCGTTTTTCTCGTCCAAAAGCCGGTAAGCCACATGGCCAACGCCCTCATCTCCACTCACATTCTTGCTGTTCATATAGTAGTTCATGATTCTTACTCCTTGACAGGTAACGGTTCAGGCGGTGTCACCTCCAGCTCTTCGGCCACGGACACCAGCTTATTCCATGTCGTCTCTTCGACGTAGATCCCGTCTCGCTCACGATTACGGCGATTCTCCTCTTCGATCTCACCCGGTAGGTATATCGCTTCCACGCCCGGCATCACAGGCGAAGACTTGATCCACTCCGCCATCGATTGTATCTCCTGCGTGTATTCTGCCACGTCGATGAAATCGGCAATGCTGATGGCCAGAGCAAAAAATCCCGATCCCCCCCTGGTTGGCTTCGCCGTGGTGCAACCGGCCCACGAGAGGCCACCGGCAATCGCATCGACCATGACAGCCAGGCCGTATCCCTTGTGGCCGGCCGGGCCGCCCAGTGGAAGCATGGCCGCTTTTTCGTCGACAAAAAGCGCAGGATCGGTCACAGGGGATCCCGCTTCATCCACGAGCCAGCCCTCCGGTACGGGTTTCCCACGAGCCACAGCCAGCTGAACCTTGCCCCCCGCAGCCATGCTGGTCGTGATCTCCAGAGTGAGGGGCGGGCCAGAAGCAGTTGGTACGCTGATGGCCAGGGGATTGGGCGGCAGGCGCCGTGCAGTCCCTCCGAAGGGGGCCATAAAGGCCTTTCCCCCGTTGAGCATGATCAAGCCGATGCAGCCCTTTTCAGCTGCCAGCGGCGGAAAGGCGCCCAGCCGCCCTATGTGGGTCACATTGTGAACCGCCACGGCACCGAATGTATGCTCTTTAGCCCGCTGGACGGCCATCTCCATGGCACGATAGGCCATTACTATTCCGTTGGCGCCTTTGGCATCGATCACGCAGGCGGCAGGTACATCACGAACGACATCGACGTCCCCGACAGGCAACATCGAGCCTTCCCTCAGCTGTTTTACATACCGTGGGACACGAATGATACCGTGGGAATCGTGCCCCACGAGGTTGGACTCGATAAGATGATCACTCAACTTACGAGCCTGATCCTCGGGGAGGCCCGAAGCCGCAAACAGCCTTTCACAGTACTCTCTTAAAGCGGTGTGGTTAATTACCGGCATAGTTATTTACCCTCCTCAGGATTGTCCCAGAATTTGCTGCGCTTGTTTCAGCATTTCAGGGATGTTCAGCTCGTACTCGCACCAGGGAACGCATTCTCCGCATTCGATACACTCATCGGCTTGAAATCCCCGCTTGCGGAACAGCTCACGAAACTGCGTGGTGTCCCTCTCCAGTTTCTCGTTGACCAGGTAACGGGAGTAGACCGAGAGAATTTCGGGAAAGGGAACCCCATTGGGGCATTCGAACTTCTCCAGGCAGTGCATGCACTCCCGGCAGATGTTCTTCATATGGGGTGCGACCTTGCCCGCCTCAGCGGTCAGTCGTTCACGCTCCTTTCGGGCCAGTCTTTCTCCAATGGCGGTTTCCACATCCAGCCTAAACTCCTGCGGATACTTCGCCCCGGCGTCCACTGCGGAGATATAGGGATTCGATAAACAGAAGCGCAGCATGGCCGGGTAATCCACGCTCATATATTCCCTTAGCGTATTGAATATGGCGGGCATGCTGTTCCCGCCGAAGGCCTTCATGTTTATGATGCCCACTTCCCGCTCATAGGCGTACTTCAAGAGATTGATCGGGCCCCCTTCTCCAAGATCGGGATTGAATATGTTGTAAGGGAGCTCTGCCACATCAAAAACCCCGGTATCCAGGGCCTCTTTGATCTCCTTGCCCTGAGCGTAGTGGCTGGAAAAACCGATGAAGTTGACCACGCCGTCTGCCTTTAAAGTTTGCGCTTTCTCGATAACCTTCGACGCACACATCTCGGCCCACCGCGTCTCGTTGATTCCGGGGAACAGGTACACCAGCTTTACGGAGTTGGATCCGATCTTGAGCTCCCCCCTTCCCTGGATTCCCAATTTTTTCAGACTCGTTTCGAGCTCCTGATCAAGTTCTTTGTGATTGTAGCCATGCCCTTTGGTAACGACAACGATTGGCTCTGCCAGGTCTGTTCGTTTTCGGATGGCGTTGCCTACCAAAACCTCACTCTCAACCAGCACTCCTTCTCTATTCTCACCGCTGTAACCCCGGGCCGTATCGATCAGGTTCACTCCCTGGTTGAGAACATAGTTGAGGATGGTGTAAGCCTCTTCCACGGTATCGAGTCTCCTCAGATTCATAGCTCCGAAGGCCAGCTCCGTTACCTGAAGCTCGGTCCGTCCTAATCTCCTTCGCCTAAGCTCTGCCACAGTATTTCTGCTCTCCTTCATAGTCCTGTTGGGCAATATCCGTTTCCTATTGGGATATATTCACTTCCCCATCCTATTCGATTTTGCGCAGCATTTCAAACGACCCAAAAAAACGAGCCTTAACGACCCTGGACTACCCTCGAGCCCACGCGGGGCATCTCTTTTCAATGATTCCGCACCGTGATAGACATGTGACAGATGCCGGGAGAGGTTTCATTATGCCTAACGTGAAAAAGTCTATCTGCTGGTTCTGCAAAGGACGCTGCGGAGTGAATGTCACCGTAGACGGAGACAGGCTCGTCAAGGTGGAGCTCGACAGAAGTTACCCCGAGCTGGTGGGCTCTCGCGGCGCCGGCTGCAAGTCTATTCGCTACAGAGCAGCCGTGGAGTGGTTCTATCACAGCAGTAGATTGAGCTATCCGCTGCGAAGAGCGGGAGAGCGGGGAGAGAATCGCTGGGAGCGATTATCGTGGAACCGCGCTCTGAATGAAATCGCTGATAAACTGACGGAGCTGCGAGATAAACATGGCGCTGAAGCCCTGGCAACCTCCAAGGGCGACGATTGGTCTCACAGTGAATACGAGACACGCTTCATGAGTCTCTTTGGTTCTCCGAATATCTTCGGAGTATCTCCGATCTGCTGGGGTCCCCGCGCCATCGTTTCAGAAGCCATATTCGGCTGGCACCCTATCTACAGCGTCCGGGAAAACACGAAATGCATCATCATGCTCGGTGTGAGCATCAGCGCCGGCAGACCTGCTCTTATTGGCATCACGGAAAAGGCTGTTAAGAACGGCGCCAAGGTCATCACTCTGGATCCCCGGAGAAGTGTCGAAGCGGAGAGATCGGATATATGGCTTCAGCTCGAACCAGGGACTGATGCAGCCGTGCTGCTGGGTATGATCAACCACATTATAGAGAAAAGACTATACGACCGGAGTTTCGTCGAGAATTGGTGTTACGGATTTGAAGAGCTTAAAGATCGTGCTGCCGACTATCCTCTGACAGATGTAGAGGCGATCTCCAACGTTCCCGCCAAAACAATCGCCCGGGCCGCCGAAGTGTACGCCACCAATAAACCGGGTGTGATATTCGAAGGCATGGGTGTGGAACAGCAGACCAACTCGGTTCAGATCATCCATGCCCGTTGTATTCTCGCTGCAATCACCGGCAATGTGGATGTAGAGGGAGGTGAAGAGCTGGATGGACCGCATCCAGACTATATCTCCGACAGAAGTATCGAGCTTGTAGACCATCTCAATCCCGAGCAGAAGAAAAAACAGGTGGCTTACGATCGCTTCCGACTTCACAGCTTTCCCGGACAGGACCTCATGACGGAAACCATCGGCAGGGTTTTCGGGCAGAGGGGTGGAGCCCACTGGTACCTGGGTCAGGCCAATCTGCCCGCCCTCTATCGAGCGATCATTACAGAGGAGCCCTATCCGATCAGGGCAATGGTGGTTTCTGCCAGCAATCCCATGGTCTCTCATCCCGATACCCGCAGGGTCTACGAAGCCCTCAAGAAGCTGGACCTTCTGGTGGTCATGGATGTCAACTGGACCCCGACAGCCCAGCTGGCGGACTACGTTCTACCGGCGACCAGCTGGCTCGAGAGACCCATGCTCTACAGCGAGAGCGGTTTTGGCAAGGTACTGGAGTTCCTTGAAGCAGTCGTTCCGGCGACGACTGGAGAGTACGACAGGAGAAACGACTTCGACCTTTGGAGGGAGCTGGGGCTGCGATGCGGGCAACAGAAGTACTGGCCATGGAAAACAGCCGAAGAGTGCTACAACGATCGATTGAAGGCAAAGGGTGTGTCCTGGAAAGAAATGGTGGCAGCGAGGCATGTAGAGGATGTACCGTCGGATTTCAGGAAGTACGAGAAACAGGGATTCGCTACCATCACAGGAAAGGTGGAGCTATACTCCAAGGTCTTTGAGGCCCTGGGCTACGATCCTCTGCCCGCCTACGAGCCCCACCCCCACAGCCGCGAAAGCGATCCCGCTGAAGCCGAAGAGTATCCCCTCATCATGCT
>SDBV01003949.1_pt1 | contig 21518 bp, 22 predicted proteins | sample 2277081 | NCBI WGS metagenome assembly SDBV01 (sample SAMN10402039, study PRJNA504765) | marine sediment metagenome | isolation source: marine sediment core GS10_PC15, 223 cmbsf | place: Arctic Ocean: Southern Knipovich Ridge | collected 2010 | reverse complement strand
GATAGATCATTAATAAGCCTGTCAAATACTGATTTTTCTTTCATAGAGTAGATTATAACACAAAAGAATTCACTGAATCGAGAGCACAAGTAACGAAGAGATTTCAATTATAACAAAAAAATAACTTGCCAGACCCGGTTCCCGCAGAAACCTCCGATAAATCGGAGGTTTCGCTACAAACCGTCCTGTAACTATGATAAGAAATGTAGTATTTCTCATTTTTATATATTTTTGTTAGCATATATAACAATAAATTCAAAATGAGAATTACTTCTAGTCCCTAGGGGAATCGAACCCCTCTCTGAAGACTGAGAATCTTCCATCCTAGCCGATAGACGAAGGGACCACGAGCTGGCCTAGAAGGACTTGAACCCTCACTGACGGAACCAGAATCCGCTGTGCTACCAATTACACAATAGGCCAATGCAGCCATCCGATTAGATCGGATATCGTGGTAATTTAACTAATGCCCCGCTTTTTGTCAAGATGGGAGAAGAAGGCTGTTGGGAAGAAGGCTTTTAGGCTGTAGGCTGTTAGGAAAGAAAGAAGAGAGATAGACTGCCCTAATAGTCTAATAGCCTACAGCCTTCATCTCTTCATCCTAACAGCCTTCCCCTTGATAGTTTATCAATGTTGTTAATTTATACTTATTAAGTGGTTCAAAATTATTAAGAAAAGGAAGTCCAATTACACAAAATACTTCCACAACAGTGGCTCCTGATTGCTCAATAAGCTCTGCAGTTGCTTTTAAAGTACCACCTGTTGCAACAAGATCATCAATAAGCAATATTTTATCATTTTTTTTGATATCATTCTTCTGTATTTGAATAACATCTTCTCCATATTCCAGATCAAAACTCTTTTCCATAGTCTTTCCTGGAAGTTTACCTCTTTTCCTTGCAAGGATTAAAGGAACACCAAGTCGTTCAGCTGCCGGGGCAGCAAAAAGAAAACCTCGTGCCTCAACTGCTACAATACCATCAAGGTCAGAATCCTCATAAAGCTTAACCATCTCTGCAATACAAAAGCTGAAAGCAACGGGGTTTGAGAGGATACTTGTTATATCATAAAAAACTATTCCATCCTTAGGGAAACCCTCAACTTTTCTTATAGCTTTATCAAGATTGTATTTATCGGACATTTTTAATCCCTTATAAAAATTTGGTTTGATTTTTAACTGAGTATAATCTATTTTTGTAAACATGAACACTATAATTCCCATTGCCAGTGGAAAAGGTGGAACAGGAAAAACAATTCTTGCTGCAAATCTGGGCATTGCTCTCGCAAAAAAGGGAAAAACTGTAATTGTGATAGATCTTGATCTTGGAAGTTCCAATCTACATACTTGTCTTGGTATTAAAAATCAACATCCCGGTATAGGTAATTTCATATATAAAAAAGGTGTTCCCCTTGAATCTCTAATTGTTAAAACCGATATTGATCGCCTATATTTTATTCCAGGGGATTCATTGCTACCTGGTACTGCGAACCTGCAATATTTTGTAAAACAGAAGCTCATTAAGGGCATTCAAAATCTAGTCGCAGATTATATACTCCTCGATCTTGGTGCAGGGTCTTCATACAATATCGTTGATTTTTTTCTTATATCAAGAACTGGTTTACTTATTACAACTCCTGAAACAACATCGATACTAAGTGCATATGCTTTTTTAAAAACAACAATGTTCCGTATGCTTTTTAGAAGCTATCCATCTAAAAGTAAGGAGAGGGAACTAATTCACAACTTTCTTACTGAAAAACTTGAAGGTACCGATAACTCCTTTTTAAGTCTCGCAGGACTCCTTGGTGATATCGACCCTGAATCCGGTAAACATGCAAGAGAACAAATTGAAGGCTTCTATCCAAGAATAGTATTAAACATAGGACGAAATAAACAGGCAATAACTCTTGGGCCCAGACTCAGACAGATATGCAAAAAGAATATTGGTATAAATATGGAATATATTGGCTACATTGAATATACAGAACAGGTATCTGCATCAATTATAAACAGAACACCTCTTGTGCTTTCCAGCCCAAATTCACAATTTGGACACTCATTAAATACCATAGCTGGAAATTTGCTTCATATAGGTTATCAGGATAAACCAGCATTGTACGATTCTGACGAGGATATAAAAAATCTGACTGATTTTATTTAATCCGTACGTACGGAACAGGCATGCCTGTTCCCTACTACGGATATTTTTTCCTGAATGCCTGTACTCTTGCAGAGGCATTCATTGAATAATCAGAAGTCATTCCTCTTTCCAGATAATGAAATCCAATACCGGCAATCATGGCACCATTATCTGTGCACAGAGACATAGAAGGAATGATAGTTTCAATGTTATCCAGCTCCAGCAATTTCTTTCTAAGCAGTGAATTTGCTACAACACCGCCCCCAGCAACTACACGTGTTAAACCAGTATCTTTAAGTGCACGTATAACCCTGCGCATAAGTATATCAACGGCCGCCTTCTGAAAACTTGCAGCAATATTTTCCCTGGATTTTTCTGCATTACCATTCCAGAACTGATCCAGTTGATTAATAACAGCAGTCTTTAATCCCGAGTAAGATACATCGTATCTATGGTTTCCTTTGTGCAGGGATGGATTAGGAAAGTTGAAAGCTGACGGATCTCCCTCTTTGGACAGACGATCAATGGCAATTCCACCAGGATAGCCAAGTTCATAGAATTTAGCTACTTTATCGAATGCTTCTCCGCAAGCATCATCAATTGTAGTACCCAGCACTTCCATTTCATCAAATTCTGTTACTCGACTGATTACAGTATGCCCTCCGGATACCAATACTCCCAGATAGGGATATGCTATATCATATTCAAGATAGGGTGCATAAAGATGGGCTCGTATATGATCAACACCAATAAAGGGTTTACCGAGTGATAAAGCAAGTCCTTTTGCAAAACTTAAGCCAACCAAAAGTGAACCAACCAGCCCTGGTCTGCTGGTAACAGCAATTCCATCAATCTCGTTTAAGTTTATATTTGCCTGCTCTATAGAATCTTTAACCACCGACTTGATCCATTCAGTATGAAGACGGGATGCAATTTCCGGTACAACACCATAATAGGGCTTATGGAGTTCAATCTGTGTTGCTACTACATTACTTAGAATCCTGCGTCCATCTTCAACAACAGAAGCAGAGCATTCATCACAGGATGTTTCAATACCAAGAATCTTCATCAAACTCGTTTCCAGTAAATAACTCGGTAAGATTATTGAGAGCATAGTTATTCTCAAGCAGTGACGGATATAATTCCAGAAGAATATCTGCCAGCTCTTCAGTCCAAATATGACCAATCATCACTGCATGGCCATTCTTTTCAGATACACCCAGACCTTTTTCTACAGCCTCTAATATTTCCATTCTTTCTTTACTATTATCCAGAAAAATACTCCTCTCTGCAAATGGTATTCCAACGACCTCAGCAGTCTCTCGTCCAGTAGATTTTGATGTTGTTCTGCTATCAAGAAAAAACATATTTTTCTCTTTTAGTACATTAAATAAAACACTCATCAACTCAGGATCAGCAGTGCCTGCAGATCCCATATGGTTATTCATTCCTCTTACTCCGAAATAATCTTTCAGATTATCTGTTACTATTGCAACTACCTGCTTCTCATTCATCCCTACAAGCAAAGCTCCGGGTCCTGGATTTTGACTTCCTATAGCTTCCATTGGCTGATGAATGATGTAATCCTTACCTGCTGCTTTTATGAGTTCAACCGCTTCCCTGGTATATTTCAAACCGGGAAGAACGGCAAAAGTCAGATTGAGAGGCAGATCAAGAAAGGGTTTAAGTTGAAAAAGGTTATTACCTACATCATCAATTACAAAATAAAGAACCCCTTTGGGTTCCCCTAATTCCTCTTCCTGCCTTATCTGAAGTTCTTCCTTAATACCTGGAGTCGGAACAATTTCAGTTTCTTTGTAACTTACAGGACTTTCATCCTTATCGTTCAGTAATAGAACTGTAAAAAAAAGAAGAGCAAGAATTACCGAAAGCAGTATTACCACTACTTTCAATCTTTTTTTCTCCACCCGTCTGAGGCTATTATTATTTTTATTTTTCGTCAACCTTAATCCTAGTTATAAATGTACTCTTTTAATTCAACGGCATGTTCCCGGAGTTTCTTTATAGCTCGAATTTCAATTTGACGTACAGTTTCGGGAGAAATGCCCATTTCTTCCCCGATATGCTTAAGCGTATACTTTTTACCACCGTAAAAGGAAAATCTGTATAATAGAATCTGTTTTTCTTTTTCTAAAAGATGTTCTAAAAATTTCATTGTCTCTTCTCTGAAGCTTTTCCTCATCAGCTCTTCATCAGGATCATATGATTTATCTTCATATATATCCAGGAGAGTACCGGAATCGTCAGAAAAGGTGCTATCCAAAGAAAAAACAGAACCTGCAGAGTTTACAAGAGCTGCAACATCTTCGGGATCTTCATTTAGATCAATAGCGATCTCTTCGATAGAAGGTTTCCGTGAAAGCTCCTGATTAAGTAAATAATAAGTTTTTTGGATATTTTTAAGAAGTTCTTCTTTTCTATGTGGGAGTCTTATTGTCCGTCTTTTTTTTGAAAGAGCTCTAACTATAGATTGTTTTATCCACCAGGCAGCATAAGTAGAAAATCTAACATTCTTTTTATAATCGTATTTTGTTGCAGCCTTTATAAGTCCAAGATTTCCTTCCTGTACGACATCGAGGAAACTTACATCGGATGTAACATAAGACTTTGCAATCTTAACAACAAGTCTAAGATTAGCCTCAATTAATTTCTGTCTTGCAATTTCATCACCATTCTGTATTTTACGGGAAAGGTCCAACTCTTCATCAAAACTTAGTAATGCACTACGTTGAATCTGTCTGAAATAAGCTTTTAATGTATTATCTTCTGTTTCTTTCTTCGCTTTCATGCATAACTCCTACTAAGTATATGCAATTTCCGTGCCAATTAAATTACAGAAAATATCCTAATTCTAATTACATACTATATAAAGAGTTATGCTATTAATTATCTTTTTTGATAGGTATTCCAGATTTACTGTATGTTTTATCATACACATTATATTTATTACTTAATTATAATTACGCTACTTTGCGAACTCAACTGCCTGTATAACATATCTTTGAGACCAAAATTACCGGTATTACTCATTTTTTTTGCATATTCATCGTATATCATATCTTCAAAAATCTCTTCGGCCATACCCCCACCCAAAAGAGATGTTTTATCAACAGTCTTCCTCATCGAATCGAGCATCTGTTTAATAAAAATTGCCTCAAAATCACTGCATGCCTGTTTTATTTTTTCGTCATTCTTAGTGTGCAAGCCTCTTTCCAGAGAGGAAACTAATGCAGATCCACCTGGACCTGCATTAGTGATGGTCATTCTAGTCATAGCTGTCAGCGAATCACTACCTATAATCATAAATTACCTCTTCGCTCTATCTCTTTAGGTTATTTGCAATACCAAGCATTGTATCAGAAGTCTGTATAGCCTTCGAGTTAAGTTCATACGCTCTTTGAGCGACTATCATGTTTACCATTTCGGTTACAACAGATACATTTGACATTTCAAGGAACTTTTGGTTAACCTGACCCATTCCATCAAAACCGGGTCTTCCACCTATTGCATCTCCTGAACCATTTGTTACCTTATAGTTATTTTGTCCGATAGACTGCAACCCTGCAGGGTTAACAAACCTGTACAATTCCAGCTGAGCAACATCAAGAGGATTATCATTACCTGCTACCTTAACTGTAACCCGCCCATCCTGGGATATTGCAATACTCTCACGTACAAAATTTTCAGGAAGAATGATTTCAGGCATCAATCTATGTCCGTTAGAGTTTACAAACTGTCCTTCCGAATCTATCTTGAAAGATCCGTCTCTGCTGTAGCCGTATGTACCGTCCAGAAGCAGTACCCGGAAGAATCCCTCTCCGGCAATAGCCATGTCTCCTACATTCCCGGTATTCTGCAGAGCTCCCTGGGTAAATTCCTTTTGGGTTGCAGCAACCTTTACACCATGACCAACCTGTATTCCTGTAGGAATGGTTGTAAGCTCAGTGGCAGGGGTTCCTGCAATCCTCGAAGTTTGATAGAGGAGGTCTTCAAAGTCTGCTCTGGTCTTTTTAAAACCAGTTGTATTAACATTAGACAAATTATTTGCAATAGTATCTATATTAAACTGCTGTCCAGTCATTCCGGAAGCTGCTGTCCATAATGCTCTCATCATAATACTTTACCTCTTTTAAGCTCTTAAAATATCGTTGAACAGACGCCCGGTTAAAGAATCCTGGCTCTGTATTACCTTCTGATTTGCTTCATATGCTCTGTTTATCTCAATCATCTTGACCATTTCTGTAACAGGATTTACGTTGCTTCCTTCCAGAAACCCCTGTATAACCTTTGTTTCACTACCCAACTTTATCTGCTGAGCTTCCCCGGATTCATAGGTACTTTTCCAGAAGCTGCTTCCTTCTTTCTTTAGATACCTTTCTCTTGCAAAATCTACTATCTTAAGAGTATCTACAAGTTCGAGATCTTCCCATTCATTTTCCATCATTGATACAAGTCTTTCAGGATCTTCTGCAAAGGCAGCATTCTGATAAACATTTCCTTTCTCATCAATTACAAAATTGTTTTTCTTTATACTTATTTCACCATTTTGTCCAAGGACCGGGTGGCCATCCTTTGTCACAAGGATTCCCTTATCATTTAACAGAAAAGTTCCGTTCCGTGTGTATCGTTCTTCTCCATTTACAGACACAGAAAAGAAGCCGTCTCCATCAAGGGCCATATCAAAGGGATTCTCTGTCTGCTTCAGTGCCCCCTGGCTAAAAATTGTAAATGTTTCATTATACTCAACACCTGTACCGAGGGTACCTACTACAGGGGCTGTCTCAATACTGCCGAAAGGGAATTTATACAGACCGTCATCGTTCAGACGCCTAATAAGCATTTCCGGAAACGCCTTGCTTACTGAAACATCCTTTTTATAACCGGTTAGATCCACATTAGCCAGATTATTTGACAGCGCATCCATACGATGCATCTGGGCCATCATTCCGCTGGCACCGGTATATAATCCTCTAATCATCAATTCCTCCAGTACTTTCCTTTTTTAAATATCGGTTACCTGCGGTATTTCTTAAGATGATGATTGAATTATTTATAGGAATGGTTGATTTTATCTGCTATAAGTTGATAATTAACAGGAATATTTGCATATGCCAAAGTAGCTCAGGGGTAGAGCAACGCTCTCGTAAAGCGTAGGCCGTGGGTTCGAATCTCACCTTTGGCTGGTGATTGCTTGCTTTGTATAGATTAAGATCTATATTTTCTGATATCATATAGAACGAATTTTGTTGAGGCTAGAATTCAATATATCCCGAACTCTTTAATTGCTTCTACAGCGGCTTTAACGTTTACAGGTGGTGTATCTGCATCCAGGTTTGTTAGATACACAATAAATTTCCCCCCGGGGGCTCCCTGGTCTATGTAACTTTTTATGAGGTCTTTAATCATATCAGTTGATCCTTTGTTCAATATACTGCCAACACCTATTTCAAGAGTAAGGTCGTATTTACTCGCAAACTCCTTAAAAGGTTTAACACCTAATTTTGCAACGTCCGGATCCTGTGCTCGAATTTTACCTACTGAGACTCTCCTTTTCAATTGAAGAAATTCATTGACCGGATTAAAGACACTGTCTCCCCACCAGTTAACGACAGCTATATCTATGGAGCACAATTCACGAAGTTTTAAAATATAGGGAATGGAAAATTCTTCAATAATTTCTTTAGTTACCATTGGAGGTGAGCATAGTGCGTCAGCTCCCACCGCAAGTTTTGCCTGGGGAAATACCTGTATTTGATATTCGATCCATGGCGCAATTACATTTTCAGTAAAATATTGCAGCGTTTCATGGACATATGAGGGATCATCATATATATCCTGAATAAAACAGGAATAGGTTCTTGCCATTGATCCCATTGAAAAGGGTGCGCAAAACTGAATAGTTGGAGTTATTCCAGTTTCTTCGAATAACGTTCGGTGGATATCTATTACAAATGCCATCCTTCCTGATTTCCCCGGTTCCGGCTGCCGGAGTTTATACAGATCCTCCCTGCACCTTATTAAGGGATTCATTTCATCTATCTGGGGGGATGTATTTTCTCTATATTTAAGTACCTGCCCGAGAGCTTCCAATTCAATGTTGTAAACGTCATAGCCGATACACGGGAAATCAAAATCAAAATCTATTGCTGTATTAATTATGCTGGATACCAGCTTACGGGCATCGGAATAAAAATCCCCACTTGTCACTCCGGCACATTTCATAGAAAAATCCTGCATTTGTGCTGTAAATGGAACCCGATCTGTAAGACCTTCCGAAACTTTGCTAAGCCTGTTAATACCAATCTGAAATTGACCATTATTCATCATTATTCTCCAACGATGGTGAAGTAACTAAAAACAGCCTGCACTGCAATTAACAATACAGAGCACAGTACCGAGTATATGAACAAAGAACTCAATTTGTATCCAAATTACAATGAATGCAAGCTCTCTCTTAATTTTTTGCTGCCTTTTTGCGTTCTATCAAATTTTCTGCTGTCTTTAAATCGGTAATAAGGACATTACACCAACTGCCATTTAACACTCCATAAAGAGCGTCACTTTTTTTATCCGATCCGGCTATTGCAATCATATATTCTTTCTTTTTTAAGTCGGTTTCGGAGATAGAAATCGTTCTATTTTCAGTCTCTTTATGACAGATTATTCCGTTATTATTAATAAAATGGCCGCAGACATCAGCAACTGCTCCGCAATCGTGTAATATTTCAACAAGATGCGTGTCCAGGTATCCTGCCTGATACAGGGACGAATGTTTGGAAATACTGCCAACTCCAAATAATGCTATTCGGCTTTCAGATGCTGCATCCATTGCTTTTTTTATGTTACTGTCTCTTAGAAGACTTGCCCGTATATCCCTGGAATTGACAATCATCGGTGCCAACAGCGGATAAGTTATTGAATCAGTGCCGCATTGACTTAACATATTCAGTATATTCATACCACTATAGTTATAAGGAACATTTTCATGACTTCCATTTAATTGGGAAAACTTTAATCCGGACAGCTGGGTTATGCCCAGTTGATTCACACATTGATAAACCGTACTGCTCCAGGAAATACTCAGACTATCATCGTCTCGTAAGATTCTTCTCAAGAATTCTGCGGAAGCCTTACCAATTACTTCTTTAATATGCTCATCATCATAAATTGGAACATCAATAATTATCGCTTCTTTAAGTGAAAACATTTCTTCAAGTATTGTCGAGCATTCCTCTGAATATGCAAGATCAGAGTTTATTGATATTTGGACCATATTCATATCTCTGGCTTTTTTTAAAAGGCGACCGACCTTTTGTCGAGAAATTCCTAATCTTGCACTAATAATATGTTGATTAATATCATATTTATAGTATAGTAAGGCAGTTTTGACAAGAAGTCTGTAATCATCTATCACTTTTACTTCTCCACTCCAATTATTTCCATATTCCTAAATAACTAAAAAAAAAATTATCTGGCCTCTTTTGTATCGAATAAAGACATTAATGATATTAAATCAAAAGTTTATAAAATCAGGATCCGGTCCTATCCTTCCATGTTTATCAAGTTTACTAATAACACTCATTTCGGAATCTGTTAATTCAAAATCAAATATTTCCAAATTCGACAAAATTCTTTGTGGTTTAACTGACCTTGGTAAAACTACAATTCCACGTTGTAAATGCCAGCGCAATGCAATTTGTCCGGAATCTTTCTGATATTTATCTGCAATTTCAGCTAATAAAGGTATATCTTTCACTCCACCTCTCATCATAGGACTCCATGCTTCAACAACAATGTTTTGCCTCTTACAATAACTGCATAATTCCTTTTGTGCAAGAAAAGGGTGTAACTCAATCTGATTCACCATAGGTGGTATAGTACACTGAGACAGGATCTCTTCCAGATGATGTTTCTTGAAATTAGAGACTCCTATTGACCTTATCTTTCCAGAATTATATAAATCCTCCATCACTTTCCATGTTTCAACATTTTGTTCTTTCGGCCAATGAATTAGATAAAGATCTACATAATCTGTCTGAAGTTTCTTCAAAGATTCAGAATAGGCTTGTATAGTTTCGTGATAACCATGATGATTATTCCATACTTTAGTCGTAATAAAAACACTACTTCGATCGATTTTTGAATCTGCTACTGCTTTGCCAACTGATTCTTCATTTCCATAGAATTCTGCTGTATCAATATGCCTGTAACCTGTATCCAATGCTTTCGAAACCGCATTATATGTTTCAATACCACTGGGTATCTGAAATGTTCCAAACCCAACTGTAGGTATCAAAACATCATTTGCCAATCTTATTTCTTTGTTCATTTTATAACCTACCCTTTAATACCAGTCATTGCAAAACTTTTCATTATTGTTTTCTGTGCAAAAAAGAAAACCAAGAAAATAGGGATTACAGAAAACATATTACCCGCCATTATAATATGCCATCTGGCTCCAGTCCCCTGTTCACGCAGCATTGCAATACCAACAGGTAGAGTTCTTACTGTATCACTGGAAGACATGACTAATGGCCAAAAATAGTTATTCCAATGATATATAATGCTGAATAATGAAAATGCAATAATTGTCCCTTTTGACATTGGGACAAGTAAACGGAAGATAATACTGAAGGTATTTGCACCGTCCAGTTTTGCGGCATCAATGTAATCATTATGAATACTCATGAAGGCCTGTCGAATTAAAAATATCCCAAGTGAACTAACAGTAAATGGCAAAATTAAGGCCAGGTAAGTATCTATCATGCTTACTTTGCTGAAGAATATATATAATGGTACAAAACGTATTTGTTCCGGAACCATCATACATGAAAGTATTACTATAAAAAAGAATCCTTTTCCTGGAAAATTGAGTTTCGCGAATGCATAAGCTGCCAGGCAGCACAAAAATATCTGGATACATAATATTGATGTGGTTACAATTAAGCTATTAAGAATATACCTTGGGAACGGTCCTGACCCCCATGCTTCAGCATAATTTTGAAACTGGAAAACTTTAGGTAACAGTGTCGGAGGAAAAGCGATAATTTCTTTCAGTGTTTTAAATGAACCTGTTACCATCCAGAAATAAGGGAAAACCTCTATGGCAGCAATCACGACCAGAAATATTATTAAAAAAATTAGTAGAATCTTTTGTCTGTTTATCACAACAATAACCTCTGAGATCTATTGATAATGTACCCGTTTATTCATAAATTTATATTGGAATATCGTGAGGGCAAGGATAATTATAAAAAATATTGAGACTGCAGAAGACGCATAACCTAACCTCAGAGAATGCATAAAAGCCTGTTCATAGATGTAGTACACATAAATAGTAGTTGCATGTACCGGTCCACCCTGAGTCATAAGTTTTACGATATCAAATGCCTGAAAAGATGTAATGAGCATTGTGATAAAAAGGAAAAGTGTGGTAGGGGATAAGAGTGGCCATGTTATATTTCTGAATTTTTGCCACCAATTCGCACCATCAATTGACGCAGCTTGATATAATTCTTCAGGAATTACCCTCAGTCCAGAAAGAAAGATTATCATTGGATAGCCGACCATTTTCCAGGCACTTACTACAATTATTGTAAAAAGTGCAGTATCAATACTGCCCAGCCAATCTTTCCCTGATAAATGGAAAAATTCCAAGATTGCATTTATCAATCCGTATTGGGGATCGAGCATCCAAACCCAGAGGAGTCCTATTGTAACCCAGGAGACAAGATATGAACTGAATATACAGCCCTGGAATGTTCGAAAAACTTTTCCTTGCTTATTTAGCATTAATGCAAGCATTAATCCGGAGAACATTAAGAGAATTAGGAGTCCAATAGAATAAATAAGAGTATTACCGAGAGTCTCCTTGAAATACTCACTATTAAAGAGTTCAACAAAATTACGTAAACCAACAAAAAGAGGGATATTTAGAAGATTCCAATCATAAAAACTCAAAATGAAGGAATATAATACAGGAAACAGAAAAAAAACTATGCTTAATATGATAATTGGAGCAATGAGCAGATAAGCATTTCTGGCATCCCTTGTTATTTTTATCATTTCCTTTAACCTCAAACTTAATTTAAGTGTATCATAGTTATTAATCATTTTGTTTAAATTCAGAACACAGAAAATGAAACAATACTGAAAATTATTTTTACATATTTTATCTGTAAGAAAATACTCTATATAAGAAAAATATTATTCCTTATATAGAGTATAATAATCTGTAAATGCTATCTAGTAGATTTTAAGAAATCATTAGCCATCTTTTCTGCATTACTAATCATTTCTTCAATTGAATTGACACCAACAATAGGTGCCTCAATATTCGGCTGTACAGCTTCCCTCTGAATATTAATTAACCCATTAACAAAGGGAAACTTGAATGTATTTACAAGCTGATCGTAGCTGACCTGATAGTTTGGATTTTTCTTGAGAAAATCAACCATTCTTTGATCTTTTAGTGCTGATTCTCTTACTACCATATATCCAGTATTCTGTGACCAATATATTGTTTGATCAACTTCTGTCATCCATTTCATGAAATCGTATCCACCCTGCTTTTGTTCTTCAGGCGCACCATTCCACATAACAAAATAAGTTCCTCCAGTTGGGACTGCAGACTTTACTTTACCAGGAAGAAAGATGGTTTTCATATTGAAGTCACAATTCTGAGTGAGGTATGATAGAAATGCTGTTGAAGTTACAATCATTGCAGCATTCCCATTAATGAAATCAGTATTAGAGGCTTCCCATGCATTATAATCCTTTCCGGGAGGTCTTTTCATGATCCCTTCGTCTACCATATCTTTCCACAGATAAAGAGCTTCTGTTCCTGCTTTTGCAAAATTGGCACTCATACCGTCCTTGGTCGTAATACTTCCACCTGCCTGATAAACCAAAGCTGTCCAGAACCACCAGTCAATTGGCAATTCAAGCCCGTAAACTTCAGTTTTGCTACCTGTTTTAACAGTAAGCCCCCTGGCCGCACTGCGTAATTCATCCCATGTAGTTGGTGGTTTGATTCCTTTTGCATCAAACATATCCTGATTTATATACATAATTGGTGTACTTCGGTTAAACGGCATAGCGAATGTATATGCCTGCTCTCCATAATATTCCAAGGCTCCTTCTTGTGATAAACCAAAAATAAAGTCATCATAATCCATTGTTTTGTCCGCTTCAAAATATGGTTCCAGATTCTCAACAATCCCATTCTGGTATATCTGCGGCAGGACTTCCCCGATTATCTGAATAACGGTCGGTGCATTCTTACTTACTACAGCGGTTCGAAACTTACCCAGGGATTCAAAATAATCTCCCTGAAAGGATGCTTCGATAAAATACTTATCCTGGCTTGAATTATACCTTGCCACCAGTTCCTCTGTAACTTTTCTGTTATTTCCACCGAAAGAGTACCAGAAAGAAACCTTAACGGGTCCATCATCCTTAGTCTCCTGTTTGGCATTTGCAGCAAGAAACGAACAGGTTACAACTAAACACAGCAGAAAAATTGTAAATCTTTTCATAGCTTTCTCCTTTTCAAAAAATGAGCATTTGCTCGTTATGCGAGCTTTTGTAATTCTATTATATACCTTAACTTTTCTGCTGTCAAATTAATTTTAAGTATTTTTATTATTTTTATTTTTTGGGTAATCCTTATTCAACAATGGGTAAAGTTGGGATTTATAAGATTATTATCAGAATTCATAATTCTACCAAAGAAAGGTGTTGATCCTCATATCTTTCAATTCAATTTAATGGAAAAAGAAACCTCTCCGGATTCAGGAGATTCAGATATCACAATAAAGGAATGCTATCCCCCGAATATCTGCATAGTTTAGGGGACATATCTATCTAGTCTTGACACTCAAGAGAAATTGCATTGACATAGTCGCTGGCCTGATGTAAAATGTTACAATAGCTCAACGATTGAGCATATGCTCATCATAGAAGTAACATGGGGTTCAAAAATGACAATGGACATATTTGGACATAGAGGTGCAACAGGCGAAGCACCGGAGAATACTCTTTTAGGTTTTGCTCATGCCTTGAATAGCGCAAGAGTACAATGTTTCGAATTGGATGTCCATTTAACAAAAGATAATCAATTAGCAGTAATTCACGATAATACTCTTGACCGAACAACAAATGGTAAAGGTTATATCAGCTCATTCACCATGAAGGAGTTAAAGAACTTTGATGCTCGTAATAAATTTAATTTTTCTGACAGTATAGCTGAAATACCGTCTTTATCAGAAGTATTTGAAATTTATGCTGACAAGATAAAGCATTTCCAAATTGAGATTAAAGTTGATTCATCTGAAAGAATTGAAAATACATGTAACCAGATAATTGATAATATCAAAAATTATGGAATAGGAGAAAAGGTAACCGTAACCTCATTTAATGAGGAGGCTCTCAGATGCATATTACGGAAAAATTCAACACAAAAATGCGGGTTTATTGCAAGTAGTTACAGAGAAAGTGCATTAAAAAAAGCTATAGATCTTGGCTGCTGCAATACATGCATTCCTATCGAAACTCCAGATGCAAAGGTGCTTGTAAAGGAAGCTCATGCAGCTGGGCTGGAGGTTACAGGGTGGTTAGGTAATACCAGGAAAGATGTTGAAACTTTATTGGAATGGCAAGTTGATAGTATTACAACAGACTATCCAACTCAAATTCTCCAATTTATACGAAATTCAGGTCTTAAAGATTCAATAAGAAAAGGAAGTTACTATGATTAAAGCAGCAATTATTGGAGCCGGATTAATGGGAACAGCAATGTCTTGGCCTCTTTCTGATAACAATCACGATGTCAGGCTAATAGGAACCCATCTTGATGATGAGATAATTGAGAGCTGCAAAAAAAATGGCTACCATCCTCCCTTAAAGCGTTATCTACCGGATCGGGTACACCCGCATTTCTTCTCTGAAATTGATGAGGCACTTTCTGGTGTCGATGTTATTGTCAGTGGTGTGAGTTCAATGGGAGTTGACTGGATTTCAGATATACTTTCAAGCTGTGTAACAAAGAATCAGAAGATAATCGGGATTACAAAGGGTCTTAAAGTTGATAATGATGGGGAGATTATCATCTTCCCGGAGATAATTGAAGGTAAATTACCGGATAATTTAAAAGATATAATACCAGTGGGAGCTGTGGGAGGGCCTTGCATAGCAGGAGAACTGGCGGGAAGAAGACATACATGTATTATGTTTGGAAGTAGACATAAAAATCATGCAGAAGAGTTAGCTTCTATTTTTAGAACCGACTACTATCATATTAGCCCGACCGAAAAACTGTTAAGTCTTGAAATCGGAGTTGCTTTAAAAAATGCATTTACAGTAGCAGTCGGACAGGCTTATGGGTTGCTTGAGCTTTCAAAGCAAGACAGCACAGGTGCAAGCATGCATAATACAGCTGCAGCAGTATTTGCAGAGGGGTGTCATGAAATTCGTACCATACTAAGAATAGTTGGAGGCGATGAAAATATGGCTGCGGCCCTTCCCGGGGCTGGAGATCTTTTTGTGACGAGTGCCGGAGGAAGAACAATCAGTCTGGGCAAACTTCTGGGCAGTGGCAAAAGCTATTCAGAGGCACGTTCCATTCTTCATGGGGTAACATTAGAGTCCGTTGAAATAATTCATGAAATGGCAAGGGCATTCCCAATCTGGGAGAGAAAAGGAAAAATTAAGCCTGAAGAATGCCCATTGCTTCGAATGTTAATAACACTAATTCATGAAGGAAAGCCCAGCGACATTCCATTTGATAAATTTTTCGTCTGAATGATGAATTACAAACAGTATAAAATTTTTATGGCTTACTAAAAATCTCAACTACTGGAATGGACTTATCTTTTTTACAATCATTTCTTACCCTTGTGCGGAAACAATAGCTCATTATTTTCATTAGATCACTTTTCAAGCACTTAAATGAAATTGCATATCATGTAATAGCCTTCTTATCATATAGTAAAGAAACTGATTTCTATGAACCGCCCCGGATATCCCAGAAACACAATTATGTGAGTGGATTGTGTTATAGAAAAACGGAACAGGTATTAAAAAGATGTTATAGAGTGAGCATTTCTACTCTCATCTTAAAGAATATTTCTTACATCAATAGCACAAAAAATCATTGAGCCTACCTACCTTTTCCGAAAGATCTCCATGGGGTGTCATAAAGAAACTGCTAGTAAACTTCTGATAATTGAGACTAATACAGACTACTCCAGATAAACAGAGACTAAACCACCCACTCAGCAGTGAATTTAACTTGTTACTCCAGACTAAGTTAGACTAATCAGGACTAATAGAGATAAAACGAAGGTCCGCTCTCGTAAAGCGTAGGCCGTGAGTTCGAATCTCACCTTTGGCTGTTATAATATGCAATTATTTCTACTAATGAGTGCCCACCCATTTTAGGTTATCGCTTTTTCAAATAATCTCGTTTAGAAGAAAAACACAGTTACTTAACTACATTAGCCACAATCAGTATCAGGGTAATTTTAGTTGACTTCGAATAGTCTCTCTGATTTTCTGTGTCCAGACAATAACTAATGGTAAATGCTCAGAACTCACTTTCATTGGACTTCCAGGATAACGGGTAACAGTTCCGAATGGCGTCAGTCTTTCACAAATATTCTGGATTACAGATAAATCAGGCAGAATCTTCCGACACTCTGAATTTAACTTTCCCAGATCATGTATGAATGGAACTGGCTGATCATTTTCAATGAGAAATGCCTTAAGGTATTTTTCAGCAGTCTGCTGGCAATGATAGGCAATAATTTCAAAGGGTGGATTGTGTGACTCAGCCAGCAGCATTGAAGCTTCATAATCCCTTTCAGCAAATTCTACCCACTCCTTAGTTCCACTGTGCATTATACTGAAATTCCCTCTGTCTTAATTATATGTTCCAATGTCCAGGTTTCCCTGCTGCGTTTGTCAAAATTTGATTCATCAACAACTATTACATCCAGAGCTCTATCCAGGTACTTACGAATTTCTGTAGCCAACTCAGCCGCAAGTCCAAAAGAGTCCTGTCGGATCTCAGGAAAGACTACACATATATCAAGATCGCTATCTTCCGTTGCAGTCTCCCTTGCCTCAGATCCAAATATGATAAACCTCGCATCAGGATATATCGGTTTAACAGCATTTATTCCATCAATTGTTTTTTGTTCCATCTTTAAACCTTCCAGGCATTAATCTTATTACCTGATCTCTTATAATATATCGAAATGTATAAGTATGCAATCAAAGAAAACATACTGCGGTTCAGCCTGTTTCCGGAGACCGTTCATTTTCGGAAAGACACAGCCATGTATATAATCCTCAAACAATCACAAATAATGAAATTAATTCACAATAGCCCCTGTGTCAGAATAACTATTCTGACACAGGGGACTTCTGCTGCCGCGAATTTGTTAACCATCCTGTAATTTGCATATCAATCTTCACAAATTGAGCCTAAAAGAGTTGTCAAATATTTCAGGTCTATATCACCCTCCGCCGGCCACTCTTCGTATAAGTTGAGTACAAGCCCGAAAGTTATAGTAAGTATTTTTTCAGCTATTCCGTAACCCTTAAGAAATTCTTCAACTTCGAGGAGTAAAACCTTCGGAGAATCTCCGCCTCCTCGAAACGAGAGATATCGACAGACAATAAAAGCTAATTTCAACGCGGAAAGGGGAAATGAGGTTTTTTCGCCCAACTCATCCCCTTTCATGCCGGAATTATAGAGATCCGCAGCCGCTTCATGGTCAAGATTTCCTTTCCCTCTCAACCAGTGGATCAGGGCGGCTGCGATTGAGTCATAATCGTCTCCCTTGCTCGAGGAGGATATTCCAACACATTCTTCCGAAAAGGCACACCAGGAAGCACATCCCAGGAGGACTCGGGGATTTTTTACTATTGTTCCGCATGACGGACATTTCCGCTTCCCATCATCTTTGAAAAACTCGATCTCCAGGCTGCAGACCGGGCACTTTACCATACTAATATCATCAAAACTCCAGAATCTTCTATCCTGTCCCGGACAATTGGACATACGTTTAAACCTCCACTGTCGTTTTTATAAGCCTGCTTGCTATTATTCCTGCCACAACTGCAATATTGTCTGTTGTAAATATTATAAACTACCTCGAAGGTTAGGGATACCAAAATATAAATGAATCAGCATTTCATTTTTGCCTCATCTTTGGGTAGATTTCTATAAGTATTTCCATCCATTATTACATCATTGGTGAATAAAAAATCCAAAGCAGCCTCCTCTCCCTAAATTCAAAGATGCTCCCAAAATCTACATACGCAAATCAATCTCCAAATCTGAGGAAGAGGTTGAAGAAGAGCCAAAACTGGCACCAGAGGCTTTTACATTGTATGAAATTAACTGGATGTACTTGAGGGGTTAGTGATCTTAAATTCATGAAGGATCATGTAATTTCTAGCACCATGCGAATGCTATTAATATTGTATAAAACTACTAAAAAGCCATTACACAATGCAATCCCATTCGACCTAATATTCACAAATCATGATAATTACTCATTTAAGTGTAGTAAAGAAACTGCTAGTAAAACACTGATAATTGAGACTAATGCAGACTAATGCAGACTAATACAGATAAACGGAGATAAAACAAACAACTGTTTTCGTAAAGCTTAGGCCGTGGGTTCGAATCCCACCTTTGGCTGACTTTATTTCTTTTCCTTATAAAAACTTTTCCAAATATCGGTAAACACATCTCTCCTTTCTTATAGACAGTGTAGTAAAATACATAATACTGGAGGTCTAGGGATGGCAGATAAGAAGCTTTTCTATCTGTATAAGCGTAAGAGTATCTATTATACTCAGCTCAAGAATCCGAGAACAGGAAAACCTCTTTCAGCCAGAAGTACAGGCCAATCCAACAGAGAGAAAGCAGAATATATTGCCCGAAAATCGATCTTTGAAGGGCTGCCTGAAGTCACAGAAAATCCCCAGGCCCCGGATGATGCCTATACTGTTGATAAAGCTCTAAACACCCGTTGATAACGATTCTATCAAAACAGTGATAGACAAATACGATCATTGGTGAAAAAAGAGCAATTAAAGTTTCCGTCGGTTATTTCTAAGACTGACTCGAGAATATTTATGGTAGGTTTACCCCCTCACTTTTAAAGGGGGGAATTCGTTCATTTATTATAAATGTCCTGAGTTTTTGATAACATTCACCATATACCATTTTCGCAGGATACTAAAAAAGGAACGTAAAACTTTTGGTCCTGAATAGGGCATATTGTGGTTAATGATGAAGTGATCGGTAAACTCATTTTTTTCACCTGCCATCAGTTCCGCTATCATTTTACCGCCGGTTTGTGCTGCTGGCACGCCCTCATTAAAACCAACACCATAATAGATATTTTTATGATCGCCCATAACACCAACTGACGCGGTAAAATCCAGAGTACCAGCAGTTGGGCCACCCCAGGCATAATCAACCTTAATTCCGGCAAGGGGTGGAAAGGTGTCAACCAGATCTTTGATAATCAATTGTGAAACGGATTTATTATTTCCCGGAGCAATGTCATCATTACTATAATATTTGACATCTGACCCACCGATAATGATCCGTCCGTCAGCACTCGGTATTATATAATTAAATTGCGCCCGGTAATCAGCAATGCCCTGTCGGTTTTGCCAGCCAATAGCATCCCATTGTTGCTTACTTAAAGGTTCGGTGGCAATCACATAAGTATAAATGGGATAAAGTCGATTTTGAAAAAATCCTAATTTATGGGAATAGGCGTTTGTAGCAATCACAATGACAGGCGCTTTAACATCTCCCAGTTCTGTATCCACATGGTGAACTTTGCCGGGAACCACACGTGTCACAAGAGATCGCTCTCTAATTTCAACACCTAAGTTTTCAACGATTTTTTTCATCCCCCGTGCCAGCTTAGCCGGATCAAGGGTCGCACCGTGGTCTGTTTTAAGGGCCGCAATATATCTTGGAGATTTTATTTCTTTCTCAAGGTCTTTACCATAGAGAATCTCAGCATTAAGCCCAAAATCCTTGACAATTTCGTATTCCCTTTCCATTATTTTGACCTGCCCTTCATTCATGGCAGTGTCCAACATTCCCCTTTCATCAAAATCACAATCCAGACCATATTCACTGATGAATTCCTTAATTTGATTAAGGCCCTGCATGCTGACTTTCAGGTTTCTTTTGCGGGCCTCCGTATCCTTACAACGCTCGTCTATCAACGAAGTTGCAACACAAAAACCACCGTTTCTACCACTGGCGCCATAACCACAGCAGGCACCTTCCAGTATCATGATTTTTTTATTCGGAAATTTTTTATGGATATTATAGGCTGCTGAAAGACCGGTATAACCACCCCCAATAATGACAACATCTGCTTTATGACTGCCACGCAGCGGTTCATTGATTTTTTCACTTTCAAGATTTGCGGATTTAAACCAAAAGTTGTCTAAGTAATACTCATAAATACCCTGTGGTTCTAATCCCAGTCGCTTGTTATAAACGGGTTTAAAGTTTTTCATGGCTGGCTTAACTCCTTTTCTGCTTAACGCATAATATCTTCAAGTTTTCCGATAATATCATTATCGGATAGGAAGATGCTTTCAGTCAAGAAAAGTATTAAAAAATTATTAAATGCTTCTGTATTGGAATATTGATCAGTATAAACTATTGCGATTATGTAATTTCATTAGCTATAGAGCCAGCATTTTACATTTCAAGGTTTTCTATAAAACTCATAATTTTATTCTCTAATTCACTATATTCGGAGAAGGTATCAATTTTAGTATTCTGGATTAGATCCTTATGTTTAGAGTTTAGCTGATCTCTTATCTTGCCTATCTGCTTAATCTCTCTATCACTCTTCCCGTGTCCAATAATAAGTAACTGAGTACTACCTGTGATTTCATAACGTTTATTCTTAATAAATATACTATCGTCCAATGCTATTGAGAGGAGATCACCTAATAAAGTAGGATCAAAGGACTTTTCCTCAATTTCGATCAGTGCCAGAACTTCATTGTCTTTAATGATGCCAATATCGATCTGGCATACCTGTGTAGATCCTCTTAGTTCCTTACCTATTACTCCCTTAATATGTGCTACATGTTTGTCAGTTGAATCCTCCTGGTTATAAAAAACTTCACAGTTATTACTTATACATTTTGTGAGTTTTTCTCCAATTTTTCTGGTTAGTCCACCATGTGCCATAATTATTCTCCTGATTCAAGCACTTAATTTTGCTCTTATAATAGCACATAAAAGTAGAATATTAACTCAGAGTACAGCTATTTCTGCCTGGGTAGATCTGT
>SDBV01003948.1_pt1 | contig 21519 bp, 12 predicted proteins | sample 2277081 | NCBI WGS metagenome assembly SDBV01 (sample SAMN10402039, study PRJNA504765) | marine sediment metagenome | isolation source: marine sediment core GS10_PC15, 223 cmbsf | place: Arctic Ocean: Southern Knipovich Ridge | collected 2010 | reverse complement strand
TCTTCACTTCCCAGCCCGCCGTTATAACGCAGAGAGAAAACGGGAAGTTTTATCTCCTGCGCCGTACAGATGAGAGGCAGGAAGAACAGAAGGATAGTAATAACGAGGATACATTTTTTCATGAGTTTCTCCTTGCAGCCATTATTTTATGCATAGAAGTGCACCAGTATCTCCTCCACAAAGATTATCTTTTCTTTATTTCTCCGGCCCCCTTGGCAGGATAGTTTCATCCGATTCGTTGGAGGCACATTCTGATCTACAATTCCTTCGTTTATTTTAGTCGACACAGTATGCTTCATATTATATCGGCCTCTATTTAGAAAAAGCAAGACAGCCTTATTTGTGGAGAAACAAAGTATATATCATGTAAATTGCACAGCTTTTAGGATGCGCCTTATTCAACATAAGTGGGCCTTTTTAAAGATTCTCCTTTTTTTTAGTTTGATGCAAAAGTTTACAGTACCTTAAAGCAATGCCTTTTCCATCAAAAGTTTTCTGGGAAAAATGGGGGGGGGGGGATATTTTTATTTATATCATAAAACTGCCATCCATGGCAGTTTTAACCCTCCATCTTCACTGGGGGAAACAGGACGTTTCCACCAGGATAAACGGCTCGGAAAGTATTGAAGTAATCTGTAAAATAAAGCAATGTTTCATTGGGAACATTGGGGCTTTCGTCTTGAACCGGATATGACCTACATACTTTCTTTCAGAACTTAAGAAATAATGAGAAAAAACGAAAAGCTATAATAGTTTCCGGATCAAAGAGGAAAATACCCAGGGTATTCAGACATTCAAATATAAAGGTGAACGGTTTGACCACATTGGCCGGCGCTCCTGCTTACAGGATAACCGGCCCGGTTTTAATTAAAGAAATCTGTAAAATCAGACTATTTTTTAAATGGGGAATATTAATCTTTTCTTTTTAAAATTGGCCAACCCGGCGAAAATACGATTTCTCCGGTTTTTGGAAAATAATGTTTAAATGGAGATATTCCCGAAAGTAATCCAATAATTTAGGATTTATTTATTCATAACACCCTCCTAAATGGTCAATCACAATTATATAAACAACCAAATTGTAGTTATTTTGTCAATATCCTTGCACTTTTGAAGGAAAAAAGGTAAGATGCAAACAATTTTGTCTATTATGCTGCTTTTTAGGAGTATATCACACGACAAGTCGTAATGATATACTGCAATAATGAAGTTTTTTTATGGGGATTATACCCTCATAGGTGCAGTTTACTTAACCGTTAGCCTGTATATGGTTAAACTCAGCCACATGTATGGTGTAACCATTATTATATACAGAGCATTTGTCCAGTTATATGGTCCCGTTGTTAAAGTGCTAGGTGGGGCAACCATGTTGTGCGCTGAAATGGCAGTAATTTTTTTACTGAATTAATTGGGAGACTATAATATGTCTTTAAGAACTACTCCATCTGAAGCACTTCTTCAATCAATAAGGTCTCATAATTGCGTGCTCTTCATGGGTGCCGGTATGGGATACTACCTTAGAAATCAAATTGGTGAAACTTGTCCTGATGGAGAAGCTCTTGCTAAAAAGCTCTGCAATGAATTTAATTTAGATAATAATGCTGTCAAAGATCTATCAATAGCATCTGAGTTAGTTGAAATCAGAAAAAACCGTGGCACTTTACTCGATTTTTTAAGAAAACAGCTACTGGATTTTGATCCTGATGAAAACTATCTATGGTTATCTACTATTAGTTGGAGAGCGATATATACAACCAATTTCGATGATGGTTTATTAACTTCATATTATAAATCACATACTGCTGCTCAAAATATCGTACCCATTTATGTAACAGCTGATTTTAAGGATTTCAGCATTTATACAGATGTACCGGCCTATTTTATTCATGGATGCCTTAATCAGCCAGGTTTGCCAATTGTTATAACCCAAAGCGATTATAGTCGCTTTCGTGAGAAACGGAGAATGATGTTTGAACAACTAAAAATTTATCATGCTCAATGTACCTTTTTATACATAGGTTATTCCCATAAAGATCCGAACTGGCAGATGATTCATTCTGAAATGCAATCGGAATTTCCAGAAGGAAATCTACCACGATCCTTTAGGATTGATCCTAAGCCCGACATTGCGCAATCAGAGATACTTTTGAATAAAGGAATAGAGACTATAACATGTGATCTTAATACACTCATTGAAGCATATAAGCAGTATGTGCAAGTTCAAGGGACAGTACCTCAGAAATGGGAAGTACCAAAGCACTGTCCAAAGGCGCTTAATGATGCTTTTAAGAATGCCCCTGCGATGTGCAAGCGTCTGCTATCTGGTTGGGAATATGTAGGGTCTGCTGATATTCAAATTCAACCTAACATACCAGAATACTATAAAGGCACAAAAGCAAATTGGTCATTGATTGATGCGGCTGCCTATTTTGAGCGAGATGTTGAAGAAGAGTTATATGACACCATTCTTGATTTTGCAACCGATCCAAAGAGTAGATGCCGTGCCGAAATACTTCTTGGTTCTGCCGGATATGGAATAACCACTGTTTTAATGTCCATTGCATGGAAATCAGTAAAAACAAAATTGTTACACGTACTCTCCCTAAAAGATGGAGCTACGATATTAGATGGAGATATCGAATTTGCACTAAATAACTTAGATGGAAAGATTGTATTTGTAATAGATCAAGCAAGCCGCTTACATGACAGTTTAAACAGCATTGTCCAAAGGTGTAGAAATGATCATAGAAATTGTTTCTTTATTTTGGGTTCTCGATTAAATGAATGGAGACAAGAACGACCCAAATTAAGGTGCAAGGAACACCTTCTAACACCGCTTTCTGAAGCAGAAATTGATAGACTGATAGATATGTTAAAGAAAAATAATCTTTTAGGGGAATTAGAAAACCTCGATGATGAATTTAGGCGCAAAATATTGATTAACAAACATCAGAAAGAACTTTTAGTTATAATGAGAGAAACGATTGAAAACAATGCATTTGATGCGATTATTGAAAATGAATTTGAAGGCATCGATAATGACGATGCAAAAACATTATATGGAGTCGTAGCTGGTATGCACCAATATGGCATCTTATCAAGAATGTCGCTATTAAGTGACATCATACAGTACAACATTGCCGAAGTGCCTGCATTAATATCTCAATATGCAGAAGGAATTATCCGAATGGTTGAAGACCCTCATAGAGAGGATATCCCATGTTTAATTTCAAGACACCGAATCATTGCAAAAATAGTATGGCATAAATGCTTTCTTGGCTCGAAAAGAGAAAGTCTTTTATTGGACTTAATGCGGCAATTGAATTTAACATACAATCAAGATAAAAAAGTGTTTGAAGAAATCACAAAAGATGATGATGTCGTTGATTCTATCCGGTCTTTTGAATCTAGGACAGGCTTTTTTGAATCAGCATGTAAGAAAGATGTCAACAATCCATACGTGCGTCAGCATTATGCTAGGATGCTTCTTCGTGATAAAAAACATAGTCTTGCGCTCGGCCAAATTGAGGCAGGGTTAAAAATAGATAAAAGTGCAAGAATTTTATATCATACACAGGGTCAAATTCTTACAAAAATGGCTTTAGACGCAGATGAACAAGCAATTGGAGAAAAATATTTAGCGAGAGCAATCGATAGTTTTAATACATGCATAGAAATGAACAAGAACAATGATTACGGATATCAATCGCTGGCTCAATTGTTCATGGATTGGGCAACACGTTGGGACAACCCTGAAACATTTGCAAAAAATATAAGCCGATCTGAAGAGGTAATTAGTGAAGGACTAAAATATGTTACGAGTAGAGATAGTCTATTATTAGTCTCAGCTAATCTTGAAAGAATATTAGGTGATCAACCCAAGCGTATAGAATTATTAAATAAAGCTCTTAAAGAAAACCCAGCTAGCACTATTTGTAGATACTTGTTAGCGAGAGAAGCCTATAACAAAAAAGATTATAACGGAGTGATTACGCTTTTAAAGCCAACTATTGAAAATCATTTCGACGAGATCCGTAGCTTTATTTTATATTCAATAGCCGTCTCAATTTGCGATCATAATTACTCACGAGCTATAGCAATTTTAAAACAAGCAGACCCAATAGGATGGGCTGATCCAATTTTCGTTGCCACTCTTGGAGGAATGTATTCGTTATCAGAAAATGCAAGCGAAGCCGAAAATATATTTGGAAGGGCGAAAAAACAAAGATTTCCTGAAGAAGAAGCACGACAAATCACATTTAAGCCCAAAGATTTAGCTGATCCAATACGTAATATAATTACAATAGGAACTGTAATAGTATTTAAATCCACATATTTACTTATCCAATCAAAGCAATTTGGGAAATTCCTTTATCTTTCACCTAAAGTAGAAGGGAAATATGTACAAGGACAGACTCTTTTGAAATTTACTATTGCCTATACAGCAAAAGGCGGACTTGCTTTATATCCAAGTATTATTTGATATTGTTTTCTTAATGTCAAAGTAATTATAACACCGAGCGTTTTGACAATGGACATCGTGAAAACAACGGCTAACCATTCACTGGTGCAGACGCAAAGGGCCGCGATGCACAATTCAATCGTTATATTTTCAGAGGAAGACTTTTTTTTTTGATTTAACAGTGTAAATATGGTATTGCTTCAAATTAAAAAATTAATCAGATGGAGTCGTAAAATATGGCACAACACAAAGTTTTCATAAGCTATCACCACAAAAAAGATCAATATTACAAAGAATATCTTCTAGAATTATTTTCTGCTTCTTCGCCTAGATGTCTTTCAAGATAAACAGCAAGCCTATGATTAATACAAAATTCATGTAGTTTTCTTTCGTATTTATCCTTCTCGGGAATATATTCCATCACTATTGAATCTTCATCGATGCTGATTAAATCACTGTCATTTTCTTGTAGATCTCTAATAGACTTCTTGAGTATTCTCTCGATCTTGCCTTGAACCATAGACCTCTTTTAATCAGTCATGCTAACATTTCCTTAACCTGCAAATTGTCTTGTCAAATTTGTCAGGTTTAAGCAGTTGTTAGATGAATAATTTTAATTTAATTCTACAGGTATTTCATGGACATAAAACATATGGGAAACCGAACCATAATTACATAACTTGTTATTTATTTTATTAACACCTGTTTTAAATGGTTTAGTTTTACATTCGAAAGATTTGAACTTCTTTAAACTACAAGAATTAAACATGGGACATATTCTTTCATTATAATCTACGTCGCCCTCATTATAGAACAACATGTAATCTATGAAATGAAAAACATTTGATATAAACATGATTCCCTCAGTGTCACTATTTGCAGTTTTTTTAACTGTCGATAATTTGTTAGTCGAATCAGAAGTTAAAAAATAATTGCAATCGAGTAAATCAAATATCCCGTCCGTACCTTTTCTTTCTAAAATCGGTTTTATATATTTGATTGGATCTGTAATAACATTATTAAAAAAAGTGTTACTAATATTTGTCAGCCAATTTACGCCTTTTGAAGCCAAAGGATATAATGAAAGCAAACTGCTCATCTCCCCTATAATTTTCTTTAGTGTATTTATTCGGCTTTTTATACCGTCATTAAACAGATATGACAACTCATGTATTATTGAATTAGCGAACTCAGTAATATCAGATATTTTGTAAAGTTCATTTTTTATGACAGTTTCATAAATGTTTCTGAATTGTATATCTGAAAGGAATGATTGAAGTGATAAGTATAGAATTATTATTTGATAAGTCAATTTATCTTTAAGTTCTGTATCATCAAATAGTAAACTAATTATATTATATGGATAAGCTGGGCTTTTGATCTTTGCTAAATTATAATGCTTTTCGACAATGTAAGCCATTGATTCTATTAAAACGAAATTATTAATTGTTATATTTTGCACTTTGTCATTTACTGAAAACTCAGTAAATATTTTTATACCCTTATTTTCCTTATTTCCCTTTATTATAGGAAAATTGGTGTCAATTGTACTTTGAAGATTAATTGTATTCTGTGTAGTTTTGATTATTGCACCTTCTGGAATATTATCACTATCATATAGGTAATTTACATAATTTATACTAGTTTCAATTTTACTTTTTTCATTTCCATCGGATAGCGTACTGAATATGGGAACCTCGTATTTTTTATTATTTTTAGCAATATCGAGCAATGCTTCATATTTTAAGCTTTCATAGGCAAAACTTGTCCAGCCAGATAATGTAAAGATATTTTGAAGCAAATGTGTATATTCATGAATAAATATTGTAAATTCTTCTTTTTGGTCGGTTTTTAGTGGAAGGCGAATATCAGGCAAAGCTAAAATAAATCGATTTGGTAAGTAATACCCAAGAGTTTTTTTAAGTTTTTCTTTTTTTACAGCCATATTTTCTCCTTATTACAATATTTTTTTATTTTTTGTTCGCAGAATCCATCTAACGACAAGGATGAGTAGCGCTCTCGCAACGACCGAAGGGAGCGAGAAGGCGTCTACTCCATCCGTTTGTTATATACAGTCTTATCGAACCTATTTCTTTTGATATCTGTGAATTTGAATACAATCACTTACTTCCTTGTAAGAGTTATCATAGGGAATTAGGAAATTATATTCAAAAAATCCATAAAAAATAAAATAAAAAAACCAATTCTCTATTTCTTTATCATATTTTATTCCAATCTCATGCCTGACACAATTCATTTTGTCAATGTCATAAGGCTGAGGATTATAGAATTTTAGCTTATAGGACGTTTCATATTTATCTCGTCTTTTTAAGGCCAACTCTCTTATGGGATCATATTTTTTTAGTAAAGCTACTTCCACACCAAATTTATAGGAAATATATTCAATTATCATCTTGAAAAACAATCTTGAGAAAGGAGCTGTAAAATCAGAGTTCTTAAATTTATAATCAAGGATTTTTGATAAATCGATACTGCCTTTTATCGCAAATTTATTATCAGGCCATTCGACATTATATTCACCCTTTTTTTTAGCAAACTTTTTTAAAAAAGTGCTAATTTCATTTTCGTGAATTATGAAATCTCTCGTTTCCCCATTTTCAATTGGTTTTTTTGAAGGAACTATTTTTTGACCCGTTTTATCAACATATAAATCACATGCTATTTTCCGATTTTCAATTATTAATGTGATTATATTGGTTAATTTTAGTTTTGGATTTTTACCTTTGTGAAGAAAGTCTTTATGAAGCAATCTAAGGGCTTTAACCTCGTCCAAATTTAGAAATTCACTATCCACACCCTGACCCATTTGACTGTTACAGTTCTTACAAACATCTTTGATAACTAATACATTCTCAGTTTGGCTAGGATCTCCTAATATTGCTTCTGGAACAATATGTTCATTGTTTATTTCTTTAATACTTTTTTTACAAAAAATACATATATTTTGCATAGGCTTTCCCTTTTGTTAATGAGTCGTGTATGTAACAGTTAATTGGGCGTGCCTCTTGTTCGTATTAGGTTGAAAAAGATATCCAAGAGAACCTTTCTTGAGATGTTTCTTATGCTCGACTGTTCTGAGAATGTCGTTCACGGCCATACGCTTGAGGAGTTTCAACGTATTGTCATCGATTGCATCTGGAAAAAGCGCGGCAGTGGATATTGGGCCGGAATTCAGCGTCCATGCGTCACTGTTCTTGAAACAGACGGTCGCTTGAACGAACTCCGAGAGACTGCGCGATGTATCTTTCCAGCAGGGGGACTTACGTGTAATGGACCACCCTTGTTGAATATGCGGTCGTACGCTGAGGTGGTGATGCAAACAGCGAAGGTCAACATGTTGGAGAATTCCTGCAGTATCCTCTGTAGAAATGAAGTATATCCAACCTTCGGCCCCCGTCTCGATAAGATGATAACTTTCGTCGGCAGTGTCGTAGCAGTGAGTGGCAAACCACATCGCAACGAAAAGATTGTCCACGACATCAAGCCAAGACGTCTTGATCCCATAATGCTGGAGGAGTGCTGGGACATTCGGACGTCCAAAACGTTTCAGTCCGAGACGTTGCATCTCTTGCACAAGTAGATCTTGAGCCTCGCATAGTAACGACACCTCATATTCTTCATTTTCTTGTCTAAAAAGACTCGGTCTCATTTGCGGCGTCTGTTTCGTTTGACCGCGACAAAGTAGAACTGCCGATGGAAAATCGCTAAGCAAAGCCTGCCTCAATTCCGCAGCGAATCTCGCCAGTACGACTGGACTGTCAATACGAAGGCACAACATTCCACCTATATTATAAATTTCCATCTCGTGTTTAGCACGCAGGTATTTCCGTGATGCGAACCCATTGATTATTCTATGAATCTTATTCGTCATTTCCTATTTAATAACCTCCGCAACCAACACCCCACATCGCTAGCAACAAAAAGCAGAGCGAGGAACAAGCAGCGCTTTTTGCTGCCCGAGTGCATGTGATTGTTATACGCATCACTACAATTCCTCTGTAAAATCTCTTTTTTTCTCATGTTGAATTTGATTACGTATGCCTTGTATTCTTTGCTCTAAGAATTGTCTATGCTTTAAGAATTCTACTGAATTACATATTGATATAATTACCTCATACAGCTCTATTTTTTGTCGCAACATCGGTACAGCACTACCCGACCAACTAGAAATTGTTGGTTCAATTGGCAACTTCTTAAATTCATTAAACTCTTTGTTTATATCCAGGAATGTTTTATAAAATATTAACTTGCGGTTAGCTTCAAATCCAACAATGACAGAAAATAGAAAACGAATAAACTCACTATTATTATAATTACGACTGATTTCACCAATTAAAAATTCATTTTGTCTTTCCAATATCATTTCGTCAGATTGAGGATTTACACTTTTATTAAAAAACGATTCATAATATCCGAAGCAACGGCCTTCTTGTTTATACTTAAAAACAGTTTCTGAAATCCGTTGCATAACGTTCATAAAGTCATCTCGTAGCCAAATAAACGAATAGTCTCGATTATCATCGTGACTACTTAGATATCTTTTCCTAGTGAATTTATCGTCCAGATATCTATCTATGAAGCCTTGATCGTTATCCAGTAGTCCTGAAAGAGTGGCGCCATCATAGTCCATATGTTGATTAATTCTATCAACTGCCAAATAAGCATCTTCAAGTATCGTTAAACTAGATGAAAATAAAGAAAGTAATTGCTTATTTATTTCGGTATGCTTATTGAACATAAGAGATAGGACATGCGCAAACTCTGGGACAGTGTTTGATCTATCGATAATAATTTGAACAATTTTGTTGACAAAGCCTTTATTAATAGACTCATACTTTAAAAGATAATCGACATCATTGATGAAGTATTTGTAATCCGATGTTTGGTACAATTCTGATAGAGCATCTATTTGTTCTTGCTTAATATCATCTTTCGAAAGATACTGATAATAACTAAAAAGCCATATATTTTTCGATGGATAGTCCGCAATAGCTATAATATTAAATGATTCTGTCGAACCATACGACAGAATAAGGTTAGATATTACACCCCAAGGATTGATTATCAAATAATCTCCTTGTTGTATGTAATTTTTGATGACTTCACAGAATAAACTTGGATTTCGTTTTGCGAGTTCTTCCAGTATATAAATAATCCCTTGATCGATTTTCCATTTTGAGTGGCCATCAAGAGTTTGCAGGATATCGGAAAGCTCATGAAACATCACATCATAATCTTCTTTAGAATATGGCTTGGTAAATTCTGCTATTTTTTTATTCCTATATTCCCGATATTCCTCATGACTCAATTTTAACTCTATTCTTTCTAATTTATTAGCGAGAAGGTCGTAGAGTGCATAATGAGCGGATTGAAACAGTGCTTTTAATTTTTCTTCAGTTAGAATATTGAACCTCTTTAATAGCGCCAAATATTGTTGGACAACAATACAGTGATAAAGGTTAGTTGGGTCAAGATCATTCTTGAAAAATGATGCTATTAGCTTTGAGTCATGTTCAATTATACTGCTAACAGAAACATTTAACCCAAATTGCGTATGGCGTATTAGTAACTTAAGAATATATTGTTGAAAATACTTGTTTCTATAAAAGCTAAACAAATTAGTCAAAATCTTTTTTCGGAGATTGAGTAGCTCGGTCGATTCAATCAAGTCGAATTGCGTGAAGATTATTGTATGATATCTTCCAGATTTGCTGCTTGAAAATTGAGTGTGCAGATAGCTTTCTGCCAAAGTAATAAACATTCTTGTAAAATATTTATTTTTTCCTGAAATGCTGTATTCTAATATTTTATTAACAACAGCATGTTGCACACAGTAACCATCGCGATAAGAATCTTGTTGGAAGCCATATCTATCAACGAAATAATTTAAAACTTTAGACGTATCTTGTGATTGCTTCTCAGCATATTGCAAGAAGAGATCTAATGACATATTAATCTCATCTATTCCAAGAAACCTAAACAATGAAAGAGTAGAAAGGAATTCAGGTAAAGATGAACGAGAATCTGCTTCAAATTTAATTTCATCAATACATATTTCTTGGCTGTTAATGCTTTTGATCTTATCCTGAATAAAGATTAGAGTCTCTGTTGGTTTCAAAAACCAAAATACATCAATCAATTGAAGAAATTTACTTACATCCTCTTCTTTTATTTTCTCCCATGCTTTATCAACTGATGATTCCATGGTTTTCTTGATTTCATCAAAATTGAAGGTGTTCAGTATTGGGTTGATAGCATCAATAAGGCGTTGTTTAAACTGAGGGAATAAATCATTTATTAGGATAGAAAAATCGATATATTTTTCTTTAAAAAAAACAAAATAGAAAAGATAGGTGGCAAGAACTTGGTCAGATATTTTAACAACCTCATTTTCGAACATATCTAGAATTTCCATGTTGTGAAGTTTTTTTGATACCTCCCAGAAGTCTTCAGCAGAAATGCCAAATATCTCATTTATGTCTGACATTAAGTTATTATTTGTTCGATCGATACTTCGAAAAAACGCTACAACTCCAGCGACTTTTAGAAAATTAACGTCCTTCAGAGCATCAAGATCTGATCTTATTGATGAATAATATGTATCATATAATTCTGAAACATCTCTTATACTATCAAGCGTATTATTATCTTTGGCAACTTGCGCTGCCATTATAGCTACACGTGGATTTCCATGAGCAATATCTATTATTCTGTCCAGATATAGGTAGTTATTAATTTCAAATTCATCTTGTAAGAGTTTTTTAATTTCTTTATCGGTAAATGGGTGTAAGCTTATCTCAACACCTGCCTCGATATGTTTGCAGGCATCTCTAATTTTATCTAGTGCGTAATCTCTTACAGTTACGATTATTTTGAAATTCTGGTCACTACGTTTTGTTTGTAACAGCTGTAGAATATATTGAAAGCCACTAATGCGGTTGGCATCATCAACAAAAATGAGATAATTGCCAGAATCAGAAAAATATGATTTTACATCTTCAAACAGATCCACTCCCTGATTGAAAATACAAAATGCTTTATATGATTCATTGTCTTTTATAAACTGCTGGTAACATTCAATAGCAATTCTAGATTTCCCTACTCCAGCTTGCCCTGTAATAATAACTAGGCTATTGTTTTCTATTGATGCAAGTAAGTTGCTTTTTTCCTCTTTTCTAAAATGAAAAACAGTTTTTAGCGTAGTGGTCAATTTGTTTTTTTCGTACAAAGATATGAATTTATCGAGAGTTACAATTTGTCCTGTATCCACCTCAATACCAAGATAATCTTTAGAAATGCTTGGATATTTTTCCAATAAATCATAAGAAATAGCCCCCAAACCAAACAGATTTAGGTTTACCCCTACAGCTCCACATTGCTCTCTTAATTTTTCCGTGTTTTCAGTAGTCAGTTCGGACGTATAGCACAACACAATCTCTTTTATCTTCTCAATTGCTATGCCAGTTTTGCTTTCGTCAAGACACTTGACTATATCATCACAAAATTTACTATACAATAGATTTGCGGAAATCGTTGTATATTCCCCAAATATATACTTACCGCCAGGTGTTTGAATTAAGGTGTCAGGGGTTCCTTTTCTCACTTTATTGTTTCCTGCAACAGAACCAATAGGATTTATTTGTGGATATCCTTTTCTCAATAAATAGGAATCAGCTAGTTTTTGAAATGCACCACCATTTAATTCCAACAGAGCTTTTTGAATTTGATTTATTTTTGCCATTATTTTTCACCACACAACGATTGAGTTAAGCGGCGGTGTTTTTGCCGTCCGCTTGAACGATTGGTTAGCCCGATTTATTAACTCCACACAACATATTTTTATTCTTGAATCCATCTTACTTTCTGACCTTTAACCTCTGCAAATAGCCGTTCCAGCATCCCGCCCTTACTGGCAAACCCGATAACAACTTCATCAGCAAGCTCAATCATAAACAGGTTTCTTTTTTCCGCGGTTTCTGCTGAGACGCGCTTTATATTTTCAGCAAACGGCGTAACCATCAATAATCTACCGTCATTAACAGCGGCCCTGTTTACCGGTTCGATTCTTTCTTTCATCCCCCGCGCCAATGCCATAATAACCGGCTGAGTGCCGGCAAGCAGGTAATGGAAAACATCTTTCTCAATCCTGGAGTGAAAACCGCTGATGATGCAGTTGCCCTGGTCACGCTGTTCAATGGCCCAGTCATAACATTTAAGCACCACCGAAGCGGGTATTTTGCGGCTGCAGAGGAATGCGGTTTTGTGCAGTCTCAGTAATCCCGTATTGCCGAGCGATGCTGCAATCATTTTTTGTCCGCTTTCTCGTACGGTTTTTGTTTTATCCGCTTTTGTTTCTTCGTCGGGGGAAGATAGTTTTCGGATGTGATGACGCTTTTGCCTGTTTTTGATTCCAATTCCAATCGGGCTTTCTTCGCAATTTTACCGCCCTTTTTCCCCGCGTCCGCATTTTCAACCATACCGGTAGCGTCCACGCTTTCGGCAATCTGCCGGGTGGAAAGTTCCGCAAGCGCCGTAAAAATCAACTCCGCTTCGCTCATATGGTCGCGCAGATTTTGCGTTTTGAGCCCTTTGATATTTTTATGTTTTTTGACTGAAACACCGCTCCATTCCTGATGAATGATGTTGGTGAAATCAGCAAATTCGTCTTCTCTGGTTATTTCGTGGTCTTTGCCAGTAATCCGTGAGTTTATTACGGGTTTCCTGCCCCACCATTCGCTGCTGAATCCACTTTTCGCTTCTGCCGTGCTGCTGCCAGTATTCACGGGCACGGTCAAGGGAACGGGCGGGATCGCTCATATCCTGCAATCGTTCATATCCAACCTTTGCCAGCCATAATTTTATCGGTTCAGCCTTGGGGCTGGGAACCGACTGAATCAGCCGTAACAAGGTTTCAGGATCAGCAACATCGGTCAGGTATTTTTTCCCGTCCGCGGCTTCCATTTTCAGTCGGTTACATTTTGTAACCGACTCACTGCCTTCCTTTTTTAAGCGGTTTTTTAAAACTTTCCAGTAGTTTCGGGTCGCCTGATAATCCGGCTGCTGTATCAGAACCTGAATAATGTTCACCACCGAAAAATACCAGGTTTCCATCTTTTCATCGTAATGACGCCGGATTTTATGGTTTTCAAAAACCGCCAAAGTGTTGTCAGCCATTGTTGTCCGCCCCGCTGTTCAGTTCCTTGCCCATGCGGTATTTGATGTCGTAATTGATGATGAAGTCCAGCTCTCCGTGGGTGAAGCCGTAGTGCTGGGCTAAGAGACAGTCGATTTGGTCGATGATGGGTTTGGAGAGCTTGGGATAAAATTCATCGTATATTACAGTGCCTGTGTTTTTGTAATTTGTCTCCTTTCTAAATGAGTTCTTTTTATAATCAGCCGAAATCGTTGAACCTGTTTTTGCTAATTGATCGGATAAGGATGATAACGGGAAAACGAAAGGGAATTCTTCAATATTATTTTTTCCGCAGTGATACCCATCATGAAAAGTATGCCAATAAACATAAAATATCCCGCTATTAAATAACGCCATTAGTATTTGTTTGTCTTTATTATTTGAGACAAAATACTCTTTGTAATCATCCGACCTCTTCTCTCCATCTTTTTCATTATAAAAATATGGAATAAAATCAATAGACTTAATAAAATAGGAAGCAATTCTATGGCAGTAAACAGTCTTACCAGTATTTAATAGAGATATTCCAAGTGCTTTTTGATTAAATATTTTTTGTAAAATATTCATTTGGGTACTATCCGATAGTTTTGACACATGACCATCAAATATTAATCCTTCATTCGCTTTGCAATAAGTTAATGTATCAAAAACAAATGTTCGATAATCTTCGTACCATCTATAAAATTTGGAAGTGTTTAGTAATGGCAAACCATTTACTTTTATTTTACATAATGGGGTTGTTAAAAGGATTGAGCCTTTCATATGATGAATGCCCGAAAATAATTTTGCTGGTCTATCATCATAATTACTGTAATGAATGTTATATCGTTTTCGAAGATACTTTTGAATTGGGCTCATTCTTTTTGTACATACTATTGAATTTTGTACAATCATTCCAATATAGCCAATTCTATTAAGTATCTTAGTACAGTTTTCAATCACAAACGCATACAAATTTCCACAACTCTCTGTTTCATAGTCAACAATCTTATATTCCTTCTTAACTTTTGAATATTCTACATACGGCGGATTCCCAATCCCCACATCGAACCCGCCCATGCCGGCAATAATCTCATAAAACTCCGCGAACCAATGAAAGGGCTGATGGGTCGCAAGCCATTCCTGATAATCTTTTCCTTCGAGACTAAACCCCTTATATTGCTCCATGTAGAGAATGCCATCAAGGTCTTCGGTCAGCTTCTTCAGGCGTTCGTTTAAATCATCCTTGGCTTGCTTGAAACCAGCATAATCATCACCGCTGGAAAGTTGTATCTCTTTATACCTTGCAAAAGCCCGCGCCACGATATCGCACTGTTCCAGAATCTTTTTCTTGTGAGCTTCGGTGACAAAGAGACCGGCGATAATGTCTATCTGCTTTTGGGTTGCATACCCCACCAGCGTATTGCCGGCGCGGATGTTAAAATCCACATCCGGCAGCGGCTCCAACCCCAGGTTTGGTTTGCGGTAGTCGGCGTCAACTGTGGCCACCAGCTTTAAAAACAGCCGTAGTTTGGCGATTTCCACCGCCTCGTTCATTATATCCACGCCGTAGAGGTTGTTCAGAATGATGGACTTGTAAATGAAGTATTGCAGATTCGGGTGTTCCGGCGCGTTCACCTGCGCCAGGGTCTCTTCAAAAAACGTGTGCCTGCCTTTTTTTGATTCATCAATAAAATTCTTCATCCGAACAATACATGCTTCATAGAGCAATTCAAGAATGTTCATTGCGGCAAAGAGAAACGCGCCGGAACCGCAGGTGGGGTCAAGTATCGTTATGCTGGAAAGGGCCTTATAAAAATGGCGGATAAACTCGGCGTCCTCGGTTGTTTCGACCACATCCTGAGCGAACTGGCGGATATTGAGATTGCAGGTGATGAACTCATTGATTCCCTTTATCTCGCCTGATTCAATTTTCGTTTTAATGTCCGCATAGCGTTTGCGGCGTTCGATAACTTCGCGATAAATCTCGGTCGGCAGGGCAATATCCGAAGGAGCGGGCCTGTTCCAGCTTTTGCGGAGTTCCCAGAGCCATGGACCATTGCCGTCCACCGCTTTGTTTTCCAGTTCCGGAGCAAACCCTTTTTGTATTTCATCCGGCATGTCATCAAATAGACCGCCATTTTGCGGTATGCCATATTTAACCGCGTCGTAGATATACTCGTCACCGCTTGTTTTCACCATCTGCCAGAGCCAGCCGTCAGCGGCAAAGGCTTTGGGATAATGTCGTTTCACCTCATCAAACAGCCAGGGGATGATACAGTTCTTGGCTATGTAGTCGGTAATATCTTCTTTGGTGTAATACGCGCCCATCTGGGCGCGGTCGTTGATATATTTCTCAAAGATATAACCGATCACATCAGGGTTGATGTCTTTTCCGCTTGCGGTTTCGCGTGTATCTAAGTGCCATTCGTATTCGTCAAAAAAATCAAAGAGTTTTTCAAATGCCTTGTCGTCAATGACAATGTTCTTAAAAGTCTTTTCAATTTCATGCTCGTCAAAAAGTCCGCCGTTTAGGTAGGGAATTTTGCCGATTTCAAGGGCGATGCTTGTATCGCCTCGGCTCTGTTCCGGCGCTCCCAGCCCTTTATGAAAAAGGGCCAGCAAAAAATCGCGATAGAAAGCATAAAACTTGTTCTTCCCTTTTTTTTCTTTACAGGCTTTAAGCTTGTCCTGGAGGTAGTTTTTGTTATTGTCCAGAAATCCTTTTTTCTGGATGAAATAGCAGAACATCAGGCGGTTTAACATCAGCGAGGCATACCAGTCCATGTTTAACTGGTCATCGATACCTTTTATGAATTTTAAAAAGACAGCGTGCTCTTTCTTGAAACTTTCGTAGAATTTTTTGGTGACGCGTTCGTTATTTTGCTGGAAATTTTTTGCTACCCTCTTGGTGACATCAATAATGGTGACCTTTTCTTCTTCATCCAGTGTAAAAAACAAACCGCTTGCCCGCTGATAGAGTAGTTCCGGATCCTGGGATATGCTGTAACTGGTTTCGCTGATTTTTGTCGGACTGCCAGCTTTACGCACCGCCAACTGCCATACCTGTTCACGCTTATACTCATCAATAAAAATAATGAGATGCTCCTGAAAAAGCCTGGTCAGTTTCCTCTCAATTTTCTTGCGTGTGGCTTTATCGGGCAGTTTGTTCCCCGGCGCAGGTTCACAGATAAAAATTCTGAAGCCGCTTTTTTCCGCGATACCGACAAGATTGAAATCCGCATCATCAACAACAATCGGCTGCCTGGTGCGGTCGTTGTTCCAACCCATTTCGTTGAACAGTTCTCTGAACTTAAATGCCTTGATATAGTTGGAAAATTCAGTTTTAGCTATCGCCATGTTTTATTCCCCGTTCCTGATGCCCATGGAGCAAATAATCTGGGGCAGGCGGTTTACCTGTTCTTCATTATCGATAATACATAATTTATCGTCGTCCCGAAGTGATACAACAAGGTTTGCCAGCCCATCATCCGATATGCCCGCTTTAAGCTGGCGGTTCAGCGTGTCCCGTGCAAATCCTTTCAGCGGGTATTTGAAAATATCATCCACGGCTTTTTTCATCTCGCTGGTGACAAACAAGGTACCGTCGTTTTCCTTGAAATAGCGGTCAAGTCGCATGTAAACCCGGTATTTGACACCGGTTTTTTTACCGAGGGAGCTTCCCGCGGTTGCCTCTTCCCTGCTGATGATATCAACCGCGGTTTTCACAATCTTGTGATGGTCGGGCAATTTATAGAGCGGCATAGTGTTTTTGTTACATTCCGCCGCTTTGAGTATGGCAAGCTGGGACCGGCTAATCATTTTATTCCGGACATCAAGCCATGCGAGGACATCGTTGTCATCCGAAGTTCGGGTATAAACGATTACACCTTCCTTATCTTTTTCAAAGGTATTCTCTTTCGTTGCGTACATGACGTTTGGCATATCCGGGATGATTTGGGCAAGAGTCGCGTCGCTGTCAATGGCGTTTTTCCATATCTGATAAGCATACGAGGCAAGGTCAACCTCGTCGTCGTCCTCATTGTCAAAGATGCCGGATTTCTCATTGTAAAGGTCATGGATATTTACCGGATCTCCGTCAAAGAATGTCTCATCGGAACCGACCACTTCAGCGTTCTGCTTGATTCGCTCCTTCAGCCGCCCGCGAAGTCTAATGATTTTTTCAACGCCATCTTCGGGAAGGAATAAATAACACAGTATTTTATCGGATTTCTGTCCTATACGGTCAACGCGGCCAGCCCGCTGAATCAGTCGAATAATCGCCCAGGGCAGATCATAATTAACTACAATATGACCATCTTGCAGGTTTTGCCCTTCGCTGAGAACATCGGTGGAGATGAGCACCCGCAATTCCTTTTCAGTGCTTTTCATTTTCGGCTTCTCATTGCTGATCGGGCTGAAACGATGCGCATAGTTGGTCGGGTTGTCACAATCACCGGTAACGCATTCAATGTTTTTAGCGCCTCTTTTTTTAAGCTGTTCATATAGATACCCGGCAGTGTCGGCAAACTGGGTAAACACCAAAATTTTTTCTTTTTTGTGGGTGTCATTGATCAGATCAAAAAGCGCATTAAGCTGTCTGTCTTCATCCGGATTCCATTCTTTAGCAACGGATAATATCTTGATGATTTCCCGGCCGTCGCTGATAAGCAGCTTTTTCAGATCAACTTTAAACAGGTCGCTTCGTATCCATTCAAAACGATTCTTTAATTTTCCGGTAAAGAGTTCATAAACCTGTTTGGCTCGTTTGAGATATTCCTCTTCGTTCAGAATAAATGTAATGCCATTATCCTCGCCGTCTCCATCCGTGTCATTGTCTTCAATAAAATCATCAAGATTTGTTGCAATGTTTTTCCCGATGGGGATCGGCAAATTGTTTTCGGCCGCATAGACAAAAACAAAGTTACGGAGAATATGGCGGGAAAGAGAAAGCAAAAAGGAATAACCGCTGCTTTCCAACCGCTTGAACAGATTGGTTCGGCAGAAACCCATAAGCCGTTTTCCGGCCCGCGAAAGGTTGGCGATAATAAGGTCTTCTTCTTTAGTAGGTTTTATCGCGGCTTTGGGATTGATATAATTACCAAGCCCGTATCTCGGCAGGTCAAGGCTGTTAATGGCATCTACAATTGCGTCTGAGTAAAGCCTGGCATACGGGTCTTTTTTGTCATTCGGATTGAACGTGTATTCTACTTTTTTCGGAATACGGTCGGGGAAATAGAATTTTGTTCCATTCGAAAATGTTAGGTATTTGCGGCCGTTATTATTGTCAGTGGCCGCATAATTGGTTTTAATAAAACTGCGTGTCCTTCTCACCAGATAGAGGCGCATCAGGTCGCGCCAGTCATCTGAAAAATGACTTTTCTCAAATGCTTTAATACTCCGGATAAATGTCTCCGTATGCTTCGCTGTAAAATGCACCTGGCCGCCGATGCTTTCGATATACCTCTCAGGGGTGATACCGAGGTCTTTATCATCGGATATGAATAAACGCAGCTGATTGGACAAGTCAACATAGGACTTGTTGTAAGGGGTTGCTGAAAGCAGGATAACCTTGCTCTCGTTTTCTTCAAGATAGGATTTAATAGAACGGTAGCGGCTTCCCTCATCATTACGCAAATTATGACTTTCATCAATAATAACAAGCCGGTAACGTCTTAAATTGGGAAGTAGTCTTTGCACCATGCTTTGTGAGATGACCTTGGCATGGAGCTGATATTTATGTACATAGCCCTCCCACATTTCAACAATGTTCTTGGGACAGATAATCAGCGTTTCAAGAAAAAAGTCCTCTTCGAATATTTTGGCAAGTGCGGTTGCGGTAATTGTTTTGCCCAGGCCGACCACATCACCGATCATCACGCCTCCGCGTTTATGCAGGTGATGAGCGGCGACCAAAACAGCTTTTTGCTGAAAATCAAGCAATTCTTTTTGAAATACCCTGGGAAGTTTATACTCGTTGATACCTGCGCGAGCCTCACGAGAGAGGTGGTAAGCTATTTTCAAATAGATATGAAATGGCAAGACTAGTCTGTCAGCGGCCCAACTTTCATCAATGATCTGTATCAGTTCATCTGTAATATCTATACATTTGTTATCATTCCAACGATCATCAAACCATCGCGCAAGTTTAGCGGCGGCATCCTGGTCCATAACATCAATATTCAATTCGCCCTGCTTGGATAATCCTGCCAGGGTAAGATTGCTGCTTCCGAGAAAGCCGACGACCGGCACACGGACATCATCGCTAATGGCAAGGTAGAGCTTGGCGTGAAGTTGATGCTTTAAATGTAGTTTGACAACGACCTTTTTTTCTTTGAGCTGTTGGCTTAATTTACGCAGATATATCTCATCCCGTTCCGTCGGTGTTCCTATTGTCAATTGTTCTTTAAATTCATAAGCGAGTTTTTTTTTCAATTTAAGCATTTCTGCCTGGTCGATTAAATAGGTGTCGTCGCGTAAAAAGGATTCCCTAAATATTTCCGAAGGCAGCTTCTGCATACCGACAAGAAGCCGGCAATACCGGTGGAACTGATCATTCTTTTCCGTTACCGGCATGCCAACCAAGGAGTCAATTCTATCGGCAACTTCATGCCAACCACGGAGATTAAAATAGCCAACGCAAAAATCGCCGCGTTTGGAAACCTTTAATGTATCAGCCAGTCCATTCGAAAGCTGGTTTTCGATATTGTCATAGATTTTCGGCATTACATTCTCGCCTTACTTCATTCTTTTGGGCGCCATATGAACGTGGCGCACTCTTGTTAGTGGGATTATGGTTTTGTCCATAGGGCTAACGAGTGAGTGAACTACAAATATGAAGTATAGTACCCTAAAAAACTTCATTATTGCAGTCTATCCACCCCAAAAATGCTATACGTCAAAAATGCAGCGCATCAGCCTTTTTTACCCTTAATTTAATCGTATATTAGCTTTTTTTGTTTAAAAGCGCAAGTATATTGACACAATAACTGCAATTTGGTTGCTTATATAATTGTGATTGACCATTTAGGAGGGTATTATGAATAAATAAATCCTGAATTATTGGATCACTTTCGGGAATCTCTCCATTTAAACATTATTTTCCAAAAACCTGAGAAATCGTATTTTGGCCGGGTTGGCCGATTTTAAAAAGAAAAGATTTATATTCTCCATATTAAAAAATAGTCTGATTTTACAGATTTCTTTAATTAAAACCAGGCCGGTTATCCTGTTAGCAGGAGCGCCGACCAATGTGGTCAAACCGTTCACCTTTATATTTGAATGTCTGAATACCCTGGGTATTTTCCTCTTTGATCCGGAAACTATTTTAGCCTTTCGTTTTTTCTCATTATTTCTTAAGTTCTGAAAGAAAGTATGCAGGTCATATCCGGTTCAAGACGAAAGCTCCAATGATCCCAATGATACATTGCTTTATTTTACAGATTACAACAATACTTGCCGAGCCGTTTATCCTGGGGAAAACGTCCTGTTTCCCCCAGTGAAGACGGAAGGTTAAAACTGCCATGGATGGCAGTTTTTTGATATAAATAAAAATATCCCCCCCCCCCCATTTTTCCCAGAAAACTTTTGATGGAAAAGACATTGCTTTAAGGTACTGTAAACTTTTGCATCAAACTAAAAAAAAGAAGAATCTTTAAAAAGACCCACTTATGTTGAATGAGGCGCACCCTAAAAGCTGTGCAATAAACATGATACATACTTTGTTTCTCCACAAATAAGGCGCTGTCTTGCTTTTTCTAAATAGAGGCCGATATAATATGAAGCATACTGTGTCGACTAAAATAAACGAAGGAATTGTAGATCAGAATGTACCTTCAACGAACCGGATGAAACTATCCTGCCA
>SDBV01003947.1_pt1 | contig 21521 bp, 8 predicted proteins | sample 2277081 | NCBI WGS metagenome assembly SDBV01 (sample SAMN10402039, study PRJNA504765) | marine sediment metagenome | isolation source: marine sediment core GS10_PC15, 223 cmbsf | place: Arctic Ocean: Southern Knipovich Ridge | collected 2010 | reverse complement strand
ACTTAAATTTGATGGATTTCAAGACAATAAAGTTATTTCTAACATATAAAATCATATGAAAAATCTTCTAACAACCTATTATACAGATCCTTTACATGCGGGTAATGATGGGATACCCCATTTGATTTATTTTTTTTCGCGATTTGTTCTCAAAATACTTGACTAGTATACTTCTAAATTCTAAATTTATAGAGAAAAGCAAGCAAATTACCACAGTTTCAGTGTTTTAATTTTAAGATTTAAAGTAAGTCGGAGATAATTCTTGTGTTTGAGCATTAAGAAAAAAGCCTATGAAGAGAATCTACAAAAGCTAAATAATAGGTACGTGGAGGATTATTTTATTTAATAAATAACAAAAATATTGCATTAAAAAACTAAACCTTAAACCACCAACAGTATGATGAAAAATCTAATGCATCTCATGGAATTGTATATAATTCCATGTTTTTCAAAAACACATGCTATAGCCAAAGGCATAGCGCTGCTTATTTTTCTCACAGCTCTGCAGGCTAATGCGGCAAACCTGAATTCGGAAAATCCTTCGGATATGGGGGACGCAGCGCCAGTTCAGACAGATGAGGTCTCCGGTACGGTATCCGATGAAGACGGGAATCCGCTACCGGGAGTTACCATTCTAGTAAAGGGAACCACAACGGGTTTCATTACAGATGCAAATGGAAAATTTACCGTCCAGGTTGATCCAAACGGTACGCTGATCTTTTCATTTATAGGTTACAGGACCCAGGAAATAGAGGTGGGCAGTCAAACCAATATCAATTTGACCATGGAGATTGATGTTTTAGGATTGGACGAGGTTGTTGTGGTTGGTTATGGTACACAGAAGAAATCTTCCGTTACAGGTGCCATTGCCACCTTGGATGCTGCAGAAGTTGAACATATTCCTGTTCCTTACCTGTCAAATGCACTTGCCGGTCGTATAAGTGGTGTTTTTGTTGACCAGAAATCCGGGGTACCCGGGTATGCTGCTGAGATCCGGGTGCGGTCGGTCAACACCTGGAAAACTACCGGAAATGAACCACTCTATGTGATTGATGGTGTCATCACTAATAAGAGCTCGTTTGATGCCCTTGATTATTCGGAGGTGGAAAAGATTACCGTGCTTAAGGATGCTGCATCAGGAGCTGTTTATGGTGCGCGAGGCGCCAACGGAGTTATTCTTGTGACCACAAAAACCGGGAAATCCGGTAAGTTCAGGCTGGATTACAACTATTCGTACAGCTTCGACAAACCTTCAAAATTAACCGACTATATGGGTACAGCGGATGCTGTAGTCTGGAATAATTATGCCAATGCAGTTGCTGGCGCTGCTCCGTTTGCAGATGCAGCGGAGGTAGCGTATTATACGGCAAACGATCCGGCATTAGGTTATTATGATATGGCTTATAATGATCCGGTGCTGCAAAAGCATTCATTAACAGGTTCCGGAGGAACAGAAAATGTCAGGTATTTCGTGGGTGCTTCCTATTTCGATCAAACCGGTTTTATCGAAACAACGGGCTTCAACAAATTCAATATGCGGTCGAACCTGGATATTGATTTTACCGACGAACTGAGCGGTATATTTAAATTTGCTTATAACGAAGGAGTTACCTCGAGGTTTTCATTCCAGGAAGACATGTCTTCCACCTTTGAACCCAATGAGACAGGAGGTAACCTGATGGGACGTCTGCAATACTACATGGCATTCACGCGACCAACTTTGACCGATGGAAGGTACATTGACCCGGGATGGATCGGGAATCCACTGGCATTTGTGGAAGCGGGAGGAACAAATGAAGCAACTAATCAGAATACCGATTTCCTGATTGGATTAAATTACAAAGTGCCTTTTGCTCCCGGACTGTCTATATCAACAAAATTCAGCAGGAATTATAGCCTTGAAAGCATTAAACATTATGAGGTGAAGCCAACTGTTTATCAGGTTGTCAGGGAAGGAACCAATGGAAGGATCTATACTGACGAAGTAGTCAGCTCCAGAAAAACATCATACCCGAGTAAAGAAGAACTTGGGCAACGACAAATAACAAATAGGAGTTACCAGTTTAACGCTTCAGCCAATTATGTGAAAACCATTGGGGATCACAATGTAGATGCCCTTTTTGTATATGAGCGGAGCGAAGGATTTGACAATTTCTTCTATGGGGTCAGGGAAAATTTCCCGCTATTTCAAAAGGATCAGTTTTGGGCCTCTGGGGCCAGCCGTGATGATTCATATGTAAACGGCGGTGATTATGAATATGGTCGTGCATCCTATATTGGAAGGCTGTCTTATCAATATGGTAATAAATACTTCCTGAACGCCACAATCCGACGGGACGGTTCGATGTTGTTTGCACCCGATTATCGCTGGGGTAACTTCCCTTCGGTATCATTGGGATGGGTCCTGACAAATGAAGATTTTATGGCCCAGGATATATTCAATTTCCTGAAATTGAGGGCTACCTGGGGACTGGCAGGTAACGATGCTGTAGGAGGATGGGAATGGTCAGAATCTTACAGTACAAACGGCAGTGTCATGATTGGCACAACTTCACAACCACGGGTACAATACAATGGTATTGTAAACGCAGAACTGACCTGGGAGAAAACCAGTGAGTATAATATCGGCTTCGACTCCCGCCTGTTTGATGGCATTATATTCAATTTGGAATATTTTCGCCGCCACAATTATGACATACTCGACAGCCGCATTGTTTCACTTCCTGCCTCATTCGGAGGTAGTATGCCTCCGGTGAATTATGGTGTGGTGGATGGCCAGGGTCTTGAATTTGAAGTTGGTTATACCGGCAGGACCGGAGAATTTAAGTATAAAGCTACAGGGAACCTAACATATTCCACTAACGAGATAATAGAGAAAGATGTTCCGGAAAATGTCCGGGATGTGGATGATCCTATTGGTCGCAGTACGGACTATGTAAGCGCACTGGTATCCACAGGAATCATAAGAAACCAGGCTGACCTGGAAGCGATTCCTGACGGGTGGACAATTTATGGGAAAGCACCAGCACTCGGAGCAATTAATTTTGAGGATGTGAGCGGACTGGAACCTGGTGTTCCCGATGGTAAAATCGATAACTATGACCGGCAGGTGATTGAAGGAGCGCATACCTTGCCTCCTTATTCATTTGGCTTAAACCTAAACGGCGAATGGAAAGGATTTGGCGTGGATATTTTCTTCCAGGGAGTACTGGGAGTATCCAAAATGTATAACGATGGCTATGGGCGCAGATTTCACACTGGTGTACGTCCTCCTTCTTTCTGGTCCGATTCATGGACACCGGATAACACAGGTGCAGAATACCCGCAGGCGGTCACATGGAACTTTACCCAGGACCACCAGCCTTCTACTTTCTGGCTGAAAAACGCGAATTACATGAGATTGCAGCATGTGTTCCTATATTATTCACTTCCAAAGAATTTCGTTCAGAAGTTAAGGATGGCCGATATCAGGATTCTGCTGTCAGGAACCAACCTGATTACCATCTCACCATTCGATTATTATGATCCTTCGGTGGCTGAAACACGCAGTTATCCTACCATGAGGACGATTACTCTGGGAGCTAATGTTACATTTTAGAACTATAACTCTAATTCGAAACAACATGAATAGAATAAAATATTTAACCGGAAGTTTTCTTTTGTTAATACTTTTCACAACCGGGTGCGAAGACCCGCTTGACAAAGAAAACCTTACAGCAATACTTAGTGAGGATATTTGGACCATTCCATCAGCAGCAGAAGCATATGTAAATGATATATATGCGAGTTTTAATCCCGGGGTTTCGACTGGTGAAGAACGAAATACTGATGAAGCCTTGGCTGGAGGAATAAATACTTCTTTAATTAGTAGCTACCTCAATGGCACGATTACAGCAGATGCATACAATTACTATCCTTACAGTGGGATAAGAGCTATGAACATTTTTCTGGATGGAATTGATGACGCCACTTTTGACACTGATATCAAAAATCGTTTAAAAGGGGAAACCCTCTTTTGGCGTGCATGGGCTTATTTTAGAATGGTCAGGGCTTATGGCGGTGTTCCTTTGGTACTTCATCCTGAAGATCCCAATGATGAGGCTGCAGTATTCATACCCAGATCCACTTCATCGGCTTGTTTTACGCAGATTGTTCAGGATCTCGACGGTGCCATAAGTTTGCTTCCTGATCCAACTGGCAATGGTCGTATTGACAAAGGAGTTGCAATTGCATTTAAAGGCCGGGTAGCCTTGTTCGGGGCAAGTCCCCAGTTTAATCGTAGTAATAACGCCGCATTATGGGAGGCTGCCTATGCTGCAAATGCAGTAGCCGCAACCTACTTAAGCGGACTAGGAGTGGGGCTCCTCGAGGATTTTAGTCAGCTTTGGGTAGAAGAGGTGAATAAAGAGGTTATTATGGCGAGAAGATATTCTTACCCGGAAGCACCGAACGGATACTTTCAGGTTTGTATAATGCCACTGCTATATGGAGAATCGGGATGTGCACATGGGAATCAGCCCTCACTGGAACTGGTGAATGCCTTCCCAATGAGAGACGGATCCAAATGGGACCCGGCTGCCAGGGATTATGGTGTCCTTCATCAGGATCGGGATGACCGTTTCTATGCCACCATCGCTTACAATGGTGCTGATCCTTATCTTAAACCTATGTTTGGGGTGACAAATATGTGGACCTATTATTTTGATAAAGACGGCGATCCTGCTACTGGTATTAACGGGAGAGAGATCAGGGCGGATTTCCTGGATGGTTACGAATCCAGGTCTGCTTTCTACACCCCCAAAATGTTGGATCCAAACCTGGATGCTGTGAATAAACTGGATGGAGGAGTCGACTGGATCGAGATGCGTTATGCTGAAGTGCTTATGAACCTGGCAGAATGTGCAAACGAAATCGGAAATAGCGGAGAAGCCCTGGGTATCCTTTATCAGATTCGTGCAAGAGCAGGTATTGAGGCAGGTTCCGGGAATTATGGAATTACTGCCGCATCCGTTGATGATATAAGGCAGGTAATTATGGATGAGCGTTTTGTGGAATTTGCTTTTGAAACCAAGCGCTTTTGGGATCTGCGCAGATGGCGGATCTATAAATCACGTATGGAAGGCCTGGAAAATTCGGCAAGACATGGATTACGGATCGAATGGACCGGTGCTACCGCTGATCGTCCTGTCGGTCTGGAAAATATAGATGATATCTGGGACCAGTTTCTCGTGACTCCCATTGAAGATATACAACCAAATACAATGCTTGAAGAGGATAAATACTCCTTCTTCGGCATTCCTGCAACTTATTTGGATCGTAACAGTGAACTTGAACAAAACAACACATGGGGAGGTAATTTCAATCCGTTGCAATAAAGTTCATAATATCCTGAATAATAGCAAAACTAAGATACCTTTCCAAATGAATGGAAAGGTATCTTTTTATGGTATCTATACTTCCGATGATTTTTGGACCAATGAAATTGCTGACATTTTTCATACTGATAAATGCTTTTTTCGCATGCAACCGTACAGACCCTCCATACAAGAATTTAATCAGTCAGGATGAGCCTGTCATCGTCAGGTCAGATTCAGCACAAACCTTTCACATCATGGAGGAGGCTCCATTGCTGGCGGATGGAATCCTGGAATTTGACATGACCCCGCTCAATTCTCACGGTCACATTGGAGCTGTGATACGTTATCAATCGCCCGATTCGTGGATATATGTTGGTTGTGATGTCAGTGCTGATCTTTTTGGCCGTGCCAACTGGTACATTACCACACCAAGGGGTACTACCGCCTTTGCAAAAGATATCAGCAAGCCCTATCAGGATATAACACGGCGGATCAAAGTGAAATATTTGAATGATGTGATTACTTTCTGGGTTGATGGAGAGGAGGTGATCTGCAAAGAGCTTCCCCCTTCCGTAACCCGGGAAAAGGGGAAGGTAGGTTTCAGGGCCTGGGACGGAGGGGCCATGGAAGTCCGGAATATAGAATATACCGAATGTTATCCGTTAAAAGCTGACAACTTCCCGGTGGAAAAGATTAAAATTTCATCACCGGATATGGAAGTTCTCCTGGATGGTTCTTTCCCCCGTGTGCTTGGTTACACCTGGAGGGAGGATTCTGCGAAATTGTACGGTCAACAAGAAGCCTATAATTACATTTCCATCAATGGAAATGATTACAGGCCAAAAGTGAAAATCAGTTCTGTTCTGGAGAAAAGCATAGTTTATCATTTAAAAATTTCCGAATTAAAAATCAACATTAACATGCAATTCGAAGTGGAAGGCAATCTCCTTTCAATGAAAATGACTTCAATTGAGGAGAAGGGGGACACCAAAGTTAAAACCATTGGCTTTCCGAAAAATTGTTTAGTCTCGGTCAGAAGTTCACAAACTGGAGGAACACTCAGTATTTCTCAGGTTTTCTACGATTATTCTGTGACAGATATCTATCGGACCAATTTAATTCATAAGGATCAATATTATCAACTCGCTAATAAAAGTGTCGACGAGTGTTATAACTCTGCCGGGATTGCCATACTGAATACGGATCAACTGGCTGCAACAATCGATAATAATGTATTACAGAATTTGCGGCAATTCCGGGTTCAAACTTCGGAAAGCGGGGAAGAAAAATATACGGGTGTTTGGAATGGTGATTGGATATACCGGGGACTTAACAATGAAATTACCGGGCTTCCCTGGGCCAAAGTCGTGGTTACGGATGACATGAATGAGGATAGCTTGGTAGATTGGCAGGATGGAGCCATCGCATTACGAACAATTTTGCCAGAAATTGATGGCGCAAAAAAACTGCGGAATAGTTTTTTTCACTTGAGTATGTTATCGGGAAGCATGACCCAATATACCTTTCTTCGTTGGTTGGATTATCTTAAGAAAATATATCTGTATACGGATGGCTTTGGTCAGATTTTTCAGATCAAGGGCTATCAATCTGAAGGCCATGATAGTGCTCACCCAGATTATGGCAATAATTTCAACAGTCGAGCAGGAGGTCTACAGGATTTAAATACCCTGTTTCGTGGTGCGAAACATTACAATACCGATATCTGCTTACATATCAATCATTCAGAGTCATATCCGGAAGCCAAAAGTTTTGACCGTACCATTGTTTCCGATATTCCCGCTTGGAAATGGTGGGATCAGTCCTATTTTATCATTCGTGAAACTGATATTTTGAATGGCACTTTCAAGGATCGCCTCAAAGAGCTCAATGACGCTGTTCCAGATCTGAAAATCGTATATATTGACACCTACCGGGAAGAAAGGTGGATTGCCTATTACACGGCAAAATTGTTTGAAGAAATGGGTTGGGCAATCTGGACCGAAGACAGTTATGCACTGGATCGTTATACCAGCTGGGTGCATTATGCTCCAGGCGGGGAAAGCAGGCTATCCCGTTTTGTACACCATCAGAATAAAGATGGTTACAAGTATGATTCTCTTTTACTTGGGGGCTATGAGAGCAGAAAATATGGGGTATCGGATATCACCAAATTGGAGTTTAGTTTTATGACCCATCAGCTGCCCTATCGCTATTTAATGCACTTCCCACTGATGAAATGGACCGAAAAGGAGGCGGTTTTTAGTGATCATGTGAGGTCGGTGATAGAGAAGAATCAATCCGTTATTACAAAAAACAACAAGGTTATTGCCAGAGGAAGAGATATTTTTATTCCCTGGGATCCGGAAAATGAAACAAAGATCTATTATTATAACACCAGCGGAATCTCTCACACCTGGGAGCTTCCAGATAGCTGGTCGGGGTTGAACAAGGTGCAATTTTATGAGCTAACCGATCTGGGACGCAAATTTGTAAGGAGTGTTCCGGTTAAGGATGGGAAAATAGAGATTGATTTAAAGAACAAAACACCGTATGTTGTCTATAAAACCAAGCCTCAACCTACAGCATCTGTTGAGTGGGGAGAAGGGAGTCTGGTTAAAGATATGGGCTTCGATAGTAAGGATTTTGCCTGGTGGGAGAAAAGCTCTGAGTCGGATCGGACAGACCATATTACAATCAAAACATCAGAGAAGGGGAATGCCTTTTTAAGCATTGACGGAGGGGGTGTCAGCGAGGCGATAGTTTCGCAGAAACTTACGGGACTGGAGGGAGGAAAAACCTACGCTGCCTCCGTTTGGGTGGAAGTTTCCGATGGCAGAAAGGCTACCCTTGGTATAGCAGATTATGGTGGCCCGGAAGTGAGTAATTATTTCGACCAGGGAGGAGTGAAATGCACAATACCCTCTCAGAAACAAGGATGTTATCAGAGAATGAGAATCAATTTTACCATGCCCGCAGATAAGACTGAAGCATGTTTATATCTTAAGGCTGAATCAGGTCCATCGGGAAGTTTTGTCCATTTTGACGATGCCAGGGTGGTACCTTATTTGGGGACTGAGAATAAGGAACACCTGTTTTATGAGGATTTTGAACATGTAGATGAAGGCATTTATCCCTTTATACCGGGCAATGCATCCATCAGAATTCATCTTTCAGAAAGACATGAAGGTTATACTGATGATGTGCTGGCTGGTAATTTCTCATTGAAAATTACCTCAAGAAATCCAAATGGATTGATGGCTCATACACTGCCGTGCAATATTAAGTTTCAACCCAATACAGAATACACCATCAGCTTTAAATATGATGTAGATCAACCTGAAAGATATCGTATGGTTATTAAAAGCCATCAGGGTGGAGCGAAATCAATAATAATGAATGAATATTTAAACAATAGCGGAGATTTTAGACATACTCTTACCACCGGAAACGAACGAGATTATTATATTTATATATATAAACATGGTGCGTATGGAGATTCGCATCTGATCATAGACAATTTAACGATCGATTGACAGGCCAGCATGTGCCTTCAACCGGGTTTCCTCTTACCTGCATGGTGCGAAATACCTTGTCCTTGAAGACAGTACCTTGCATAAAATATGCATGAATGTAACGTTAATTAAAAAATCTATGAAAAAGATTCTTACTATCATCGTGTTTCTTTTGATGGGTCTATTTCTGTCTAATGCACAGGAAATTTCCTATGGTATCGGAACCTGGGATCCGGAAGGCCTGGGTAACCATCGTGCTGTCATTTTTGTGGAAGGACCTGCAGATGCTGTTCAGGTAACTGTTCCATGGCGCAGATTGGACAATGTGGATGGTACGGATTTAATCTTAATTGATGCATTAACCAACCAGCGCATAAAGAATATATTTTGTCCGCAAAAAAACAGGGAATTTGGTGAAATCGTATTTGAGCCAGTTTCAGGTCAGGGTAACTACTATTTATACTATATGCCATGCAGAAACGGAGGGTCCAGGTGGTTCCCGGATGTTATTTACGACAAGCCTTCAGAGACTTATGATCCTGACTGGAAGAACCGTACAGCCAATAGCATCAATAATCAGATAGCCAGGACCATCGCCATTGAAAGCCAAAACGATTATCATAGCTTTTATCCCATGGAAGTGCCGGTTAATCAGGATGAATTATCGGAACTTTTAAAAATCCACAAAGAAAAAGATTTTCTGCTTTTTCCCGAAGACAGAAATTTCCCGGCAAGAATGACCGAAACCATTCCTTTGCGATGGTACAAAAAAGGAGTTAATACCCCATTTGAAGGTAGTGCACTGAAGGACGAATCTTATGCCTGGCAAGTGGGTATTTTTTCACCATTCAAGAACTTACAGGATGTGAAGTTGACCTTTTCGGATCTGAAATCTGATGCCGGACCGGTCATTGCTGCCAACGCATTTAAGTGCATTAATATGGGTGGAGCCGATCACCTGGGTCAGAAATTCCAAAAAAATGTAACCATACCCAAAGGCGAAGTCAGGGCCATGTGGGTAGTTACAGACATTAATAAAAATCAACCCTCAGGAGTCTATAAAGGAAAAGTTGAAGTGTCCGCAGAAGGAACAGCAAACTATGCGGTAGATGTGAGCATTAAAGTGGGAGAAGAGACAGCCGTAAACAAAGGTTATGATACCCCCAAGAACATGTCCCGCCTTAATTGGCTGGACTCTGACACGGGTCTTGACGATGAAGTATTTGCCCCTTATACACCTGTAGAGTTAAAAGGAAATACCATAGCTGTACTGGGACGAAAATTGAGCTTTAATCAATTTGGTTTTCCTGCAAAAATAACGAGTTCGTTTTCGAAAAGTAATCATTCCACAGAGGGACCCGATATAAATGTTTTGTCCGACGCGATCCGGCTTGATATTCTGAAAGATGGTAAACCAGTCCGATTTAAAGCACAAAAACCAGTCATTACCCTGCAGACAAGAGGCGCAGTTGCATGGCAAACCAAATTGAGGTCTGATAATATTGATATCATTGTGAAAGCAAAAATGGATTGCGATGGTTACGTGAATTATGAAACAAAAATCAAAGCAAAGAAAGACCTAAATATAGATGATATCCAGCTTCTCCTTCCCTATGAGAAATCAATGGCGAAATATTTAATGGGGATGGGTAAGCAGGGTGGTTATACTCCTGACACATTAACGTGGAAATGGGAATATGAATATGCCAACAATATGCTTTGGATAGGGGATGTAAATGCTGGCCTTCAGTTGAAATTAAAACATATGATTCCTGATTGGAAATTATTCACCTTTGGAAAGACTGGAACCTACAGAGACTGGAGCAATGAAGGAAAGGGTGGCTGCAATGTTGAACATACCGACCAGGCAGTCCTTGTTACAGCCTATACAGGAACGAAAAAAATGAAAGCAAATGATGAGATGATTCTGAATTTCGGTCTGCTCATTACTCCCTTTCATCCTCTGGATGACAAACACTGGAACGAACGTTATTATCATCGTCCTGACAATAATCCGGAGAATGCTGCAAAGAGTGGAGCCACAGTGATGAATATACATCACGGGAATAAATACAACCCTTTTATTAACTATCCGTTCTTGTCTGAGGACCAATTGATTCCGCTGATTGAGAAAGCAAACAAACTTCACATACGCACAAAATTATATTATACGGTCAGGGAACTATCAACCTTACTTCCCGAGCTATGGGCATTACGTCATCTTGATGATGAAATTTATACGCGAAATCAAGTTGTTATGTTGGCTGATTCGCGTGATGTGAGCACAACAAAAGTAATGTTTGGGATGACAGGACATTCGTGGATGTGGGAACATCTTCGTACAAACTATGATCCTGCATGGCATCATCCAGAACCAGCAGTTGGCATAGACTGGGATATGTCAATACGAACACAAGGATTATCACGCTGGCACAATTACTATATCGAGGGTTTGAATCACCTGGTATCAAGAACCGGAATGAGGGGCCTTTATTTGGATGGCGTAGGATACGATAGAGATATTATGAAGAGAGTTCGAAAGACAATGGACAGGGCAGCCGATAGCTGTTTGATAGATTTTCATTCGGGAAATGCTTTTCATGCGGAATATGGCATGAATAGTCCTGCAAATAATTACATGGAACTATTTCCCTGTGTGAATAGTTTGTGGCTTGGTGAAGGATATGATTATAATTCGATGCCGGATTACTGGTTGGTAGAAATATCCGGGATTCCATTTGGCATGTACGGCGAAATGTTGCAAGGATGCGGGAATGCCTACCGTGGAATGGTCTACGGAATGTCAACACGCATCTACGGAGGTTGTTCTGCTTCAAATATATGGAAGTTGTGGGATTACTTTGGGATGTCGGGATCCGAATATATCGGTTATTGGGATACCGATAATCCTGTTAAAACCGGTAATAAGGATATTTTGGCAAGTGCGTATGTCAAAGAAAAAGAAGTGATGATTGCATTGGGAAATTGGACTGACAGGGAGCAAAATATTGGATTGGCAATAGATTGGGAAAAGATTGGGATGGATCCTTCCACAGTCAACATTGAAATTCCTGAAATTGAAGAACTTCAGCAAAGTTCAGTAGATGTGGAATTAACGAATTTAACCATCCCTGCATCAAAAGGGTTGATCCTGATCATACGCGATTAGGTGATTGATTATAATTCTTTAATCTCAACACATAATGAAAACCATCATAAATTTCAATAAGATCCCACTGCTGCTACTAATGGTATTAATCATTGCACCATTGGGAAGTCAATTGCCTGTGGAAGCTCAGGCCATTGAAGAAAAGAATGATACATGGCACGACCAGATTTTCAGAAAACTGTTTTTCGATTATCATAACCACATGGGTAATTGGGGCCTTGCGGAAAATTTCGACCCTGAGAAATGGGCAGAACAACTGAAGGCTGCGGATGCCCAGGGTGTATCGATGTTTGCAAAGGGTGCTCAGGGGTGGAGGTATTATCAGAAGGGAGAGGTTGGCTGGGTGCATCCCGAAATGCCGCCTGGTCTGGATATGCTTGGTAATGTAGTGGATGCCTGCCACAAAAGAGGCATCAAGGTTATCGCCTATTATCATACGTTTAATAGCAGGAAACTCGAAGAGTTTCATCCTGAATGGAGGGGAGAAAACTCAGAAAAAGAACCACGCGGACTTTGTATGAAAACCCCTCTATTGGAAGAACACATACTTCCCCAAATCAGGGAAATCGTACGCAATTATGATATTGACGGAATCTTTTTTGATGGCACGAATATCAGGATCTGTTATTGTGATGACTGCCGCCGAGGATTTCAGACGGATACAGGTTTTGATATTCCGCTATCCAAAGATGACACTCATTGGCTTGATCATGTAAAATGGTTGAATGAAGAATCGACGGAACTCCGTCAAAAAATAATGGATGCTGTTCATGGTGAAAGACCTGAAGTACTGGTTTCCTTCAACTGGTCCTACACCCCCCGTCAACCCGAAATTCTTCCGGATGATCTTGGGTATTTAATGTGCGATATTTTTCCCGATGACCAGTTGTTCTCTGGGAGCTATCTGGGTAAATACTGGGCCACGCTTGGAATATCTTTTGACATTATGAACTCTGCTTTTCTTCGCTGGTGGGGAGACTGGGGGTGCAAGCCGGCTGTGGCAATGCAGCAGGAATGTGCCACCATCATTGCTAATGGTGGAAAGACATGGCTTGGTTATATGATGCCCGCACAATTTGGTGTGGAACCTGCGGTTATGCAGGAACTGGGTAAAACCATGAAGTTTATAAAAGAACGGGAAGAATACTGCCGTAATTCCGAACCGGTGCCATATATAGCGGTGCTGCATTCCACGCACTCACTCTATACAAAAGAACCCACACAGCGTCTTGATGAAACAACACTTTACAGTGTTCACAAAATGCTGCTGCAGGGTGGCTATCACTATAATATCCTCAATGAGAAAACGTTGCTTGAAAATCTCCATGAGTACAAAGTCGTGATCCTTCCCGATCAAAGATATATCGGTGGGGAACTTGCCCAAGCACTGGAAAAATTTGTTCACAATGGCGGAGGATTAATCGCAAGCGTTCTCACCGGATCCCAGGATGAAGACTATGGACCCACTGGGAAATTTATGCTTGAAGATGTTTTAGGGGTGAAATTAACAGGAGACTATCCTTATACGAATGGTTATATTGTGCTCAATGATAAACGGCTGAAAGACAACCTTCTGGATATGCCCCATCAGGTATGGGGGGAATTCACATATGTCCAACCCACAACTGCTGAGAAACTGGCTGATTTGTGGGATGTTTACATCCGAAGGGATGGAGAATACTATCAGGGTGGCTCATCCCCTATTGGAAAAAATACCGGATATCCCTCCATTACTGTGAACCGGTTTGGGAAGGGAAAAGCTGTCTATATATCCGGAGATATTTTTGGCGCTTATACGGTACGAAATAATTGGAATCTCAAGAATATGTTCGGAAATCTGGTAGATATGGTACTGCCTGAAACACTGATCAGGATTGACGCTCCCGATAATGTTGAGGTAGTTTTGAAGAAACAGGATAAAAGAACGCTGGTTCATTTGATTAATCATTACGGGGAACGGTCTTTTAATAACACCATAGCATATACTGAAAATATCATTCCAATATTCAATATTGATGTGAGGATTAAAGTGAATACACAGCCTTCTTCGGTTAAACTTATGCCTGAAAATCAGAATTTAACCTGGGTCACTATGGATGATGGTGTAATTTCCATCAGCGTTCCGAAATTGGATATCTATTCCATCGTAGTTATTGAATGACATTGTTACATAAGATCAATCTTATAACACAAATCATATAAACCAAAAGAAATGAAAAATCTGATACATTTTGCATTTGTAATCCTTTTTACAATCCTGGGTTTTTCACTTAAAAGCCAGGACACAGGTAGCAGATATATTTCCGCTTCCGAAGCAGAAGAAACATTCTCCAGCCGGCTTGATAATCTTCCCTTTCTTGCTTTTCCTGAAACCCGGGAACAACCGATCCAATGGTATGATTCACTTAGAATTGGCTGGTTAACTGAGGATTATTCCAACACTGCTTTTACCGATGTGGCTCAACCCGGGGAGTATTACACATACCAGATTGGGGTATGGGCTTTCAAAGAACCAGTCAATGATATCAATGTCCTGTTTTCCGATTTAAAGAGAGAGGATGGTAAGAGCATTCCTGCAGGAAAGATGACCTGTTTCAACGAAGGGGGCATCAACGGGCAGGGCAATCCGTTTTCAAAAAAAGTGAACGTTCCTTCCGGACGTGTACAAGCATTGTGGGTGGGTATCGATCTGTCAGATGTGAAGAAAGGAACCTACGAAGGCAAAGTTTACACCGTTTCTGGTGGGAACATGCAATCCATCCCCATTCAACTGGAGGTTGATGGCGATGAAGTGACCAATCAAGGTTTCAATGAGGGTAAAAGGCTGTCGCGCATGGCATGGCTGAACACAACCATTGGTCTGGATAACGAGATCACCAAAGGATACGATGAGATCGTACGAGAGGAGAACCGGATAAAGATCCTGGGAAGAACCATCACCATTGCTCCTACCGGTCTACCGTCCGAAATTACCAGTTTTTTCGAACCTTCAAACCAGTTCCTTGTGTCCAATGGTGAAGCTGTTATCAATCACCCTTTCCGGTTCATCATTGAAAAAGAGAACGGAGAGATCTTGCACTTAGAACCAGGGGAGCTTGAATTTACAGATCGATCACCCTCCCATGTTTCCTGGCAGGTCACCAATAGTTGCGATGCATGTGATCTCAAATGTTCCGGCCGGATGGAATACGAAGGATATATGGATTATCAACTTGCCCTGCGATCAAAAGAAACTCTCAAGATTAAGGATATCCGCCTTGAAATACCCATGAACAAAGATAAAGCCAAATACATGATGGGGTTGAACCACGATGGAGGTTTAAGGACTCCACAATGGCAATGGAAATGGGATACCACCAAAAACCAGGACATGCTATGGATCGGGGATGTAAACGGGGGATTGCGCTTCAAATGGAAAGCAGAAAACTATGTACGTCCCCTGATCAATATCTATTATTCATTCGGGCCTTTGCAATTGCCGCCATCATGGGGAAATGGAGGCAAAGGCGGGGTAAATGTCCACGAAAAGGGCAACGATGTCCTGGTCAGTGCCTTTTCGGGACAACGGGAACTAAAAGCCGGTGAAGTTCTGAACTACGATTTCGAACTTCTGATCACCCCATTCAAGACCATCAATAATCATATAAAGTACGGTGACCGTTATTTCCACGGGGGAGGTACCAGGATTGCATCCCGAAAAGTGGATATGGCGGAAAAAGCCGGGGCAAACATACTCAATATCCATCATGCGGAGGATATATACCCCTTCATCAATTATCCATTCCTGGATGAAAATATGGAAGAACTTAAACAGCTGGTAACCAATGCGCATGAACACGATATCCGGCTGAAAATGTATTACACCACAAGGGAGTTGACCAAAAACCTGCCGGAATTCTGGGCTTTTTATAGTCTTAATGGGGAAATAATGTTTCCCGGACCCGGAAATGAATGTCGCACCCTTATTCATAAAAACGGACCGGCCGAATGGCTGAAAGAAAACCTGCGTGAAAATTATATTCCCGCATGGCACAATTCCATCAGAGACGGTAAATTTAAGGGTGAAATTGATTTATCAATTCTCACAACACCCGATAGCAGATTGAACAATTATTATATTGGCGGACTTGACCTGATGCTACGTGAACTGAAGATTGACGGGGTGTACATCGATGATTCGGCACTGGACCGAATTACCATGCGCAGAGCCAGGAAGCTTATCGACCATCACCGGCCGGAGGGACGAATGGACCTTCACAGCTGGAACCATTTTAACGAGTGGGCCGGTTATACGAATTGCCTGAACCTTTATATGGACCTGCTTCCCTATTTCGATCTGGTCTGGATCGGAGAAGGAAGGGATTACGACCGGATGCCCGATCACTGGCTGGTGGAAGTGTCTGGAATTCCTTTCGGGTTACCAGGTCAGATGCTTCAGGGAGGTGGGAATCCCTGGAGAGGAATGGTTTACGGCATTACCAACCGTGCGGGCTACGCAGGTAAGGTGGGTGATCCCACTGAGATCTGGAATTTCTGGGATCAATATCACTTCACTGACAAACAGTTGATTGGTTACTGGGATCATAAAAACCCGGTGAAATCAGACAATGACGTGGTAAAGGCCACGCTTTATAAAGGCCCTGAAGAGTGCATCATTGCAGTTGCCAACTGGGGGGAAAAGGATCAGCGCTGTTCCATAGACATTGACTGGGATCAACTGGGATTCGACAAATCCAGAAGCAAATATGTGATTCCTTACATTGAACGGTTCCAGGATGAGCAATCACTTACTTCCCTGAACAGATTAAAAATACCTGGCGGGAAGGGAACCCTGATCGTGATCCAAAAAGAATAATTCTCATGGTAAATTAAATGGCTTCAAAACTTTCAGTTAAACTCAGTGTGCCGTTATGCTTGCTGGCTATTAGCATCATGTTTTCCTGTAGACAGACTGTTGTTCCACCATGGCAATCCGGCAACCGCAGTGAAGCTGTCAATGGTGCTTCAGCACATGTTATGCTCGATCTTTCAGAGGTAAACAATCCTGAAAAGGAGTGGTGTTATTCACCGAAATCCACTACGGTAATCGGAGTACCTTTCATGCCCCGGCCAGTGCAGGTAACCTACGATGGAGCCATCTATACCAGGGATGCTGAATTGTGTTTTTTCTATGGTGACATCCTGAAGCCGGTCATGACCCGGCAGAAAACGTTTTACGACGGCTGGGTCCCTCTGGTGGAATATGCCTGGGAAGAAGCTGGATTGTCCTATGCAATGGAGATGTTCGGTGCCGCAGTTGATGGCATCGGTCCATCCAATACCATTCAATTCATACAAATAACGACCACGAATACCTCTGGTCATCCGGTCCGTGCTGCATTCACTTCCGCATCACGTTTTACCGGGATTGATCATCGATTCAGGAGCACCCGAAGTACATGTACTCCTGAAACCAAATTTGAAATGAAAAGCGGTTGTTTATTAAGAGATGATGAATTGATCTATACCTATCCCAAAACCTCGGAAATTTTTGCTGTCCCCTATTCTCCCTATGAAAAACCTTTTCTGGCATCTGATTACTCAATCATGGAAAACAGTGTGACCGGGCTATCCACCACTCGAAAGATTCTGGACCCGGGGGAATCGTTCCAATTAATCTTTAAAATGCCCAATTATCCAGTTTCCATAAAGAATCAGGAAGAAATTGATCTGATCACGAATGCTGACTACGGAATGTATCGGCAGAGAACCCTCAACTACTGGAAAGAGAGGATCGAAGGCAATACATATTTTTCCATACCTGAAAAACGTGTTAATGATTCGTATAAGGCCGGCCTTGTGCATTTGATGCTGGCTACACGACATAAACCAGGTGAAAAAAAACGTCAGGGAAGTGGCCTTCCGTACGACCAGCTCTTTTTTAACGACTATGTTGACATGCGCCGGATATATGACCTATCAGGACAGCATGAATTTGTGGATATCAATGTTCAGTGGCTGATTGATAATCAGAACAAGGAGGGCATGTTCCTGGATCCGGTGCTAACCCATGGCCAGGAGATCATGGCTTCCCATGGACAAGCATTGGTGAGCCTGGCAAATCATTATCTGGTCACCAGGGATACGACCTATGCGCGCAGGATCTACCCAATGGTGCAAAAGGCTGTGGAATGGATGCACCAAAAACATCAGGAGAATCCCAATGGCCTGATGCCGGCATCCATACCCTTTGATGCAGAAATGATCAAGGGACACTACACCAGTCATAATTTATGGTGTCTGCTGGCCCTCCGTGATGCCATCCGGGTGGCCCGGGGTCTGGGAGAGAAGGACGACCTCCGGGAATGGACCGCCTTTCATGTTTCTTATAAAGGAGCAGTTCTTAAAGCCATTGATGCAAGTACGAAAAAAGAGGGTGGTTATGTACCCACTGGATTATACGATTTCATCACCGGTCCCGCTGCCCGTAAAGGTTTCCACCAACACCAGACCAACCAGGACTGGGAGAATAACCTGCTGGTCTATCCTACTGAGGTGCTTGAACCTTCCGATTACCGCATTCAAGCAACCCTTGATACCATCCGGAGAAGAAAATACCGGGAAGGGATCATGACCTATCGCAATGGCATGCATTTACATCAATATGCCACAGTAAACCAGGCTCATCAGTATCTGGCCATCAATGACCAAAAACATGCGCTGCTCGACCTTTATCATATACTGTTGCACAACGGTTCTACCCATGAAGGTTATGAGAATATGGTGGAACCCTGGGAAGATATGGATCCCTGGCCCATTCCCCCTCCACATGCATGGGCTGCCGCCAAGACTGCTTTGTTGATCAGGAATATGATGGTCCGGGAATATGGTGGAGAGGCTGGTTTGCAGGAAAAAGAACGGGACCTATACCTGTTCTCGGTGATCTCTCCTGCATGGAATAAGAAAAAGAACACCATCAGTATCAATGATGCTGTTACTGAAATGGGCAATATCTCGGCACAATTGAAATTTACCAGGCTGGGTGCCGGAATCACTATTCAGTCTCAATTCCACAGCCCTCCCAGGTATATAAAAATTGCCATTCCCTGGTTTGTAGAACTCAACAAGGTAAAGAGCAATGCTCAATTGGCTGAGCAAAGTGATGGTTACCTTATTTTTTCACCGGAAGTGTCATCCATTGAAATAAAGTGGAAAACCAAAAGAGGAATCCACAACAATACTTTCCAGGATATCCTGTTGGGTTACCGGGTAGAAAACAGCTTGAAATGGCGTGGAGTGACAGATGCACTAATCATCCCCGGCAGAAAGGGATTTCTTCTTGAAGACGAAGAAAAATATCCCGCTGAAGTATTGAGTTTTGAGCTGGTAAAAAAAGCATTCATTAAAGAGTACCAGCGAAGATTTAAGGAATACGAAGCAGCAGGAAAACAACCCATGCTCATAGAACCTCCCCCACTGATTCCCACAGAGAGAGAGAAAGAGTAGTTTTTGAAAACCAACTAAATAGATCGCTATGAACAGCATTGCCACATTCCTGATTCCCACCCTTATTGCTACCATACTATTTCTGCCTGGAGATCTGTCGAATGCGGCAGCTCGCAATGGCGTTGGAGAATCCCCTGTTGAAAGGTATGACGAGTCCTTCATCACATTCGAATCTCTGCTTAAGGAGATGACCGACCGTGACCGGCTTGCACGTTTCCCTGATAAGGAATATCTTTCTCTGCAGTCAAGCAGCTATAACCGTGAATCGGTCGCACCGGATAAACCTGGCTGGTTTGCCGATTCCGATGGGGTGAGTTGGATCAGGGAGGAGCTCAATGGGAGAAGGAAAGAGTATGTGGTTATGGAACACGAAGGCCCCGGTTGCATCACCAGGATGTGGACTCCTTTCTTTTATTATGGTTTTAACAACATGACAGGTCCTGTGGTACGCATCTACCTTGATGGCAATAAAGAACCTGCTTTCGAAGAAAATTTTATTGCCCTCCTTACCGGCAACTCCTTTTTACAGCCACCCTTTGCCAATTTCACAGCGCGCGCAGGGGTCTGTTTCTTACCAATCCCCTATGCAAAAAGCTGTAAAATCACCCTGGATAATAAGGCATTCTATAATATCATCAACTATCGTGCATACCCGAAAGGTCAGAATATCCGGACCTTTGCAATGGAACAATATCACAATTCGGCTTCACTTCTGGAAAAAACAGCAAAGCTATTACTGGAACCACCCCCATTTCAAGGTGGCTGGCAAAAATCGCTTCAAGAAAACGTTGCTCCCAACGATAGCATTTCCCTCTCCCTGCCCCAGGGAAATCATGCCATCCGCCATATATCCTTGAAACTACAGCCAGAAACTGATCCGCAAAGGCTCCGTTCTACCATATTAAAAATCACATTTGATGGCCAGCAGACCTTATGGTGCCCTGTGGGAGATTTTTTTTGCAGTGCCAACGAAATTAATACTTTTCAAACATGGGACCGCACTGTGATTCCCGATGGTTGGATGACTTGCCGATGGGTGATGCCATACGCCTCCTCTGCCCGGATCAGCCTCGTAAACCTTAATGAAAATGAGGTGGAAGCAGCCCTTAAGGTGGGAGTGGATATATGGACCTGGGACGAGCACTCCATGTATTTTCATACCAACTGGGCCCATGTTGGGATACTACCCGGAAACAGGTTTTATGACTTGAACTTCATTGATATAGCCGGTCAGGGAGTTCTGGTGGCAGATGCACTCACGGTATTATCTCCGGGAAAAGGATGGTGGGGCGAAGGGGATGAAAAGATCTATATCAGTGAGAACGATGTTAAAAGCATCTTTCCATCGCACTTTGGAACGGGTACTGAAGATTACTATGGCTGGGCAGGAGGCAGGGTACCAACAGGCAAAGACATCTTCTCCATACCCTTTGGTTCAAATGTGCGCAACGGAAATCCAACCAATCCCAGGGGGTATAATATCTGCACCAGAAGCCGGATACTGGATGATATCCCGTTTCAGAACCGCCTGGTATTCGATATGGAAGCTTCCCCGGGTACAGATATCAGAAATCCTTGGGATTTGCTGGCTTACTCCATGGTAACCTACTGGTACGGGATGCCCCATGCCCGAACGAACCTTCCTCCCAGACCTGACCTCGCTGCAAAACCAATCATCACACTTCCCGAAATGGACCGGTTACAACAATTGCTCAGGGACAGTGTGATCGTGATGCAGTATGACCAATTGGCAAGGAAATTGGGAGATTTGATCCGAAATCCCGCTGATAATCAAAATTAATCTACATGGAACGAAGGGAATTTATAAAGTGTTCATCACTGGGTACAGGAACTGTTTTGTTTACGTCCATATTGAGCTGTAACAGATCTTCAGGAAACCAGGACAATTCGGACACTGTACCCATAAGTTTGCAGCAAAAGCCCCTGGCCATTGCCATGTGGGACTTTAGCTGGATACTCCGACATCACCGGTATGGT
>SDBV01003946.1_pt1 | contig 21524 bp, 43 predicted proteins | sample 2277081 | NCBI WGS metagenome assembly SDBV01 (sample SAMN10402039, study PRJNA504765) | marine sediment metagenome | isolation source: marine sediment core GS10_PC15, 223 cmbsf | place: Arctic Ocean: Southern Knipovich Ridge | collected 2010 | reverse complement strand
GAAAATTGGAAAGAATCTATTTTACAAATGGGCTATACCCACTGGATGCCAATACCACCATTACTAAAGTAACTATGGAGAATGTAGTACCATGCCCGTCTACATGCGACGTAGTGTGTAGCGGAAAACAGCCTGCCCCGTTTGCGTTTATCTGCCGGGGCAGGCATATTATGAAAGGAAATGTTATGAAACCAGGCATTTACAAAAACCTATCATTTGCAGAATACCTTGAGATTGATGCAGTGAGCAATTCCTTCTTGAGCAAATTTAGCATATCAGCAGCGCACGCCAAAGCATACGCAGAGGGTGAACAAAAACCGAGTGAGGCCATGCTGCTTGGCAGTACGTTCCATAGCAAGGTGCTTGAGCCATTTGATTTCGATGAGCATTACGCAACCGAGCCAGTTGTCAATAAACGCACGAAAGCCGGAAAGGAAGAACTGGTTACGTTTGTCAAGAACAATCAGGGTAAGGAGATTATTTCACCTGATACCGCCACGTTGGCAGGCAGGATGGCACAGGCCGTTAATGCCCACAGTTTGGCACCTAAGTATCTAACAGGCGGCGAAACGGAACTGACGATTGTGTGGGAATGTGAGGGCGTACTCTGCAAAGGGCGGATAGATCATAAGCTGGATGGCATTGTAACGGATCTCAAATCCACGCGAAACGCAAGCCCAATCGTGTTTAGGTCGGCAGTTTTCAACTACCTGTATCACCACCAAGCGGCGATGTATCTGGATGGTATTAAGGTCCTGACCGGCGAGGATTGCTCCTTTGTGTTCGTCGCGGGCGAGAAAACCGAGCCGTTCGGCGTGTCCGTGCATGAACTCGGTGAGGATGTTATTGAAATAGGCAGGGAAGAATATCGTCAGAATATTGAGCAGTATAAACAGTGCAAAGCATTTGAAAATTGGCCTTGCTACCCGGAAACATTAAACGAAATCAGATTGCGAGGTGAATTATGAAAACCAGTGAAACATTCAAAGAATTGCCGGAGGCTTTACTTAAGGCACAGAAGGCTATTGACATTGTCAAGTTCAACAAGACAGCGGGAGGCACAAAATTCTCTTTCCAATATGCTGACTTGGAAGTTGTTGTCAAGGCCGTAAAAGGCCCATTGAACGACAACGATATATGTTTCATCCAAGGGACTGAGACGGTTGAAGATCATCATTTTGTCACAACGAGGTTGATGCACAAGAGCGGGGAATATATTGAGTTTTCTACGCCAATCCTTGTAGCGGCTAAACTTGACCCCCAGGCTTTCGGGTCGGGGGTGTCCTATGCCAAACGATATGCCTTAATGATGGTAACAGGGCTTGTGGCTACAGGAGAGGATGACGGTGGCGACAAGGCCAAAAAGAAATCTCAGGCACAAGAAAAAGCCAAAAACACCCTACCGAAACCAAACAAAGCCGAATTGGAAGTAATTAAAAAAGTATACAAAGCTCTATTCGACTCGGCACCGGAAGGACTCATCCTCAATCAGGACAAGATTGCGATATATATTCACGGTACTAAAAACGGGTATATCAGTGACCTCAAAAAAGTGGGGGTTATCGTTACTTATATGGCGAGCAGTTCTCAGATAATGAACTCTGTTTGCGATAAACAAGCGAGGGGTGCGGCTAAGCGCAATAAGACTACTTCGCAAAAACCGAAACCAGAGCCCAAAGACATGAATCCTGATAATTTGCGGTACAACTGTTTTGAATGTATGACCAGCTTTGATGAACTTGGCGAACAGGGCGTGTGTCCAAATTGCAGCAGTCACAAAGATATCGTAGACACTGACGCCCCTGATACAACAGATATCCCAGCCCCGGAGTAGTAGATATGGACAGCTCTATGATAAGAGAACAAGCTGACGCAGACGCCAACGAAGATCGTCGTAGGCGCAAGGCGATTCTGGAAGAGCGGTATTGCCCGGAATGTGGCATTGAGGTTGGCCCGGATTATGAGCACTTCACTGATGAATGTTGCAAATGCAAAAAGGAATTTTGTCTGCACGATGCCCGGTTCAAAGATACGGAGACACAGGAAGAATTTGTTTGTTATGAGTGCGAACCAAACTGTTTGTCGAAGTGATTACAATTGGAGATTGATATGAGTGAAATAAGAACCAAAATAGGCGAAGCAATGCGCCATGTCGATGAACCAGGAGTTAGCTCATGACCTGTACCTGCGGCAAAGACCACGACAAAGCCAAGACTCCTTGCATGTGCCCGTTTTGTGGAGAGAAACTCAGGCTCCATGTTAGCGGGGATCAATATAACCATCGTCGAACTTGGTATTGGTACACGTGCTCAAACTGTGAAAATGTCAAAACGAAACATTATTCTACTGCTCTTTTAGCTTTAGCTGCTGTGAACACCCGCACCCCTGATGCCCGGCTGGAGAAATACAGGACCTTCATAGAGACGGAATTGGCTGGTATGCGAAAGTTGGTCGCCGAACAAGAAGGCGACTCTGCATTAGGACCATTCGCGCAAGTCCTGAAAGGTAAAGTGGCTCGGTATAGAACTATTTTGGAATCTTAACTATGGAAGGCCCGGTAGTACTATTATGATAACACCTGCCGACAGAATCATATTTCAGATATCACTACACCTGTTAGCAGGCTGTGCAGTGGTAATGTCTGTATATCTAATCGTGAAGGGCCTTATGGCTATCGGACAGAGTTTGAAGGTTGCCTGGCAGGACTTCAAGAGAGGAAGGAATCATGGCTAAGGAACAAGAAGAGCTTAGAGAGTGCGAGAAGTGTGAACACGTTTATCTCAAATCGTTCTGTAAGAGAGACATGAAGTGTGAGACAAATATCTATACAGGGACCGATGCGGAGTACATCTCCCATTTTCGCATGGAAACCAACAGTAAAGGCAAGTGCCCGTATCACAGCGATTGTGCCCGTATCACAGCGATTGCCCCCCCATCCCCACATTATGGCAAAATGTTGTGGCCTGGTGGAAAGCAAAGGTGAAATAATGGATAGAGCTAAATACAGAGCATGGAACGAGGATCATTTTATATATTCAGATGACAAGTGGGAAAACGAATACCCAAACGATGGCGATGGCTGGTTTGGATTTGAATCTGGCGTACTAAAAGCATGGGTTAGTGAAACCATTACGCCGTCAGACCCGCTTGAAGCTCCCTACCCATCATCAGAAGAATTAGAAAGCCCTATTGAGCAGTTCACCGACCTCAAAGATAAGGACGGCAAAGACTTGGATTGGTGGGAAGGCGATTTATTATCAACTTTTAGATATACAGAATATGAGACGCTTTGGGAGATAGTATACGAAAATGGCTGTTTTTGGGCTTGTCAAGTAGGGACAAGTCAACGGAAAATAACAGCTTATGAATTATCGCAATATGCCGATCCCGCTGAAAAAAGAGGTTCAATCCACGACAACCCGGAGCCAACCAAATAATGCCAGCCTACCAACCAATCTCAGTAATCGTCCAAAAAGTTGAAGGCGAACTCCGCTACGATAGAGAGCTGTTCGATGCAGCGATGGCAATAGCCCCGGACGGTTGCTATGAGTTGATCTTCAAGCGAACTAAGAAGGATAAATCATACCGTCAAGTCAAGATGATATTCGGCTTGATGATCGAAGAGGCGGTCAGGCAAGCTAAAGACAAAACTATCGGAGTTGAGGATTTGATGATCTACCTGCTTGCCCGCGATATACCAAAGGGCCAGGAGATCACAAAAGATTATTTGCACCAGCTTATGTATATAATTTGCCCGACTACGGACGAAAATGGCGAACGAGTTACCCTGTCACAGATGAATACGATACAGGCGAGCAGTTTATTTGAGCGATTCAGGAATATTTTAGCGCCGTTGAGGATCGTAATACCCGATCCTAACCCAAAATGGAGTGTGAGACAATCACACGGAAAGGATTAAAAATGGATATAAAAGAAGCGTACAGAGTAATGCAGGCACAGTGGGTTAAGGATAATGATGTTCGAGTTGGAGACACGGTAAGGGTGTTGAGGGCAATTAGGAACAACGAGATTGGCTGTAAGTGTGCGGCGGCTACCAGCAACGAAAAGAGTTCTAAAAATAGTATGATATATACACAGAAGCCTTATCCTGTCGAAACGATAAGGGACCGCTGTATTATTATGAACAACTTTAACTTCCCCTTCTTCGTCCTCGAAATCATAGACCAGCCCCGCCCGGTAGAGATAGAGATAGAGATAGAGATAGAGATAGAGATACGCTATGTCCGCAAGGGGGACGGCAAGGATATGACGGACGAGTTGAGCGAAGAATCAAAAAAGGCATTAAGGAGTGAGTGACGAAAGGAGTCAGGGCTTGGCGGCAATAACGCAACCCCGTGAGCCGCCAGGCCCCATATAGAAACCGAAACACATTAAGGAGACAGAAATGAAGTGTCATGTATTTACATGGGATTTTAACTGTTACCATATCAGCCTTCACGACCATACTGAGTTCCAGGATGTGTTTGAGCAGGAGGTATGCAAGGAACTTGAGAGAGTACTTGGCAAGGATGGTGACCCTGACATCTTTTATAGTATTAACACTTTCGACCCCGAGCAGGGTGGCGAAGTTGTGTTGTATTTCCCCGCCGAGCATTACAACGAAACCGAACTTGATGTTATGTTTACGACTATTGACCGGGCAGCGGATGACTATCTGGGTGGGTGGAGTTTTCAGCAAGATCCGGACGAAGATATATAGGAACCCCCAATGACCAAAACCAGACCAACCGACAGACAGGAGAATAACATGGACCGTTTCATAACAATACAACACGCAGTTGTAAACTTACCGCGAGACGTTGAATCCAGATACAATACCAGTATCCACGACGAGTTTGGTATATGCCCGATGTCCACGCTGAGGGGTGAGGAATTAACTGATGCCGTCCGCAGGGGTGAGGTGAACTTGCACTGGAAACGGGAGGCGAAGATGCGATGTAAATGGTTGAATAAATGGTGGCGAAGGAAAACAAGACAAACCTATTATAGAAAAGGAGCAAGAAATGGAAACTGAACGACAAAATGTGTATGCCTTTGAGCATGGTCTGTCGCCGGCAACTGCAAAACTGGTGGACTTGTTAAAGCTCGGAAATGTAGGCGATTTCTTAACGGACGAGAGGATGACAGGGCATTGCGGGAGGGATACAAGTGTTCACGGAACAGGTTATGGCAATCTTCAAACTGCAATTGGAAGAGTGGAGCGGTTTCATAGCCTTGTCTGGCGACGCGTTACGGGCGCCGGCAGTATCAAATGCCTAAACGATGAAGAGAAGGCGGCTCTCGGCAACAGCAGCATTGGCAAAATAAAGCGGGAATCGTCCCGAACAGACCGCGTACTAAGTTTAGTGGAGATGGCCAATCTGTCTGAAGACGGGCAAAAGAAGTATCTTGTGGGCTGCACCCAAATCCGCACTATTGCGATGATGTCTAAACCTGCAACGTCCAAGAAGCTATTAGTCCGGGGCGTAACAAAGTCTCCGGACCTCGATAAGCTCTTGGAGGCGTTTGAGAAAATAGTTTGAGTTTCGTTATGTTTTGTTTCGTTAAGTTGCGTTGCGTTATGGTGTGTTAAGTTGGGTTAGGTTCAGTTGGGTTACGTTGCGTTACGTTGAGCTAAGTTAAGGTAAGGCACGAACTTATATAGATATAACTCAGTTTTGTTTTGTTCTGTTGTGTTAGGTTCAGTTGTGTTCAGTTGCGTTACGTTGGGTTTGAGTAGGGTCTGTTCGGTTTCGTTATGTTGAGTTAAGTTAAGTTAATTTTAATTAAAGGAGTTAGAAAATGAAGACTATGGTAGCAAAATTAGAGAATGTAGGACCGTTGAGTATGAGTAAAGCAATCACGTCAATCAAGGACACGGGAGAGGCCCACGATGCGTTCGAGTTGAGGACGTGGCGTGAACGGATGCACGTTGACGACAATGGGGAGTTATACATCCCACCCAATGCCTTAAAGAACATGATGGGTGCGGTTGCCAAGTATCTGTCAGAGTCGGTTCCAGGCAAGGGCAAGGCCACCTACACAAAGCATTTTGAGGCCGGAATTATGGTAACTAAGCCGCTAAAGCTCGGTATTAAGGCTGATGGCGTACCGAGCGAGAGGTTGTTTGTGCCTGCGGACGGTAAGAAGGGTGGGAGTCGCCGGGTATATAAACACTTCCCGCTAATAATGGACTGGAAAACCGAATGTGAAATCCTCGTCTTCGACCCGATCCTGGAAGCCAACCCGGAGAAGGTATTGGAATACCTGATTCATGCAGGCAAGTTCATCGGCTTTTTGCGGTTCCGGCCCCGTAATGGCGGCTACTATGGCCGATACGAGGTGAAGAGCTTTACAGTCGATAATAAGCAATATGTTAAGAATGAAAACTGAGTTGTGTTGTGTTGTGTTATGTTTAGTTGGGTTATGGTTCGTTAGGTTAAGTTGGGTTAGGTTAAGTTCAGTTGGGTTAAGTTTGGTTAAGGTAGGGTCCGTTTGGATGTGGTAAGTTAAGGCACGGACTTATAGATACACTGAGTTGAGTTGAGTTGCATTGCATTGGGTTGAGTTGCGTTACGCTGTGGTGCGGTAGGCTGCGTTATGCTGCGTTGGGTTGAGTCTTGGTAAGGTGAGTTCCGGTAAGGTGAGGTGTTTTTATGGCTGACGGGGCAAGGAAAAACTTTCAATTTTTTCCTTGACTAATGTTGGGGAAATGTTAAGATGGTGTTTATGGTACATAGTATGAGACGATTTAATCAGCAATTTTTGTCAGCCCGGACAGCCTTTGTCTTATGCTGTGTACCAACCGGGCTGACTTTTTTTTATGGTTAAATATGATGTACAATCAGGGATGGGTTAAATTGCACAGGAAACTGATCGACAACCCAATATGCAAAAGGCCCCTATATTGCCACCTGTGGATGTCCCTATTGCTCATGACCCAACACACTGAGACAAGTTTTATCTGGAATGACGAGCGGGTTGTGGTGCAATGCGGGCAGCTATTGACTGGACGGAAGAAATTGTCTGAATCCACTGGCATCAAAGAAAGTACAGTCGAGAAAATATTGAAATACCTCGAAACGGAACAACAAATATCACAGCAAAAAACCACTAAATTCCGCATTATTACCATTAAAAACTGGGATGCGTACCAGACAAAAGAAGCCGGCGTAACAACAAAGGAACAACAGAGTAACAACAGAGTAACAACAACGCAACAACAGAGTGACACATACAAGAAGGAAGAGAAGGAAAAGAAGAAAACAGGGGGCTTCGCCCCACCAACTCACGATGAAGTTGCAGAACAAATCAAGTTAAAGGGTTACCAGAATATCACCCCGGGCAAATTCATTAACTTCTACGGAAGCAAGGGTTGGATGGTTGGCAAGAATAAAATGACCAACTGGAAGCTGGCGTTAGCCGCAGCGGATAAATGGGATGCACCAAAACAAGAGAACACAGGACCACTACTCAAGGAGTTTGGAAAATGAGTGAAGAATTAAAACCGTGTCCATTTTGTGGCGGAGAAGCAAGCGTATCGATTGGACACAATGGCGAAAATGAAGAGTTGATGATGTATGTCGAGTGTGTTAGCTGTGCAGGTATGCATAGATACACAGCCGACGCTATCGCCGCATGGAACACTCGCGACGAATCCGAGATAGATGACCTCCGCAAGATATGCGCCTCTCACAAGAAGCGGTACGAGAAGGCGGAGGGGCAAGTAGTTAATCTGAAGTCTCAAGACATGCCATGTTCGGCTGCTTGCTTTCACCATCAGACGCATCCTTGCGAGCATTGTGGGCGGATAAATGGCTATTTGCCGAGCGTATGGGAAGCCCTGAAAGAAGCTAAATGATTGAATCCCCAGAAAACGAAGCGGCGGTATTAGGGTCTATAATCTGTGACCCCGGCAAAATCCCTGCCGTTAAGAAACATATCGGCAGAGAGGATTTTTATCGTCCCGAACACAAGGCGTTATGGGATGCGATACTAAAAGCTCCGAAGGACGCTGCAAGCCTTGTCCCGATATGGAATGAACTCAAGGGTGACGTAAGCATGTTATATCTTGTCGAGGTATACGAATCGGTGTGCAGTGGCGTATCTGCGGAATATCATGCCGAAATAGTAAAGGAGTATTCTCTGAAACGCCAGCTTGCAAGTATAGGGTTAAGGATAAAGGAATTTAATGGCGAGCCGGCAGCCGAGCAGATAGCAGAAATAAAGTCCATGCTGGCAGAGATTAAGCCGAAACAAACATCTGTAGTGAAGGCGAGCGAATGTATCGAGTCTGCCCTTGAAGAGATTGAAAAGGGCGACTATGGTATTAAGATGGGTTTGGTTGAATTGGACAGGCTCACAGGTGGGCTCAAGCCCGGCAATATGGTTGTCATTGCAGGCAGACCGTCGATGGGCAAGACTGCTTTAGCTCTTAATATCGCTTCTCACGTTGCATTAAATAGCAGATGCGTTTTGATATTTTCGATGGAGATGACAAAAACGGAAGTAGTTCAAAGGTTGATGTACTCACAGGCAAGACAAGGCAGGGATGGCAACATAGTCGACTTGGCCCGCGCTGCTGCCGAGGTTGGGGACTGGAATATCTTAATTGCTGAAGAGTCCATGTTAACTGCGGATAAAATCCACTCCATAGCTTCCACATGCAAGCCGGACCTTATAATCATAGACTATTTACAATTGATGTGGGAACCGTCAGCGGACAGTCGCTACCAACAGGTATCGCTTATCAGTCGGAAAATTAAAATGGCCGCTCAAGTGTTAGGGGTTCCTACGATCTTATTGAGCCAGTTGAACCGCGGCCCGGAGACACGAACTAATCACCGACCGCTGATGAGTGATTTGAGGGACTCGGGTGCCATTGAACAAGACGCCGATATTGTGATGTTGTTATACAGGGAGGCGTATTATGACGACAAATGCGAGAATGACCGCGCCGAAATAATTGTTGGCAAGAACCGGGGCGGAGACACGCGATTCGTGAAGGTTGCGTGGCATCCAGAATACGTGATGTTTGAGAACATAAGGACAGGAGAGCAGTAGTGACCGAAACAAATTGGATAAAACAGCATAACCAATACGGCCATATCCAGCGGGTAACGCGGCTGTTTAACGGCGTAGAGACGACGTTTCGGTCCAAGCTGGAAGCCAGGTGGTCTGTATGGTGTGAGTTACGGATCGAGCAGGGGATATTGGTAGCCGCAGAGTATGAACCCGCCCCGATACCACTGGTGATGTTCAATGGCAACAAGAAAGGGTACTTGCCCGACTTCGTTGTCACCTACCCAGACGGCCATAAAGAGATTGAAGAATGTAAGGGTAAGTTCACGGGCGGCATGGCGACTAAGCTGAGAATGGCGGCTGAACAACAAGACCGACCGCTTACCCTTATATTCGCCGCCCTGACGGACTGTAAAAGTGGACGTACCCAGTTCATTCGAGCCAAGATGCTAAATGCTCACATAGAACGTGTAATTTACGACGCTGACAAGACAATCTTTAAGCCGATTAAGCATATGTTTGATTTTTAACGGCAAAGGCGAACCTATCAAACAGTACTCGGGTGTTCCGCGTACAGAGGTATTTATTAAAGTGTTGAAAGAAACAGAACAGGAGAATTTATTATGGCAAAAGGAAGCAGTGGAGAGCAGCTTGACTTGATTGACGTCGCCCCGAAAAACGCGAAGCCCATCATTGCGTTAGCGCGGAAGTACAAAAAGGCACTGGCAAAACGCCAGGAGGTATTGAGAGAAGAGATCGAACTCAAGCACGATGTGATCGAGCTTGTCAGAAACGCCAACCTCACACCGCTTGCAGGCGGCAAGGTCCGCTTTGAGTATGACGGCGTACTCATTACAGTTACGCCCCGGGATGATTTGCTGAAAGTCAAGGAGCCTGACGAGGAAGAATAGTTACGGCGTTCTTCTGGTTACGCTGGCAGGGTCGGCAGGGAATGTTGGCCTTGCCAGCAATTTTGAAAGGAAGAATTATGATCGAACTGGAAAAAATCTTAGCACGGGCACAGGAGCGACAGAACCGGCACATGAAGTTTGGCGAGGACGGACCCCCGTTAGTAGCACAGCTAATAACTGACGCTTGCCGGCAGATGATCCACAAGAATTACGCAGCGGCTTACGAGTGTATGCAATGCGCGTTAGATGAGTTGAGCGAGGGAGGAGAGAATAGAATGAGTACGAAAAAGCGACCTGCTTGCTTGATTAACAAAGAGTGTATCCATTACAATCCGGAAGATATCTGCCCGTATGCACATCCTTGCATACGAGGTCCGGCTATGCTACTCCAAGATGAGAACGAAAGGCTTATTGAAGAAAATGTATTACTACAAAAATTATGGGTTACGGTAAACCTATCCTGCAATCCACCTGATGATTGTAACGACCCCGTAGTATTAAAACGGTACATGGAAGCGTGTATGAAAGTAGCGAATAAATACGGGGCGTTAGATGAGCTGAGCGAGGTCAGTAATATAAAAAGGGGCAAGCATTGGAAACAGTAGAGCGAGGAATCTTGTTTACAAGAAAAAATAGGGACAAGTCCCGTAGTGGCCAAAAATGTCAAACCAGACGTGTTGTAAAATGGCCAAAAGGATGGGAAGGTTTCATTTGCCATCACGTTACTCCATTAGAGAATGGCAGTTTTAGCTTTTGGGGCGAAGATAGCTCATCTTTCAACCTCAAGCCCCGTTACCAAGTCGGCGACCACCTATATATGCTTGAGCCAATATTTGTTCACTTTGGAAGTTTTGGCAAAGAACTGGGAACTCAATTTGGATATATTGAAAACCCCGAAAAAACATTACGCATATTACATGTTTCCTATGATTATAATAAAAGCTATAGACCGGCCTCTCGGATGCCTAAATATGCCGCCCGGACATGGTTCGAGGTTACAGGGGTTAAAGTGGAGCAATCGCAGGATAGGTGGGCATGGGTATATGAATACAAATCAACCGACCCTTAAAAACAGGAAAATAAAAACAAGTAAAGGAGAACAAACATGAAATTTCCGTATGTAGCGTTTGGAGTAATTGTTGTGGGGATTTTAGGCACAATATTGTTTTGGGTTATTATTGGGGCGGCCCTATTAAAATATTTACTATCGTAAGGAGAACTAACATGAAAGCCTGTGCAATAACACTGGCAATAAGTATAGCTGTGTTCTGTGGTTTATGTTTCCTCCTGAGTTGGATGGCTCAAGAAGATGAAATTGATGATGACTATGATTGAAAGGAAAACTAAAATGAAAGACTGGAAGAACTGGAAGAACTGGAAACAATGGAATTGGGGTTTAATGGTAACGGTGTTTTTATGTTTGATATTCTATATCTGCTTGCTGAGTGGCTGTGTCTCCGCCAAGCACGGAGAATGGGAGTACGTTCGTATCGGCAACCAGGACGTACAGGGTTTTCTGATGGAAGGCCCGGACGGGACTCACATTGAGTTTGAAAAACAGGTTGCGGATAATACCGAAGCAATGAAAGCTTTGGCGCAAGCTAACAAGGCGATAATAGAGGCTTGGTTAATTCTACTGGGCCTAACGCCGTAGATTGGATAGATTGGCGAGGTAACGCCGGAAAGGAAGACAATGGCAAAGTACAGAAAGAAACCAGTAGTGATCGAGGCGATTCAATACACAGGCGAAAACAAGCGAGACATTTTAGAGTTTGCAAAAAACAACGCCTGGCCAGAAACGTGCAGCAGTGCTGTAATAATCACGACGATTGATAGGAATAATGCTCGCATTGACATTGGCGATTGGTTGCTAAAAGGTGTAGTTGGTGAATTTTACCCCTGCAAGCCGGACATATTCGAGCAAACCTACGAATTGGTTGACGCCGGGAAGGAGTAGTAATGATGGTACACGAAATAAAATCTGAACAACCGTATTATGATTTGGTTCGTGAAGGTATAAAGAAGTTTGAAGTGCGATTCAATGATAGAAATTATGAGGTGGGCGACGTTTTGCACTTGCAGGAATTTGTTAATGGCAAATTTACAAGCAATTGGATTGAAGTAGGACCTATACAATATATATTTCGCGGCGGAGATTTTGGAATTGAAAACAGCTACATTGTAATGAATTGGTAGAGCAAAGGAGACCAAAGATGAAGAAGTTTAGAGTTCTATTCCACAAAATCCCCCCACGCTGGGAGGGCCTATGGTATGGCCTGCGTCACCCGGTAAGCGGTGGTATAGCTCTGGCGACGTGGTCTAGGTATACGCATGTTGAGATTTGGGTGCCAAAACTTGGTGTATTCCGGGGGGGTAATGTAACTGTAGCGCCATCTTGGCTCGGCACCTGCTACACCTCCACGCTAAGAGGCAAATACGATGGTGCCTGCAAACGCCCTGCCAGTGAAGTCCTCAAGAACCTGGAGCGGTGGGATTATCTTGAGTTTGAGTGTGAAGATGAGGACTTCGCTAAGATGCTTGCCGCGATGGATAAGGCTGTCAAAGAGAATAAGGGCTATGACGTGATGTTGATTCTGCGATTCTTAGCGTTCGTGCCGGTATTCAACAGCCGCAAGTATATCTGTACGGAGTTTGTGCAGATGGGATTGAAAGCGGCTGTGGAATTGTGGTGGGGGCCATTACAACCAAGACGAGATATAGTGGACTCCAAAAAATACATAGGCTATTGGTTCCCCGGTTGGCGATTTATGGCTAAACCTCTATCCCCTAAAGCCTTAGCCAAAGCCCTGCCTGGAGAGATAAGGCCGTTAAAGGAGGATTAAACCAATGAGCATATTAGAATTGCTGCGGAAATTGGCTGCATATACAGGACTGCACGACGACGAGCGTGTCCATTGTGTCGGCTGTACACATGTCGATGGTCATTTCCCCGGTTGCCTACTCGCCCAAGCCATAGCCGAGGAGGAGAAGGAATGTGAGTGGGAGTGCACAGGCGAAGAATACGGAGATATGTGGGCCACGCAATGTGGTGGCTTATGGCAATTCATCGATGACGGACCAAAAGAGAACAAGACGAAGTTCTGCCCCTACTGCGGGCGCAAGATTAAGACCAACTTTCCGAAGGAGATAAGTAAATGAGTGAGTGCAGTAAATGCGGACGTGAATATATTGCGTTGATGGGAAAAGATGATGGGATGTGTTCTGATGAGTGCCAAGGGAACACCCGCCCAGAGGTAGAGCCGACAGAGTGGACTAAAGAGGCACGTGCATTGTTTAGGGTGAACGGAGATAAAGAACAACTTCGATATTGCGGACTCGACGCCTGCGACGAAATCGACACCCTCACAGCCGAGAACAAAGCCCAAGCCAAACGGATAGAAGATCTTACAGATGACTTACGAGACTTCGGTAATCACTTGCCGTGCTGCAACTACCCACACGACAAAGCTTATGGCTGCAAGTGTGGCTATGTGGAAGTTGAGGAGCGGGAAAAGGCTATTTTAGAGAAGCGAGAGCTACCCAAAGGAAATATATGGGACGCGAGAGACGCCCATGAAGGTGCTAATTTTTAAGATCGCAGAGACTTGAGCTTCTCCCATACCTTACGGGCGGCTGCGTGGAAGGTTTTGAGGGTAGCTCTGCCTTCGCGGCACTCCTCAAACAGATAGCCAAATCCATTATAAGACGAATGGCAACTATACACAGTATCGCCATGACGGGCACTAAAAACGCAAGGCTTGCAGGTATAGCCTCTCTTATATATACATAACGCGCACTCATACAAGTGCTTCTCGGGTATGGCTTTTAATTGCGATAGCGTACAAAATGTAAAAAACCGAAACTTACCGATACTCATCTCAAGGGCCTTCTTCGGGTCATCAGTCTTTTTTTGGGGTGTCCAGGTTACTTTCATTTTGGGGCTCCTTTTCTTCTTCTGGGGCGTAGCGTCCAGTTTTTGTTTCAAATTCTTCCTGCTCTTCAAGTGAATGAAAACTTTCAGTACAGCCCACCTTCTGACATATTTTACAACTCATTCTTCCATCCTTTCAATAAGGGTTAGTTATAACAAAGATTCGATAATTTTTTGGGCGGCGTCACATTCCTGGCCGTGTGCAATATAGCCATCAAGAATCTGTTGCCGCGTTTTGCCGGATACCCCATACTCTTCGGTCATTTCTGCGGCAGTACAACTACGGAATTCGTTTTGGGCACGGTATAAGTCATCGCCACGTGTCCGTTCAATACAAGCATGAATAAATTGTTTTACAGTTTTCGCCATTTCTATTCTCCTAAATAAGGGTTAAATATGCAGACGACTCAAACAGTAATGACCATCGGTTGACCAAATTCCCAATTTTCCAGCAATGTCTTTAGTGCTTCTTCTTTCGAATCAAACCTCTTAGACATTGGATATTCTCCGTCGTCCCAATAGCGTTCGATTTTCTTCGTCTCGAATTCCTTGGCGTCTGCCCTTGAAACGTCAACGAAGATCCTATCCCCCTTTTTAGGTTGATGGTTTGGCATGTATTCATCTTTTGCCCAATTTACATGCTGCATCGCACCATCACACTCGCTACAGCTAATTATAAAAGGCGTCACCTTTGGGCGAGAGTTCCATATTCTCTCTAAATTACTACACTCCTCGCACGCGTAATCCATCATGCACATCGCTTCTTTTTGGTCAAAATGCGATACTTTCATTCCTATTCTCCTAAACAAAAGTCATCCATAAACGAGTTCTCATCTCTTTGTAGTCCTGTAGATCACTAATTAAATCAACTGCTGACATTACTTTGGCCGCATCCATCTCATGGAAGGGTGTAAGTACCTCCTGAGAGGGCATATTAGGCGCCAGGATGGATTCTAAGCCGTCATCTCCCCCTTGGGGTATACTTACGTCCTCGGCAAGCAAGCGGAGCTTACAGGTCGCTTCATTGAGTTTAATCGTTATCTGTATGAATTCGTCGTGGGTCATCGTTATTCTCCTTTAGCTTTTGTAATGGATTCTTCAACTATTCCCTGCGCCCACTCTAAAACTCGTTCAACAGCTTTATTAAAACCATACATGCAGGCGTCGTACCTGTCTGTGATATCTCTGTCTTTCAAGCCGCAGAATAATCCGGTTTGATAGTCGCCTGTTAAATGAATTTCATTGCAATGTTCATCCGGCCCTTCTTGAATCTCCTTGCAAGCCTTCAATAAATTCGGGGCAGCAGAGATAAGATGGGCGTTGGCCTGCCGTACTTCCTGTGTTCCATGAACGTCAGCAATATGGATATCTGCGCCAACCCATATTTCCCATGGCGAAACGTGCCCGAGTTCCCAGTTACCTTTTGTATGTTCCATATCAATCTCCTTCCGCCGCCTGGATAGCGGCTTTGGCTTTTACATATGGCGAATCGGGCTCAGGGTCGTCAAATGCTGCCGATCCGTCATCTGCCAACTCCAATAATTCCTTACAAGCCTCCAGTAAGGCAGTGTTTCGGCCGTTTAGCTTATCGACGACACGGATAACAGCCTTCAAGTCATGCACTACATTGCTCCTGTTGTCTCGTGATAGCCCGGCCAAGCCAACCTCGATCAAATTATTTAGTCGTGTTATTGCGTCCATTCTACTCATCCTTTCGGCCCTACAGTTCTTTTTGTTCAAAGCAGGGCAATTTCTGTCTGGGTTTAATTTCTCGCCGTTTCCGCTGGTTATTATCATCTTCCGGCCCGTCCAGTACATTCTTATGCGGCCTGGAAAATACTTACAATTGGCACACATTTGTTTCATTTGGCTTTCTGCCCGCGGAGGGGCGGTTAATCTGACAAAAGAACATAATGGCCACAGCTATTGGCGAGAATCTTAAACATCGCCATTAGCGGGTCCGGATTGCCTGAAAGCCTGCCCTGCCATTCGCTGCTCCAAGCCTTCCAGATTGGGTCTTTCATTTTACAGATAGGGCTATTTGCACAACTGCCACAAAATTTCTCTTCCTGTCGGGTATCTTCCATTCTATCACCTCACTTTCAAAGACACACAGGGTAGAGGTTAGGTTTCTTTTCGTATTTGGTGGCAGGCAGTTTGGCGATATTGGGGGCGCGAACAATATCCCGCTGGTCGTATTTATAGGCATCCAGTCCATTCCTGCACCCTTGGTAAATAGTCTGTGTCCATGCTACTCGGTTAGTTGATGCACTTATTTCATCCATATTCCCATCCCTTCTGACCCGGGGGTCGGTTAGTGGTTAGGCGTCCAAAATAGGCAAATGCGGCAGGGTATTGAGCCGAATCTGGTTAAAGTTCTGGGCAATAGTGGCACCTTTATCGATACATTCGGTCCGCGCCAAGACAAACTCCGAGCCTGGCTCCGAACTCTGTGCGATTAGTAATTTGCCGGCGTGTCTCGGCGTGCTTTCGCGGTAGTATAAATAGTAGTCTGCGTAAAGGTTCCGAGCCTGTTCGGCGGCATAGTGTGTTAACTCCGCTTTAAGGGCGCCTTCGGTATCCGCTCTTGTTTCCATAATAAGCTCCTTAAAAAGACCCTTGCGGATCGGTTAGCGGTTAGCTTCAAAAAATGCGTTTGCGAATCCGGGCGGGGTTATGCTTCTACGCACTTTACGCTCTGGTCCCGGCGACATGTGCCAAATAAAGTGCGTCCGGGTCGGCTTCACAGGCTTTCTTTTGGGTATGTTAAACTCACCCCAGAGGTATGTTCTTTTCGTATAAGGGTCGCCGTGGTGGTGCGGGTGGAAATCATATACCGGGTTGCCTAAGAATCCCCGCATTTTGCCAACGGGGTTTTCGATTACCCAAAACGTGGGGTCGGTGTTCATTATAATCCGTAACCCTTTGACGAGAAGGCGTGAGTAGTGATATATCTCGTCTGAGGTGCGTGTCTTCCACCACCGGGCCGCAGCGGCACACCATGGCGTACATTCCACAGCGAACAGGATGCCATAGGGCCTCGCTGCGATACAGGACTGGACAACAGCTTCATCCAAGAGGTCGTGATCTGGCAAAGTGATGACCCGTACATCATACCCTGCATCCCTGTAAGGTTTAGACCAAGCGCCAGTGCCGCCGCATAGGTCTAAGATAACTTTACCCATTGTCAATACTCCTCAATGGTCAAGCCACAACCGTTGCAGAACACTTCCGTTCGTTCGCAGTGTCCGTCAAAATATGGCCGAGTAGTAAAATCTGAACATTGACACTTAGGGCACGAAAAGGTTATTTTGGGTTTATCTGTAATAGTTTCCATAATAAGCTCCTTAAAAGGCCCGCCCCCGGATTGGAGCGGGTCGGTTAGTGGTTAGGCGCCGTAATAGTCGGCTTCGGGCAATTCATCGATGTTTTGGTGTGCATTAATGTACTGGTCGTCACCTGCCGCACACTTCTTGCAATTTTCAGGGCTTTTATTACCGCATGAATCCGCAAACTGACAATCCATAATTCCCATCCCTTCTGACCCGGGGGTCGGTTAGTGGTTTAATTGACAGCACATCGAGGCAGGAAACAGTCCAACAGTTTGCCTGTTTCTCTGTCTAAGTGCCGATTAATACCGCAAACATCATGCAGGAAGTCGCCGAGGTCGAAATCGAGCAATGTCTGGAGCTTTAGCTTGCAGCCGTGGGTGTGTGTGGCGATAATATCCATTGATATTGACTGCACGCTTACTTCGGAATGGTCCAATTCCACGTGTGCCCGGCAGGCTATTTTCAATGCCAATTCGTTATCCTTTTTAGTTCCTCTTGACCAGTTAATCATAATATCCTCACTTTCAAAAAGACCCATGGCGGGTCGGTTAGTGATTAGCTAAGCTGGATTCTGAGTAATTCCATATTGCGTTTGTACTGATGGTACTCATAGACTCGATCATCCTCTGCGTCTGACAAATCGATTGGCGTGTCGGATTCGATTAGCAAACTTACGAAGTATTCAATTTGTTGCAACTTCTTATCCATAATACTCTCCAATCAAAGACACCACCGCAACAATCGCAGACAATAGGCCGACAATGCACAATTGCCCTTGAGTGTTGTTGGTGGTGTCAGGTAAGTAAATGTTTTGGTTGTCGGCCATACTTATAGTCTACCACGGATTCAGAGCTTGTCAAGTGAGGAAATTCCCTAATCGGCCATAAAAGCCAGTTATTAGGCCGGAAAGCAGGTTCTGAGGAATAAATTGTTTTTATTTTGTTGAAGTCCGGTTCCCTGGAGAAATAAACATTTTTTCATAAATGTTTGACATTTCCCGAATATTTACTTGACATAATAAAATGGTGGGTTATAATTTACATGACAATCGATTCGAATGTGGTATGTCTCCCACGTTGGCGAAGGCAGAATGGCTGGAAAAGGCAATAACCGAGAAATATGTGAATGGGTAGATTTATGCCCTGACAAGGAATTGAATCCAGTAGGGTTTTTATCAAAAGAATGGTTTGAACCTACAAATTCGACAGAGCTGCCACATTGGAATTATTGGAAGGTTATTGGTGAAAGTAAGACTTTTCGTTACCAAGTGGGAGAAATAGTATATTTCGAGAGATTCGCCAGTATTGAAGGGATAACCGAAGAAGAGTTCTCAGGTGGCAAGGATAAGCGTAAAATACAAACCAGGCACAAGGGTCCAAACGGTCTGTAAGCCGCATTTAGAGGGCGTGGTGACGGCGGTGATCGTACGAGGCAAAGGCAGATCGTATGAGCTTGGGCACTGTAGGGAGGGCGAACCAGTATGTCATATAGTGCAGGAGTGCGAGCTTCAACCGCTCAAAAACACAGGCAAACTAGGCTTTGGGGGTATAAATGACAAAGCAATACGAAAGTACTAAAGGCAAGGCAAAAGGGTATAAACTTATCAGAGTGTGGAATGGATAATTTGAGGACGAAGCGATGTTTGGAAGACGAAGATTTGTAGCTTTAAGAAGTAGAGCAACAGGCCGCAAAGTTGGTAGAGCAGCAAGGGTTGGAAGACATCCTCCCGCTGGTTATAAACCGGGATCAGGGCACAAAACGCCAAGGCTAATCGATGCACCCCGCGTAATAGCGATAGATGTGTCTGAGTCGAGTTGAACTGTAAAAATGGGGACACTATATGTATCCGTGTCTATGCTGACGATAGTGCCCCTGCCGTGTTGAGTCTCAACTTCAGTTCCTATGGTTTCCATGATATACTCCTAAAAAGACACCACCACAGACACAGACTGCCCGTGGTGAATGTGATGGTGTCAGTTAAATGTAATTGATTGGCAGTCATGCAAGTAGTATCGACTATTACAGACAAGAAGTCAACGGGGAAAAACCCTAAAAGGCCAAAATAGTACTTGACAAGGGCAAGAAGGCTGATAAAATATTACAAGTAAGGGAAAGTGATAAGACGTGAAAAGAGCATGAGTTGAGGTGTTGTAATTATGAGTAACAGACTAAGCCAAGAAAAAGCCAACGCTATAGCAGCGGCATACTGTACGAACCACCATAAGAAGGTAAAAGCGTTGATCACAGCGGGATACAGCGAGCCATACGCAAAAACAACGGGGTTAAAACTCTACGATAATGCAAGAGTAAAAGAGGCAATAGTAAAGATTGAGGCAAAGGCTGTGACTGTGACGGTATACACAGTGATAGAACTTGCGAAGATGTACCAAAAGGGCTACGACGTAGCCGAGAAGCAGGGAAACCCTACTGGCATGGCCACAAACGCCACTGGCATTGCGAATGTCTTTGGTATGCTCAAGACTATTCATGTCACTGAGGATATACCCGAAGAGCTAACCCAGTCCGAGATGGAACAGGCCCAGGCTGAGGCCCAGGCTGCTATCAGATTAAAGATAAGTCGTCCAGCGTAAAGGAGTTAGAGATGAACAATGCAGATAGACAGAAGCGTTACAGGGACCGGAAGCGTAACGTAACGGAATCAGAGCCAAAACGTAACGCGCAGGACCCTGAAAGCGTAACGCGCGTTACACCTGATGGCCGTTACGCGATAACCGTAACGCGCGGACAAGAACAGGCGATGGTCGATTCTTTGGTGGGGCCTAAGTTTGACCCATTCGAGCATATCCTTGATCCGGTAATAGACAGGACCCTTGAGTTAACGGGGTTCACCAAGCACCGCTTTGGCGAGCGTGTCGGTCCCGCGAGGTCTACTACTGGCCACGCAACGCACACGCCTCATATGATGAGTGGCTGCATAGATACCAGCCTATCCCCGGCGACTGGGACTACCACGGCGTAGTGGATGACACAGTGACGCCGGCGGTGTTGAGACAAACTGGATAGGGGGGGCCTTAATAAAAGGCATAACCCCCAAGTGGGGCGGGGTGAGTGTATAGCATAGTGCAGTACCAAATATATATGAAGAATACCAATACAAGACAAGAAAGGTAGAGACATGGCTCGGTTGCATAAGGACATATTATTAAGCATGATTGCTGATGCCTGTTTATTAGTTTTGGTTCTATGTTTGTACGCTTGTGTTTTACGGCTTCATAGTCGCCTTGAGGCCTTGGAATTGGCTGTTGATATGTTAAGGTGACAAATGGGCCAGAACAAACGTAAATAAAGAACTTATCAATTACAGGAAGAATGTCTTGCTTTTGAGATAGCTGAGCATATAAAGTATAAATGTGCAGACTTGGAGTATAAATGGTAAGTACGATAGAACAAGTGAAAAAACGATGGATGCAGGCCGACCCTGGCTACTGGGCGTCTACGTGGCCTATTCGTCTCCAGGCGGGCCCCTTCACGTTCAGAGGCTTTGAGTATCAACAGGAACCCATGAGCAGTAATGCCCGCAGGATATGTTACTTGAAGGCCCGTCAGTGTTTTGGTGCCACTATCAATGAGGTTATAAAAGACTTACACGGCATGATAACTGGTAAATACAAGTTAGGTGTAGCCCACATCTTCCCTACCCAGGACGAGGTTGGTGAGTTCAGTAAGTCAATATTCAAACCATTGATAACCGATAATAAAACGTCTATAGGTAGATACGTCAAAAACGTGGCAGGGACTACTGATACTACTTCGTTGAAAAAGGTTGGAAGGGGCTTTCTACGACTCCTTGGTGCAAGGCTAAGCCAGAAGGTGGGCGATACCACTGAGGGTACATCTTCAAAGACTGCCGGTTTCTCGGTGGATAAATGTGTATTTGACGAAGTTGACTTCATGGCCGTCGAGGCCATTGTGAAATACATTCAAAGTATGGGCTTCTCCCCGCACCAGCACGAAGTGTATCTCGGCAACCCTTCACATGAGGATTTCGGTATAGACCTTATCTTCAAGCAATCCGACCAAAGGTTTTGGTTCAGAAAATGTACATGCGGTCACTGGACGTGTGCAGAGAAGAGTTTCCCCGGGTGCGTGAAAATTCGTTCTGATGGTACAGGTTATGTGGGATGTGATAAATGTGGTAAAGAGGTTCGAGTATGGTCCGGTGAAGGTACTGGCGAGTGGGTTCCCGACTTTCCAGACAAAAGTGATTACATGCACGGGTACATGGCCTCTCAACTAATGACCCCATTTAACGACCCTGCCGAGATACTTGAAGATTACAATAATCCTCCGTTCGGGAATCTTGCCGAT
>SDBV01003944.1_pt1 | contig 21543 bp, 26 predicted proteins | sample 2277081 | NCBI WGS metagenome assembly SDBV01 (sample SAMN10402039, study PRJNA504765) | marine sediment metagenome | isolation source: marine sediment core GS10_PC15, 223 cmbsf | place: Arctic Ocean: Southern Knipovich Ridge | collected 2010 | reverse complement strand
AGCCACCTCACCGCCATCACCATAAACCAGTGACCACAGCTTATAGTTGTCGTTGCTATCCTTGCCAGTCACAATCAGGTTCCAGTCGCCATCATAGACGATAGCCACGCCGGATAAATCACCGGTTGACTTATTCCAGGCAACACTGTTGCCCCAGCTACCATCTATACGCTTCATGGCATACAAAGTAGCCTGGTCGGCAAAGAAAAGGGCGATATCCCCATTAGGTTTATAAGCGGCGGCGATGCCATAGATGGCGGTGGTTGGGGTATAGCTCAGGAGCTGGGGACTACCCCAGTTGACGCCGTAGTCAGTGCTCTTTAGCTGATAAATCTTGCGGTCACTTTTAATCCAGAAGATTGATACCTCGGCGGCTAGTGAGGTGGTAGCCACAATAACGGAGTTATACTGGCTGGTATAAACCCACTGGCTGAAATCAGAAGTCGGACCGGGGTTGGCTACTCGCTGTCGGTAGAGCTTCCGGGAATCAGACGGGGGTGTTACCCTGACCCTGATGAGAGAACCATCACCGGGCATAGTGACCGCGTGGAAGTAGTCATCCTCAGAGCCGGTGTAGAGTCTTGACCAGTCGTATCTTACTACCCCGGCAATCGTATTCTTGGCTGCCACCTTAGCATAGGGAGTTCTCGTTGCCTCTTGCTGGGCAGCCAGTAATGTTGAGCTAAGTTGCCTCATTAAGCTACCTCTACCAGAATAGATGTCCCAGCAGGATACCCACAGCCCCAGACATGAGCAACCACGCCAGGGAATATCTCCTCTGGCTATCCCGGATAATGTGGGTCCAGGGTCGACCCCCTATCCTCGACCACAGGGCTCGATAGAGTCGTTCCAGTAAGCCTTTGTCCTTCATCACTTTTCCTTAAGCCTCTTGATGGCTCTCTCGCCGAAGTATTCTACGATGACGGCTGAGATGAGAAAGGCAAGCAAATCAGGTACTTCTATCTCGGTCATCACACAGATGCCATAGACCATGAAGCCCCAAATAATGATAAACGGTCTAACCACGCTTCTAATAAATTCTGTCCAGTCCTTCATTTTTCCTACATCAGTGTTGCCAGGAGAGCGGAGGCTTCGCCCCGCTTACTACCCTGTCGATTATGGTCCATAGTCGGTTGTTTTGGATACTAGGGGATAGTAGGGCTTATAGAGTTGGTTTAGCCTAGCCCTGTTCCTCCGCCCCAGTCTCTTTAACTCACTCTTAAAAAACTTCAGCTTCTCGTTCCCCCAGTCCAGGAATTCCCTGGGGGTCATAGTGCCACCAACATTAACCCGATTGATGGCATAGCCTGCCCACTCAACAGCAGCATAGCCACCAGCGCCAACAGCCACTAAGTCTTCGAGATAAGGTGGGATGCTGGAGCTTTCAGTATCAAGAGTATGGAGCTTGCCGTAGTAAATAGAGGCGTTCGAGCCATCAGGGACTTCATCGCCAAGTAGGGTTATGGTATCTGCCCACAGGCTGAAGCGCTGGTATCTCTTGGGGAATTTATCTATGGGATACTCAGCGGCTGCTACCACTATCCGGTCGGATAGACTGGATATATCAAGCTCCCTGGAGCCGGAGGTAGTAGCCATGGTTGCCCTTTGCTCATAGGGGATAGCCTCTGAGAACTCCTTAACTGCCCGGGCAATGTGCCTATCCAGCTCATCATCGCTCCAGCGGTAGTTATTAGTGTCCTCGTCGTGCAGGTCACGCCTGACTATGACTCTCATCTCGGTTAGGTTCATCATCCTATCTCCTTAGCTTAGCTAATGCCTTCAGGAATTTGGCAGCCTGAGGAACGGTCAGGTCAGTATCTTTCACGGTAGAGAGCTCGTCCATCGTCCTCTCAGCTTCTTCCCTCTCCAGCTGCTCATCTGATACTTCATAAGGTTCCCGCTCTATCAGGTTGCCCTCAGTATCGTAATGTTCGATGTATCTTATCTCTGGCATATCAGCCTCCTTTTCATCAGTCGTTAGAAGTAAACCTAAATCCCGCCCCGTAGACATTGCTTTCTAGAGTAGCCCCAGCCGGGAATGGGTCGGGCAAATTACCATAGGTATCATCTTTATAATAACCAGCCCTTGCCTGATGCCCATAAGACTCGGAGCCCATAATGTTTAGGTAGTAAGCCTCACGATATACTTTGGGTGCGCCGTCACTGATAAAGGCTATCCAGATTAGGCTCTTGGTAAGCTGAGTGGTATAATCTACGGTCTTTACTCCTGTGCTGTCAGTAGGCACCTCTCCCCCATTACTCAGGCGTGTTCCGGGATAAAAGGAACCATTGTCATTGTATAAGCCTATTCTTATTTTCTTGCCCGCGGCTGCCGTCTGAACGGCAACATATAGCTTGTCAGGCGTCCTTGCCCGCACAATGGGATAGGCAAAAGCGTATAACCGGTTAGCGGTAAGTGTAAGAGTGCTTGCATAAGGATGTCTACAAGCCAGGGGAGTTCCTACATAATGCCCGGTTTTTACCGTCTCAAAAATGTCTCGAGTAAGGGCATCAGGTTGTCTCTCTAATAGTTCTCCAGCCAGTTTCAGCATTTTTTACCTCCTAGCTTAAGATGTAATCCGCTGACAGGGAGAATGATGTCCCCGTAAAGGCAGTTACTTTAAGGAAGATGATGGCGCCTCGACAATCGACCACTAAGGAGTGCTGCCCGATAGAGGCAAAGGTTCTCCTGCCACCACCCCACCACTTCTCCTGCCTCGGATTCCAGAACAGAGCTTGAACCTCAAGACTTTGGAAACCGACCCCGTCAATAGTAATATCAAAGCGGCTTTCCTTATACCCCTTGGTACCAATAGCTCCTGAGGTATCGGTAGGGTCGGCGCTGTCAACAGCGGTCACATTGCTCCGGTGGAGCTTGGGTTGTGTTGCATAGATTTCTCCCATAATTTACCTCCTTGGTTGGAGAGGGGATTTCTCCCCGCAAAAACTAGGTTTTTGCGGGGATCCCGTAGGATAGCCCCCTCTCCTCAGATTTAAACCGGTCTTGGATTCCTCTTAGACGGCAGTTTTGAACGAAACAAATGGAACTGAATAGCAAGCCACGAGTTAGTCCTGAACCCCGATTAGAGCCGCTGCCTTAACCGAGCTAAACAGGGCTAGGGAGCAATACCATTTAACCCTCGTCCGAGAGGCGTCCTTGTTCTCCAGTGGGCCAATCGGCTCTACCTGCAAAAAACCGGGACTGGTTAAGCCACAGAGGGCACCTTCCCCAAACTGAATGGCATGGATGGCGGAGCAGGTGCCGCCAGTGGTAGCCGTCTCTAGGCCGTCAACCAGAACGTGGGTATCAAGGATCCAGTCATTGACGCCAATGGGAATGCCATCCCACAACTGGATGAAGTTACCCCAGGTATCCCGGTCGGTATCCATCATTCCCCCAGCCGCCCTGACCAGAGCGTTGATTTTTCGCCTTGAGCGACGGCTCATTAATAGCATATCCGGCTTACCACCTTTGACGGCATCGATAAGTTCATCCAGCTTATTTAGTGTCAGGGTAGCCCCGGTGTCCCCCATAGCTATGACCTGGTCACCGGCAGTAGTGGTATCAATAAGAACCCTGAGCCCATCAAACTGCTTGGCATTGGTTGTTGAGTCCCCGTAGATAAAGGTCTCCTCAACCTTATCCCGGAGCGCCTTAGCCTTGAGCTCAATGACAGACGTCTCCAGGTCCTGGATATTACTTCGGGTTGCCTTAAGGAAATTATCGACGTCGGCATCTCCGCTCATAATCTTCAGGTTGGCTGTTTTCTGTTCAAAGGTTGGGGTGGACTCAGCCCAGGTATCACCAACATCGTAGAAATCGATGTTGGGTAGGGTCTTTTCTTGATTGTAGGTCAAGCCATTGCCCACGATTTCAATGAAGGGTAGGTGCTGCAGGATAGGTGACTCCTTAACGATGGTCTCCACTACCCCTTGCAGTAACACGTCGTTAGATAATTTAGATGCTTCAGCTAAAGTTAACGCCATTTTGTTCCTCCTTTGAGTCTCTTAATTAGTTTTCGCCCCGTCTATTTCAGGACGAAAAGCCTCCTATTGCGTATTGAATCTTTTCTCTTGGGGATAGAGCTGACAGGTCAGGAGGTGTCCGCTCCGGCGCACCAGCCGGCACCCGGACCAATGAAATCTCAGCCTCCATACCTTTCCTTATCTTACCAATAAGCTTCTTGGCTGATGCCAGAGAATCAGTTATCGCCTCAAAGCTATCACCGGTAACCAGCTCCTCAGGGACATCAGGATTAGACTGAATCACTAGCACCTTATAGCTAGTCACTGCCTGCTTCAGGCTCTCATTGAGTTTACCCAGGTTATCGTTAGACTCAGTCACCGCCTGCTTCAGAGTATCGATTTCACCCTCCAGGCTGGCTGTCCCCTGCTCTAGTTCGGAGATACGGGTATCCCTGGATGCCAGCTCCTGATTTTTCTGGGCGATTAAGCCCTCAAGCTCAGCAACCCTAGACGCTTCGCTCTGACCTAGCTCATCCTGATTCTGGACGGTGGACTCTGCCGAGCCTAGTTCATTATCATCTGGCAATTTTCGTCCTCCTTTTAACCGAGTTAGTCAATTGCTCTTCGCCTGCTGATAGACTATGTCCGGTCAGGCTGAAGATTCCTCAATGCCGTCTGCCCGGGAGTCTGAAGCCCTCTCCCTCACTTTGCCCCTGGTAGATTTGGCATTAAGCTCCTTATTCATACTGAGGATAGTTGCTCTCTCCTCGAGCCATCGATTAAACTCAAACTCTGGGTCCTCAATCCCCAGTTCGTCCATTGCCCGGCGCCTGGAGTGGATGCCGGTTTGAACTAATGTCTGCTCATTGGCTACCAGCCGGCTCACATCTTGGGGTAACACCGGTCCCCACACCACCCGCAAGCGGTTGCTACCGAAGCTCTCCCCCTGATATTTCTCCAGGAGTTTGAGTACCATCTCATTCCGTTTGTTATAGACTGCCGTCCTGATGAGTCTCTTGCGACGAACTTTCTGGAGTAAGGGGTTAAGCTCAAGCTCCATGGCTACCCCGGATAAATCCCTCTCGGCGCTGCCAAAAGCAGCCCGGGGTGATTCTGAGATATCGTGCATGGTTCTAAAAAGCAGATTGATGTAATCTATATGCAGCCTGACGCCGCCGCCTTGAAGCAAATCAAGAAGATAGGCTTTGGCATCCTCGGGAATATTCCACACTGCCCCCGGCCTCACTGCGATATCCTCTGATTCCTCAATATTCTCCAGGACAGCAATCGGATTGCCGGATAACTCCAGTATCCGGGATAGCTGACTCATTGCCCGGTTTAGCTCCCGCTGTGATTCTATAATCTGAGTTAAATCGGATATACCCCAGAATTTCTTGGGCTCTCTCAGGTTGGGGTAGATAATAAAAGGTATAAATCCGTAGGGATTAGGCTTCTTCTCCTGGAGAACATTATCCAGGTAAAGCTCAAAGTCCCGGGTAGTCCAAACCTCAACGATGGTAGCTGTCTTCGCTTTGGGCTTTATCTTATACAGGAGGTCAGTTTCCTCAGCACTGAGGCAGTATTTAGAAGCCACTCGCCATACTCTGGAGGTGTCATCCCCCAACCACCAGGCATAAACCCCCTGAATATCAGGGGCGGTAACCCTGACCTGTCTGGTCTCCTGGTCCCAGGTAACCTTGTAGCAGGCATTACCAAGGACGGCACAATCTATCTCCGTCTCCGGGTCAAGCTGTGCCAGGTTATTGTTTTCGTATACCTGATACAGGGCTGCTTCTGTCTTCTGGGCTCTTGCCCGTGCCTCGTCTGAGTCCTCTACGGCGTCAACGGCAAAGTTGATTCCCGACACGAGGTAGCTGGTAATCTTATCCACAAATACCCTGGCGTAGTTAAAGGTCAGACGTTTCTCACCCCGCCGGTCTCTTCCCTCCCAGTGCTTACCCTGGTAGAAGTCCAGCAATTCTTTATACCTCTTGATTCTGTCTATATCACGGTGGATTAACTGCACAGGAATAGAAGTTTCATTCATTTTTAGCCCTCTTTAATGCTCTCTGTATTGTTCTCTGGCTGACACCAAACATCTCTGCCAGCTCCTTTATCCCCCTCCCCTCGATGGTGAACAGCCGCATTATTTGTCCAGCCCGTAATCTCTTCAACCAGTGTTGCCTGCCTCGGGGCTGCTCATAGATACACCGGGGAAACGGGCAGTTAAGGCAAGAGCTGGCAAATTCGCAGCCCTCATCTCGATAGCGACAATACTCCGGCGGTAAATCCAATTCATCATCTTGCAGCTCCGACTCCATAACACACCTCTGGAAAACCTTACGGTGCCACAATAGCACATATGTTCTAGGGTAGTCAACGGGATTTTGTCGCCTTTTTAACCTTGACACTAAGTGCCCGTATTTGGTATCTTATCTCTTTAGAAAGGACTAACCTTTCAGCCCTCTTTTCGCTATATCATTATGGATTTGACAAAAATAGCCATTGATGTTAATATTGCTTTGATAAAGCAATATGGCACCTTTGGATAACTATTTTAATGTGATTGAAGCCGGACACCGTCTTAAGGTCCATCCGGAGACGGTAAGACGGCTGTGCCGGCAGGGAGATTTGCCGGCGATAAAGATTCATAATACCTGGCTAATTACTAAGGATGTTCTGGATAGCTTCGCTGGAACCTACAGCTCTCAGCGCGGTGCCAGGAAAAAACTTATATAAAAAAAGGGAATTATACAGGGGCTTTGCCCCAATTAAAATCTGTTCCTCCATAAAGGGGGGACAAAGGGAGGTTTCTAAATGAAGTACAATAAGATTTTTCGTATCTTGGCTGTAGCCATTAGCCTGTCCCTGCTGGTGGTGGCGTTGCCGGCTGCACCAGCCCTGGCTGCGTTGGATTATGACATTGACCTTGACCCTGACGAGGGTGAAATCGGCGACTATTTTTATGTGGAGGGTAATGATTGGCCGCCAAGTGATTATGACGAACCTCCAGATATTGAAGAGGTTGATATCTATTTCTCCAGTGAGGAAGCGGATACTGGTGATGACATTGACGATGACGTTGAAAACTACGAGAAGCTGAAATCCGGTAAGGAGGTTGATGATGATGGTGAGTTTAGGGTTAGAGTAAAGGTGCCCGATGAACTCACTGATGGTGAAGATGACGAAGATGTTCTTGGCGGCACCTATTATGTTTATGTTACCATGGAAGGTTCCGACCGCATAAGGGCTGTTGCCGAGTTCACCGTTATCGCTGCTGAGATTGAGCTGGACACTGCTGAGGGTACGGTGGGTACTGAGGTTGAGATTACCGGTTCTGACTTTACTGACAGCGAGGACATTGAAGTACTCTACGATGGTGATGGGGTTAATATAGAAAGTGGTGATGATGAGACCAGTAACAGTGGTAAATTTAAAACCACCATTCTTATCCCGGAAAGCAGCGCCGGTGAGCACACCATAACAGTTATCGATGGCTCTGATAACGAAGCCGAGGCAGTGTTTACCGTAGAGCCAGGAATAACCATTAACCCTGAATCAGGAACCGCTGGTGAACAGGTCACTGTTAACGGCACCGGCTTTGCCGATAGGGAAGATGTTACCATCACCCTTGATGGCGATGAGGTGGCCGACGGTGATACCAATGCAGATGGCAATTTCACCGTTCGCTTTGATGTGCCCACTGTCGGGCCAGGCACCTATACTGTTGAGGCTGAGGATGATGAAAACAACTCGGCTGAGACTGACTTTACCGTCGCTGCTGATGTCAGCATCAGCCCGGTTACCAGCCAGACCTCACCCGGTTATGTCGGCATGGAGGTGACCATTAGCGGCGCCGGCTTTATACCCAGTACTACGGTAACTATCACCTACGCGACTACGCCAACTGTGTTTACTACTACCAGTGGAGCCGACGGGAGCTTTTCCTATACCTTCGAAGTCCCTCCCAGCGAATCCGGGTCGCATACTATAACTGCCACTGACGGCACCACCAGTAAGGTAGTTACCTTTATTATGGAGTCATCAGCACCACCAATACCAGCGCCACTATTGCCATATGATGAGGTTAAGGCAGAACAACCGGTAAAATTTGACTGGAAGGATGTTACCGACCCCAGCGGTGTAACCTATACCCTGCAGGTTGCCAGTGACAAGAGCTTCACTGCTGTAGTAAAGACCTGGGAAGAACTGACCGAATCAGAATACACTATGACTGAAGCAGAGGAGCTGGAGTCAACCAAAAAAGACGCACCCTACTGGTGGCGGGTTGAGGCTATAGACGGTGCCTCCAACGAAAGCGGATGGTCTGGGGCTGGGTCATTCGCTATTGGTTTTGTCCTTGCCATGCCAGATTGGACTAAATATCTCCTGATAGGGCTGGGTGGCTTACTGCTCTTCTTTATTGGCTTCCTAATCGGCAGAAGAACTGGCTATGCCTATTAATAGCTATCTCCTTTCATTATGAAGGAGGGTAGTTCTGCAAAAGAGGGGCTTCGGCCCCTCTTTTGATTATATTGGGGGCATAGTTAGTATCGCTAAAGGCTCCCTTTAGCTCCCCTTGGCTCATACTGCCTAGCTGCCTCAACCAGCAGTGCCAGGCTCATCAGGAAATCATCATGTCCTTCGGCAGGATCAACATAGAAGTTCATCGTCCGGCTGGGGCGATAGTGGCTCTTAGCCTTCTCCATCTCAAACCAGAACTCCTGGTACTCAGGGGAGCCATCCCCAGTATAAACCTTCAGCCGGCCTGAGTTTATGGCGGCTAGCAGGTTGAAACCTAGCTCCGACTTTGACCGAGCGGTAAAGGTAAACGGGATAACCTTTGAACCAAGTGACTGCCTGAGTAATGAACTCACCGGCTGGCCAACGCCGGTAGCATCAACTACCACCTTGCGGCAGTGCCAGACTGCTTTAAGGGTATCAATTAACTGGGGGTAGAGTTTGGCATGCTTCCTGCCTGTCCACCAATAGTGTTCCACAACCTTGACCCTGGGCTGCTTAGTAAGACCGCAGAAGTCGAGCTCGCCAATAGTAACTACAGTAGAATCCTGGCGTGGTTTCAGGGCTCGTAACGCCGCGCCTTCCTCTGTCTCAGCCTCACCGGCAAGGTCAATACCGGCGACATAGGTTTTTCCCGGCTCCGGCTGATGGCGTCGATGGTGCTCCCCCTGCAACTGAGAGCGCTGCTGCGGGTTTAGGTAACCGCCACCCCCATGTATCGGCAGCAAGCGGTACTGGGTAAGAAATAGGGGATGATTTTCCCCCAGGCGCTCTCTCTCCGTTTCTACATAGGCTAAATAATCAGGGTTATATTTGGCGATTTCCTCCCAGTCATACCAGAAGTGGCGTTTAATGCCGTCCCTTCTTTCCAGTTCAAGGTTAGTCTGCTTTACCTCCTCGAGCAGAGTTGAATCATCCCAGGTAGTGCCATAATGAACCGTGGTAACATTGGTGGTGGCACCCATAGGCTTGAACTCTTTACTGTACTTCTCCTTGGATACGTCCTGCGCTTCATCTATCCCCAACAGCAGATGAGCCGTGTTACCGACCACGTTGGCCGACTCGTCCGCCGATAGAAATATTACTCTGGCATCTCCCAGCCGGATGACATAGCCCAATTCGGTCACCCAGATACCACTAAAGCCGACATCGTTTAAGCGGTCCTTCAGCCTCATCATGGAGATAACCGTCTGCGGCTTGAAGGTAGGTGAGCACTTGATCATGTTCTGGGGTTCAGCTATGTAGAGGGTTAAGAGTAGCAGTTCAAGCTGGGCTGACAGCTCATTCTTGCCTCCTTGGCGGGCTATCTCCACCGAGAAGGTAAGCCCCTGCCGGTGGAAAACGCTATCCAGTACCGCCAGAGCTACTTCACGCTGATACGGTCTGAGCTTATTTATTGAGGGTAGCTCCAATGCCGATGCCAAGTGGAAGGGCGATGTCTCTAAGGACATTACCTATTGCCTTCTTCAGTCCCTTCTTGTCTCCCTTGCTGATGTTATACTTGACTCGCACCAGTCTAGCTAGAGCATCGGTTGCCTGCATGATAAGTTTGACATTATCCGGGTCATGGGCAAGGACAGACTTTATCTTAACCCTTAAGAGAGCGATTTCCTCATCAATGCCCTCAACGCCAGTGGCCAGCTCAAGGTCAAGCCGTTCCGCCTCATCGAGGACTTTGGAGTAGAAGCCGTGCTTTCTGGCGTTCTGATTGCCCTTTGGGGCGCCTCGCTTTTTTACTATTTTGTCTTTCATTTACTTGCAATACCCCCAGGACCAGGCAATGGGCAGCCAGGTCCCACCTCTGGGTCTCTATGGCTAACCTTAGTAGTCTCACCTTTCCCCCTTTTGTCCTAAGATAGCACATTTGTTCTATTTACGCCACAAGATTTTGTCATATTTTTCATGGGAGTAAGTCAACTGGATTGATATTATGCCGGCACCGTTGTAGAATAGAGCCTAGAAATGAGTGTTACCAAGCAGCTTTACCAGCTACAAGAGGTTGACCTTGAGCTTGAATCCAATGAACAGGCTCTGGAGCAGAAAACCAGCCAATTAGGCGAAAGCCAAGAGGTGGTCAGGGTGCGGACGGAGCTCTCATCACAGCGCCAGCACCTTGAGGAGCTTAAGCGCCAGCAGCATTCTGCCGAATGGGAGATAGATGACCTCACCAATAAGATCGCCTCTCTGGAGCAGAAGCTCTATGACGGCAGGATAAAAAATCCTAAGGAACTGACTAACCTTCAGCATGAGGTTGGTGGGCTGAAAACCAGGCGTGACCAGTTAGAAGATAAGGTACTAGAGATAATGGACCGGGTTGAACTGGCTGAAGCCAGCGTCACCACCATAAGTAATGAGCTCAAAAGCCTGGAAGCTAAATGGCGACGCCAGCAACAGCACCTCACCATTGACATAGAACAGCTCAAAATTATATTGACCGACCTTGAGCAGAAGCACCAGCTAATTCTGGCTGAGGTCGACTCTCACATGGTTAACCTCTATCAGGAACTCAAGAGGCAAAGAGGAACAGCCGTGGCCAAGGTAGACCAGGGAATGTGCCGTGGCTGCCGGATATCACTACCTACCAGTGAGTTGCAACGGGCAAGAAGCGGCAGCCTGGTACGATGTGGTAGCTGTGGTCGCATTCTGTTTCTAGCCTAGCTGCCTGTTGACTTACCAAACCACCTATACTAGAGTATAAGTAGGTCAAGTAAACCGGGTGGCCGCCCGCCTCAGGTGGGAGGAAAGTCCGAGCTCCACCGGGCAGGATGCTGGGTAACACCCAGGAGGGGCAACCCTACGGAAAGTGCCACAGAAACATACCGCCCTATTTAGGGTAAGGGTGAAATGGTGAGGTAAGAGCTCACCGGCGGCTGGGTGACCAGTCGGCTGGGCAAACCCCATCTGGAGCAAGACCGAATAGAGGGACAAAAGGACGCCCGGCCTGTCCCCGGGTTGGTCGCTTGACCCTGATGGTAACGTCAGGGCTAGATAGATGGTCACCACTCCGATTTTATCGGGGTACAGAACTCGGCTTACAGGTTTACTTGACCTGACAGGTTTTAGCTAAGGCTATTGCCTCCTCTGTCTGTGCCTACTTTGTGCACCACCTGTCATCTTGATGTCCTGTCCCATCCCGATAGTTCATCCCTACCAGGGACTAAATGACTATCTAACGTATTACTTTTGAGCTATTTACACTCGGCTTACCCGAGGTATAATTTTAGGTAGACAGTGCGACGGAGCATGATTATGGCAAAGAATGGTAACAAGGATGTCGTTGAGCTGTGGGGGCGTGAATTTGACCTAGCCAAAAACGGACTCAATGAGGCTCAGATAGTCTCTTTTGTCAACGAGCTTATCGGCGAGTGTGACCAACTCGGCCAGAGTGTGGAACATCTTTCATCGCTTACTAAACTTGCCGAAAAAACAGTTGTTGAGGCTGACAGGTTAGCCGAGGAAATCAAGAAGGAAGCCATAGACCAAACTAAGACTGAGGCGACCGCAATTATAGCTAAAGCAGAAGAACAGGCTCAACAACTTCTTGAAGAAAAACGGACGGAGGCTATAACTATTGCCACTGAGGAGGCAGAGGCTATTAGGGCCAATGCTGAGCATGAGACAGGATTACTGCTAGAACGCCAGAACGAAAGAATGCAATCTGAGGTAAAGGCTATAGCCCAGCGACTATATACCGAGCTGCTGTCGCAACTTGAAAGCCTTAAGCAGCAGGCAATAGCCTTGGGGACAGAGTTCGAGCGTAAGTTATCTCAGCCGGCAGAACAAGCTAGCCCAGTGGTCATTGAAAAGGAACAACCATCCGCTCAAGTTCCAGCCAACATACAACAAGAGAGCAATATTATCCCCGGCTCCAATTTAGAAGTAAGTCCCCAGGGTGCAGAAGACATACCCGCCGAATCCCAGCAATTAAGTCAGACCATAGACCAAACAAACACGAGCGAAGCGGAGGGAAAGGTACCACTAGCAGCCGATAGCCAAGACGAGCTTACTTATGAGAACGAGGTGGAATTGGAAATCCAGCCTCCAATAGACGTAAAGCAAATAATGGGGATTATGAGAGCTCTCGACAGTTTAGGTGAGGTCGAAAATACCGAACTTATACCTCTAACCGATAAGCCTCTAATTGTGGTTTTTCTGCATGAACCGATGCATTTGATGAAAATACTGAGGGCACTTCCTGAGGTGGACGAGGCCAAAGAAGTCACCGGCGGGGAAATCACAGCCGTCACTGACGCTGCTCACGCCGAAGGCAAGCGAAGGAAAATTCAAATAACACTTTCTGGAAATTCTGGACTAGATGAAGCCAAAAGTAAACTAAATAGCGAGGTTTACCACACTCTACCCTCATAGCTTAAGGCTGCATAGGTTGGGCTCCTCAAAAGCGAGCCGGTCCCTCAAATAACCCGGGGACCGGCTTATGTTGCTTCTATCCAAGCTGGACTGTTACCTACTCTGTTCTCCTTAATGCCCCTGCCATCTGTATAACATCATCATGGCCAGTGTCGGACTTGCCTATTAAATAGGTAATATGATGCAATTACTAGTGCCCATTTCAAGTCTGGAGCACCCCACTTAGGCTAATCAGGCGCTGCGCCAATATCTACTTCTACGCTGCCCCACCGCAGAATTAAAATCACTGAAAATCAAGGCAGAAAGACCATTGTTGCCCCAGTGCCAGGTATGATAATATGCTGTGAGTGGAGATAGGGCAGATGCTGAGGGAGAGTCAAAGGGAGGCGAACAAAGGTGGAGGGGTACCAAATAGAAACCTGAGAGGTGAGGTAGATAGAAATAGCAAACACGGAGGGTAAAATGGACTGTATTTTCTGTCAGATTGTAGCCGGCAAGGTGCCCAGTGATATTGTTTACCAGGATGAGGAGGTGGTTGCCTTCCGTGATATTAATCCGCAGTCACCAGTGCACCTGCTAATTATCCCCAAAAGGCATATCCCTTCCCTCACCCACCTATCTGAAACAGAATCACCCCTGATAGGACATATGGTGAACACCGCTAACCAGCTGGCCAAAAGGGAAGGTGTCTCTGAAGCTGGATACCGCCTGGTGGTGAACTGTGGTAGGGAGGGAGGGCAAATAGTGCCTCATCTGCATATGCATCTTTTGGGTGGCCGAAGGCTATCAGGTGCCATGGGCTAATCGGTCGGCTACTGGTGTACTCTCTGATAGTCCAAGAATATAAGCAACCCAGGAATGCCTTTGGCATCGCAGATGTCGCCTGAGATAATAAGGCCGGGAATCTGAGCAGCTGGCACCCGGATTAAGCTAATATTCTCAGTGTCCTCGGCACCGAGTGGATTAGAAATAAGGTCGCTAGCCAGATACAGGTAAAGGTATTCAGTGCAGTAACCCGGTGCCGAGTAAAAGCCGCTTAACCTCTCCACCTTTCTGGGCAGATAACCTGTCTCCTCACGCAACTCACGGCGAACCGTAGTCACCGGGTCTTCGCCAGGCTCGATACCACCAGCCGGTATCTCCAGCAGTGCCTTCTCCACCGGCTTGCGAAATTGTCTGACCAATAACACATTATCATTTTCGTCAATAGCTATAATAGCCACACAATCATTGTGTTCCACGATCTCCCGAGTGGTTTCCCGTCCACTGGGCATCTTAACGGTATCAATCCGCAGTTTTACCGCCCGTCCCTCGTAGATTAGTCGGCTGGATAGCGTCTTTTCCCCCAAGTTTAAGCTCCTATGATTTCAGCCTTGGTTGTCGGCAGGCACTTCAAGGTGGTGAATAAGGGCTACCTCACCACAATCGGGGAATTTAGGGCAGCGATAACACTCAGCCCAGACTTTGCGTGGTAGCTCCATTTTATCTCGCTGAGAGAAGCCAAACTTCTCAAAAAAGCCTGGTTTATAGGTCAGGCAAAAAACAGCGGGCATACCCAGCTCTCTAGCCTCTTTGAGGCAGGCTTCCACTAGCTGGGCACCGATTCCCTGCCCCTGGCTATCCTTGGCTACCGCCAGCGATTTTATCTCGGCTAAATCTGACCAGATAACATGTAGTGCTGCACAGGCAATCAGCCGCTTATCCTCCCTAACCACGAAGAAATCCCTGATGTTCCCATACATCTCACTCAGCGAACGAGCCAGCATCTCATCTTTGCCCGCAAAGTAGTTGATTAATTTATGCATCTGGACTACGTCACTGATTTTGGCTTTTTCTACTCTCAAGGCTGCTTTCCTTTCAATCTTTGCCCCAGGGAACTGTAAAATGAAGTCTCTGGGCGAATTCTCAAAAACCGAGCGGTAGTGGTGCTCTGCCTCACCATAATAATGGCACCGTCACTTATAGACAGATTTATATGACCATCAATGCTCAGTGTCGCCTGATGGACGGTAGTAATACGTAGCTTCACTGTTGCCGTAGGTGGTAGTACTATCGTGTAAGCCAAACTAAGGTGGGGCACTATGGGCAGCAGCAAGAACTCCTTGGACTGTGGATGAAGAATAGGGCCGCCGGCGGCCAGCGAATAACCAGTGCTGCCAGTGGCAGTAGCCACCATGACCCCATCAGCCTTATAGGTGGTCAGCGGCTCACCATCAATGCTAGCTTCTACATAGATTGTCCGAGCTATTGCCCCCCGCGCCACCACCACATCATTTAAGACATAGAATATCCGGGCTGGCTCGTCTTGACCAGCGGGGAAAAGTTGTGCCTCAAGCATAGCCCGCTCATCAATCCAACCCTCCCCGGCCAGTAAGGCAGGTAGCTTATCCATTGCCTCATCAACACTGAGTTCAGTCATAAACCCTAGTTTACCCAGGTTTATCCCGGTAATAGGAATTAAACCAGGAACCGCCACCTGGGCAGCCCGCAGAATAGTGCCATCGCCACCAATAGTAAGAATTAGATTGGTATCCTTTACTTGAGCCCTGGCTTCCTCTCCTTCCCAGGCAGAGCATAGCCAGACAGAAACATCCTTAGTATTTAAAAACCTCTTCAGCTTCTTCGCTAGGGCGTAGGCAGCCGCATTCATCGGGTGATACAAAATCCCAATTCGGTTCATCAGCGTCGCTACTCCACTTAACCACTAAAACTCATTGCTTCTGGGGGCAAAGAAAGTGTAACATTGGCGCCTTGAAGTGTCAAGGTTAGGTCGGCAGTTCGGTGCTGCGCAGAGTATCCAGCCAGGCGGTTGACTTTACCTCTCGCTCCAGAAGGTATTTGAGATAGTCTCTTATCACTGCCTCCAAGTGGCGAGACAGTTCTGTGTTTATTTTTAGTTTTACTACTGTATTATAGTCACTACTCTGCAAAAATCGTAAAACCTTCAGAGTATTAACCGAGATGGGGTGGGTCAACGGGTGGCTCAGGCTACAGCCAGGGCAGAGCATGCCGCCAGCGCTGGAGGAGAACGAGTTGGTGATAGGTTCCAGTGGCTGGTGGCAGGACACGCACTGCTGAAGCTGGGGGCGGTAGCCAACTTGACTTAAGAGGTGCAGTTCAAAGTAACGCAAAACCAGTTCGTTATCGCCACCCTGGCATAAGCGGTGCATTGTCTGCAGCAGTAATTGGAAAAGGGGGTAATTTTCAATATGTTCGGCAGTAAACTGGTCAACTAGCTCTGAGGCATAAAGACCATACGAGATAAGCTGTAGGTCACTTTTTAATGGCAGGAAGCTGTTAATAGTTTGGCTTCCGGTTATAGTATCCAGGTTTCTCCCCCGAGCCAGCGAAACCAGGCTATGGGTGAGCAGTTCCAGGTGTCCAGCCAGCTTACTCCTGGGGCGTCTCACTCCCTTGGCTACCGCCTGAATCTTACCCATGTGTTGAGCATAGAGGGTAAGGATTCTATCCGCCTCCCCCAGCTTAATCTTTTTTATGATTATGGCTTCCGTCTGATAAGTTCGTGGCTTGGACATTTTAATTACTTTATTTGACGAATTTTAGTTCGTCTGGTGTTCTGAATCCTCTTTTTAACAAAATATCTCTTTCTTTTAAGAGGCAGGCTCTATTATGTGCTATTGCTGCATAAAATTCCCCGTTATGCCACGCATTCATACACCATAATCCCCTATCATAAAAGGGGTCGTCATAGTTGGGGATACCTAGATAACTACGCGTAGTCGCCTTAGATTCACGGCCTTCTTGGAGTTCTCCATCAAAATCGATCTCCTTACCAAATTCGTACGACAAAACACTTCTCTCAAATTCAGTATTAAATGCGTAGAAAGGCCTTTCTAAGCTATCTATAATATCCTTTGCTTTTTCTTTTAACTCACTAGTTGCCTCTATTCCCTTGGCACAGAATATGTGGAGACTGTGTCTATCGATAAATCCAAAAATGACTAGCTTGATATCCTTATATCGCCTTGAATCAGAGTATTGATTGAGAAATTCCCCGATAGTCTCAATGTCAATAATCGTCCCTTCAAAACTTGAACTTATATCTTGTTTGTGTTCTATTATCAATACCACATTCCTCTTACTTAAATTGAACCTTTCCCCCTGTGTCCCCTCTCCTTGAAAGGAGAGGGGGAAGTATAGTTAGTGGAGGGGCTACTGCCCCTTCAATCTACCCTCTGATAAGCAACCTCTTAATAATGATAGCTTCCGTTTGATGGGTTAGCGGTTTAGATATTTTTGCTACTTTTGTTTAATGTTTTCATGTTTGCGAATAAATCGTGATAGGTAGCCTCCGTCCTAGCAATTTGAGCATACGAGAAGTAGTCGGATCTCGCTACATGCGCCTCGCCAACAAAAGTCGCCAGTATACTGTAGAACAACAGAAGCAAGTCAGGCACTTCCCTCTGTTTTGTGCAATAAAAATATACAGCATCCATAGCAGATGGATATAGCGCCTGTGGACATTCATATGACAATAGAAACTGGTTGCAGTCACAGAAGAGATTCACCCAATAGCGTCGATCTGTACGCTTGTTGTAGCCTTGTAGGTAACTAATGATGCTTTCTCGTGTCATAGAGGTGCTGGTGAAGATGAATCCAAATATTTGATCGCGATGTTTAGTCAAGGGATCAAATTGAAGTCCCCTAGTAGACACTCCGGGCCCCGAAATGATTTTATTCCTGCCATTGTTAGCCCGATCCAGTTCCTTTACCGATTTAATTTTATCAAGAGCATCCTGCAACTTCTTATTAGAGAGAATATCCGATTTGACCTCCCCAACGGCAATGACAGTTTCACATGGAAAGTACTTGGCTCCGCTTACCTCAAACACTGTCCCAACAGTCTTATCATAGAGTACTACATCAATTTGTTTACTCTCCCCACCGTGAACATCAAGCACAAATCCTCGATCAACTCCTACTCTTCGCGGTAGATACTTCTCCAGTAGGCTACGAAGTGCATGTTCGCGTGCTTCACCAGCCGTTTGGTTGTGTAATATTTCGGTAGCGAGTTCATCAAATTCAATCTTGAATTGCTTGGATATCTTTCTGAAGGTTGAGCTTAGCCTCATTTTTGCTGTTCCCTTGACTCGTTCTTAAATTCCCTCATTTGTTTTGTCGATATTGAGGTAGTAGTCTCGCATGCTTCTTGAGACATTTTAAAACTCCTGTCTCCCCTCAATGGCTCGGGTTAGGGTAACATCATCGGCGTATTCCAGTTCGGTGCCGAAGGGTAGCCCCCGGGCAAGGCGGGTAACCCGGATGCCCAGAGGTAAAATGAGGCGCTGTAGATACATAGCGGTCTGTTCCCCCTCCAGATTAGGATTGGTGGCCAGGATAACCTCGTCTACAGAGCCACCTTGCAAACGCTGTAGAAGCTCTTTGATTCTGACATCGTCAGCCCCAACCCCCTCGGTAGGTGAAATGGCGCCGTGGAGCACATGATACAGCCCCTTATACATCCCGGTATGCTCCAGAGCCAGGATATCCTGCGGCTGCTCTACAATGCAAATCATGCTCCAGTCGCGCTCATCACTGCGGCAGATGCGGCAGTGGTCAGAGTCAGTAACATTAAAACAGATGGAGCATAGCCTGGTCTCCCGTTTCAGGGACAGCAGCGCTTCCGCCAGTTGCCGGGCTTGCTCTTCAGAGGTGCGCAGCAAATAATAAGTAAGCCGCTGAGCACTCTTGGGGCCAATGCCAGGTAGTTTGTTAAATTCCTGAATAAGCCTAGATACCGCTTCGACGGTAGGTCTGAAACTCTCGTTCAATGCGGGCTCTCCTTAACTATAATTAGGTCAGTCCCGGGATTTTGAGACCGCCGGTTAGTCCACCAAGACGCTCGGCGGCAGCTTCCTGTGATTTGGCGATAGCTTCCCTTACCGCCGTCAATACCAAATCCTCCAGAAGTTCCACATCGTCAGGGTTTATCACTTCGGGCGATATTTTCACCGACTGTATCTTTTGTTGACCATCAATAGTAACCTTAACGGCGCCTCCGCCGGAGCTGGCTTCTATGGTAGTGTTGCTTAACTCTTGTTGAGCCTCAGCTAGCTTTTCCTGAAGTTTCTGGACTTGGTGCATCATAAACTTATTCATTTCTCCTCCACGCTAGTAACCTGGGCACCCATTCGTAGTGCCGCTTTAACCAGGTGGTTATTCTGCGGCTCGTAAACACAGCGCACACGGCAAGGACGCCCAAGGAAATTACTGATGATTTTTTCAGCTACCTGTTGATTTTCCGGCTTCTCCATATTCTCCTTGTGAATAGTATATCTAAAGGCTAACACTACGGTGTCGTCTTCAATCGCCACTGGCTTGATGCCAGCACTTCTCAGTAGGGCAATGGCATTGGTTCTTTTAATACTTACTGGGGCTTCATCAATAACCTGCCTCCAATTTAGTCTCAGTCGTTCAATTTCACTGGCCAGTTCTTGAGGGGTGGTAGGCATACTTTCTATCGGTGGTGGTTGGGGTTTATCAGCCGGCTCAACTTCGGCTACCGGCTGTTGGGCAGGGGGTGGGGTAATCACTTTTGCTGGCTGCTGAAATTTATCCTCGGTTTGAATGACGGGGATTTCCTTTGCCTCCCCTGAGGACAAGACACAGTCAACTAGGGCTAGCTCCAAGGGTAAGGGAGAGTAATTATCGAGCTCAAGTTGGCCGAAGAGTTTCACCGCCTTCAATATCTGAGGTAGAGAGGCTCTAGTTGCTAAATCCTTCAGTTCCGCCAAATCCTCAGTGGTGAGGTCTACTGCATCCTCGGAACCAGTTTTTACCAGCAGCAATCCCCTGAGGTATTCCACCAGTTCCCGATTAAGCTGGCGCAAGTCTAAACCATCCCTACTAATGCTGTTTATAGTTGCCATCCCGGCGGAGACATCATTATTTACTATATGCTTTACCAGTTCCCTCGTTCGCCAGTCTCCGGTAATGCCCAGCATGGCTTGAACCTGACCCAGTTCAATCTCAGAGCCATAGTAAGCGGTTAGCTGCTCTAGCAGGTTTTCAGCATCCCGCAGGCTGCCGGTGGCTGCCTTAGCGATAAGCTGTAGTGCTTTTAGCTCAATATGAATACCCTCGGCACCACAAATGCGGGCTAATTTTGCGGCTACATCGGCTTGGGAAATACGCCGGAAGTCAAAGCGCTGGCATCGTGACAGAATGGTAGGCAGAACTTTATGGGCTTCGGTGGTAGCCAGAACAAAGATAACATGTGGTGGAGGTTCCTCGAGGGTCTTGAGCAGGGCATTGGAGGCTTCTTTGGTGAGCATATGGACTTCATCTATAATATAGACCTTGTAACGGGCTTGGTTAGGAGCATAGTTGACCTTCTCCCGGAGGTCTCGGATGTCATCAATGCCACGATTGCTGGCGGCGTCAATCTCCACCACATCCAAAGCCCTACCCTCGGTTGTTGCCTGGCAGATGCTGCAAGTATTACATGGTTCTCCCTTACCATTGGTAAGACAATTTATCGCCTTAGCCAAAATACGCCCAGTGCTGGTCTTGCCGGTTCCTCGTGGGCCGCAAAAAAGATAAGCATGGGATACCCGACCACTACTCAAGGCATTGAGTAGAGTCTGGGTTACCGGTTCCTGACCAACTACTTCAGCTAAGGTTTGGGGACGCCACTTACGATAAAAGACCTGAGATGTCATTTGCTTATATTATACCCTATATTGTCTGGTTTCCAAAGGGTTTTTAGGCCAGTGAGTATTAAAATCCAGGTAATCATCCCTTGAATGTCAATTCTCACAGTAAATGGCCACTTTTGAGGTAAAATTCTCACGGTAATTTACCGTCCTAATTCTCAAGATTATTTACCACCCTCCATCTTTGGAAGATTACTTCTCTGGGTGCACACCGGAACTATTAAATAGCTCATCTGCCACTATATGGCAGAGGCTGCGTGATGGCGGAGGGGTTATGGTATCCCTGCCCGGCTTTTACCGCTATCTCAGCTGTTTTCTCACCGATGTATGGAAGAAGGCTCGCATTATCACCGTAAGAAGGAGCGAACCACCGCCGGCAGAAGAGGCACAGATTGATTTTGGCTATCTTGGAACATGGCAGGATCCAAGGAGTGGTAAAAGTCGTCGTCTCTGGGCATTTGCTTTGATACTATCATTCAGCCGGCATATGTTCGTTCGAGTGGTAACCAGGATGTATCAACGGGAGTGGCTTATGTGTCACACTTTGGCTTTTGATTTCTTTAGTGGGGTGCCGAAGAGAATAGTCCCGGATAATCTAAAGACAGGGGTAATCAAGGCTGACCTCTACGACCCGAAGTTTAACCGGGGCTATGAGGAATTAGCTCATCACTACGGCATTATCATTAACCCGGCCATGGGCGGTAAATTCAGGCCTGTTGTTGAACCGACGGCTGTATAAGAACCGTGATAAATATTTATCTCCACATTGACACGACCGTTCCGCTCCGGTTTTATTGACGTATGCAAGATAAACAGATTAACATTGTCCAATTAACTAACGTGGCATCAAATAGATTATGAATAGCAGCACCTTACAGAATTCACCATCACGTGGGGTGCCCCCAATTTTAGTACCACCTATAATGAGAGACTTCCTGCCACTTGTCTTGGCTGCATTGCCTCTTTCTCTTGATTCTTCTCGTAATATCGCCTGGCAAACTCTGCTGGTGTC
>SDBV01003943.1_pt1 | contig 21543 bp, 31 predicted proteins | sample 2277081 | NCBI WGS metagenome assembly SDBV01 (sample SAMN10402039, study PRJNA504765) | marine sediment metagenome | isolation source: marine sediment core GS10_PC15, 223 cmbsf | place: Arctic Ocean: Southern Knipovich Ridge | collected 2010 | reverse complement strand
ATGTTTATAACTTTTTCTAAAGGTAAATCTAAAAACAATTTTAAATCAAAAAAATCAGATAATTTTTTATTATAAAATAATAAAAATCCTTCAACAATTATAATTCTTTTTGGAGAGATTAATTTATCAAATTTCTCTGTAAATTTTTTTGAAGGTACCAAAGTTTCTTTTCCACTTTTTAAATCATTAATACATTTAATTAATTTCTTAATCATCAAACTTTTTGGATGCTCAAGATTTATATGCTCTTCTAATCTTTCTTTTATTCCTTTTCTAAAGAAATTATCCATGTTTATTACTTCTGCATTTAATTCTCTTTTTAATGAATTTGATAATGTAGACTTCCCAGAAGTACTTGGGCCACAGATTCCAATAAAAAAAGGTTTTAATTTTCTCATAATTTTCTTATGAAATAAATGTTTAAATATCCTACTAAAAAGATTTAAAAATTAAGTTTTCTATAGATTTATATGGATAAAGAAACAAAATCAGAAAGAGAATTGTTTATTTCTAGTTGGATTTCTATATTAAATCTATTAAACTTGGCATAAATTTCCTTTTTTTATAGGGAAGAACTATGCAAAATTTTTTATCTATAATTTAAAATGGCGCTTCCACCGAATATCCAAAAACAAAAAATAAGAGAAAGATTAGTTGGTTTAGAGGGAAAAGCAAAATTAACTGAAATTAGAAGGATTTTAGATGAATTGCCTGGTTACAAAACAGGAGATTATGGAGAAATTAGGAAATCTTTGATGAAAGAAATTGATAAAACAAAGACTCGTTCTGCCATTAAACATCAGGATTGGTTAGGGGTTCCCAGACAAGGAGATAAACAATTTTGTTTAGTTGGTTCTCCAAGTTCAGGCAAAAGTTCTTTGCTCTCAAAATTATCTGGAATGCAAATTAAAATAGCAGAATATGAATTTACTACATTAAAACCAATACCCGCAATTGTAAAACTTAATGGTGCCCAAATTCAAATAGTTGATTTGCCAGGTTTAATTGAAGGAGCAACAGAGGATGTGGGAGGAGGAAAAAGGCTAATTGGAATTGTAAAAAATACAGATGGAATAATTTTTATGGTTGATTTAACGAAAGATTATTCTACTGCTGAAAAAGTTTGGAATGAATTAATAAAATCTAAAATTGAAAAACCAATAATTATTGTTGGAAATAAAGTTGACTCTTATCTGGCTAAGAGAAATATTAAAAAATTAAAAGAAAAGTTTAAAGGTAAATTAATTTTAATTTCTACTTTAACTGGAGAAGGTTTGCAAGAATTAAAAGATGCTATTTGGAGAGAATGTAATTTGATTAGAGTTTATACTGAAAAAACTGAAGAACCAATTATTTTAAAGAAAGATTCTTCTGTTGAAGATTTAGTTAAGAGTATTCATAAAAATTTATTACGAAAATTTAAGGGAGCAATTATTAATGGTAGGAGTGCAAAATTTCCAAATCAAAAAGTTGGCTTGAGCCATAGTTTAAAGGATGAGGATAGAATTAAAATTCTCTTAAATAAATAATTTCATCTTTCTTAATTACAACCTGTAAGTTCTTTTAATTTTTGAATAGTTTGTACATTAGAATATTTTTCTCCATTGATAACCCAAGTTGGTGTGGAAATAATTCCTGGACATTTTTCTATTTCAAACCAACAGTCTATGGTGTTTAGGTACTGATAATTTTCACCAAACATTTCTTCTTGAATTTCACAAGCATGACATCCTAATTGAGTATATAATGTTGTATTATCTGCGATGCACATAGCTGTGTCCTTGGAGACCCCGTTAGAGGAGGATGTATTAATTAAAATAATTGAGAAAATTGTTACGGCAACGATAATGGTTATTGTTATCAAACTTCTTTTTTTCATTAAAGAGAAAGATGAAATATTTTTTTAAATGTTTTGGTTAAGGAAGATGAATCATAGAGAAATTATTTAAATGATTTTTTTCTTGAAGCAAAGATGGTTATTAAAATAGATTATGATAAGTGCTGTTGGAGGGATGGAAAATGTTCTAGTTGTTCTTGTGGTGGAAAGTGTGAAGGTTGTGTAGAAATTTGTCCTGTGGGTGCTTTTAAAAGAGAAGATGTTGTAAAAATTGATGAAGCACAATGTATTAATTGTGGTGCGTGTATAAATTCGTGCAAAAAGAATGCTATATCTTTAATTGATTAATAATCCGGATTAGATTCATCCAAAGTTGATTGTTCTTTTGGTTCTTCTGGAATATTCTCTTGTTCTGGTTGTTTCATATCTTCTTCTGAAATAGAATTTATCATTTCCTTAAATGCTTGAAATTTTTCAGCTGGAATTCTCAATCCCTTTTTTGTAGGTCCTGTATATTTTTCACTTGTAACAAATTCTCTTATATCAAGTCCAACTTTTCCATTGTATTCTTTGATTCCAACAACAATCTCCGTTACTGTTCCTTGATATTCTCCTTTGTTTATTTTACCAATATCTTTTTCCATAATTTATCCAAGAAAAACTTATTTTTAAATATTTATGTAATTTTAAATAAAAAAAAAGGGGCAAACCGAAGCTCACCCCAATATCTAACCGAAGTTAGACTTAACTAATAGAAGATGATAGTTTATAAGGTTTTTGATTTTTGAGAATTATACACCTTAAGAAATTCCTTATAGATATTTTTTGAGACTTTTTCAATATCTCTATTACCATCAATCCTTATAACTTTTCCAAAAATTCTTGAGTCTGCTTCTGACATTTGGGTTAATACTTTGTAATTGTTGATTAGTTTGTCAATGAATTGTGAATTTTTTTCAAATTTTTCCAGCTTTTCTCTATCTTTTTTAATTCTTTCTTGCGCAACTTCATTGGGAACATCTAAGAAAAATGTTAAGTCAGGAGTTAATAAGCTACGATGTTCATGCATTGATAATAGTTCATACAATTCAACTCCTTGAGCCCATTGAAAAGCACATGTTGACATTTTATATCTGGAACAGAAAGCCATTGCTCCTGTTTCTATAATCGGTCTAATAACTTGTCTTGTGTGCTGTGTTCTGTCATCAATATAAAGTTCTGCCATATACAATCCATCATCATATATATGAGAATCTTCTTTTAGCTTTCTTTTTATTTCTTCATTTTTCCAAGGTTCATGTGTTCTTAATACATCTTGATATTTATCTAATTCTTCTATCTTTTCTTGTAATTTGTGTACATGAGTTGAAGTTCCACTACCATCAATCCCTTCAAATACAATAAATGATCCTTTTTTCATTCTCCTTGAATCCTTCTAATTTTTTCTTTGAACTCTTTCCCTTCTCGAGTCAGTTTAACTCCTCCTTTTGCGACAAATCCGACTCCTTTGAAATTATTCAAATCCTCTAAATCAAGCGTAGGGTTTAACATGCCTCTTTTTTTCATTAATTCAATATCTAACCTTGTAAATTTTAAAGAATTTAATTCATAATCTTCGAAAGCTTCCCAAACCATTGGGGCCCATTTTGAAACTATCTCTTGGCCAATTGTATTTGCGTATTGTCTTATTTCAACTTGCGCATGGTTATCCATTCTTAATTTTAGAAAGTGAAGCAAATTATGGAGATCCATACTCCAGTATGCTTCAGTGTAAGTAGAAAGAGGGAGGTCTTTTCTAGCTTGTTCTCTTGCCATTCCTTGGCCAATTCTTTCTTGATATACTTGTTTTGTAAGTTGGTGGAGTAGTTGCTCAGCAAAGCTGAATTCCTTTCCTGTTTCTAACGGGAAAAATCCTTCACTTCCTTGCTTATTACTAGCTGATTGATATCTCCATTCTTTTGGGGAAGTCTCTTGAGTATCTTCAATAGCTTCAGAATATCTTGTAGAATATTCATTTACACTTGCTGTTCTATGTCGAATCCATTGCCTCCAAGTATCCATAGGAACTTTTACATGTAGTTTTAATCTAGCCATTTCAAAAGGAGTTGTGTGTTCATTTCTCATTAGATATCTTATTAATCCTTTGTCTGTACTTGTTTTTTTTGTCCCTATCCCATAAGAAACTCGTGCAGCTTGAACAATAGAAAGATCTCCTCCCATGTAATCCACAGGTATAACAAAACCTTGATCTAGAACTGAGAACTCCTTACCTAAAATTTCTTCCATGGCAGGAACAGTCACTCTTTTTGTTGAATATTCTTCAGGCATTAAAAATTTAGAAGTCTTACTTTTTTAAATAAATAGATACTAAAGAATATATTTTAATCTTTCATCTCTATTTTTATGCTAACATTTTTTGGGATATTCATCTTCATAATATGGTGAAGCACTTTTTCATTTGTTGGAAAATCAATTAGTCTTTTATGAATTCTCATTTCAAATCTATCAAATGTAGCAGTTCCGTCCCCACATGGAGATTTTCTTGTCGTAACTTTGAGTTTTTTTGTTGGTAGAGGAACAGGGCCTGAAACAGGCACTCCAGATTTTTTAGCAATTTCCTTAATGTTATTACAAATATCATTGAGCATATGTATATCAGTGCTATTCAATTTTATTCTTATTTTTGGCATAGAAGAAATATAAGAAATTGATTTAAAAAACTTGTGTTTAGAATACAATTTTATAATAGAATTAAGTTAAGATTCTTGTTTACAGAATCTTTAGTGCCAGAAGAATACCTATGAGGATTATTATTGCTGCGCCAATTTTTTCTGGGTGAGGGAACTTTTTTAGTTTATCAGATAAGAAGTGTGCTATAATTAAAGCTACAAATGTAGCTATTAGCACTCCTAAGCAAATTGGTAACCAGACACCTTTAACCATTATAAGATTAGAGTAAGCGATTATATCATCAATTCCTGTAGCAAAAAATAAAATAAATCCTAAACTCACAAATTTTATCCCTCTATTCTTTTGGGATTTTGGATGCTTTATTTTTTTCTCCATTTTAGAAAAATGTTTCTTTTTGTGATGGATTACTGCTTTTCCTTTGAAAAACATAATTAATCCAAGAGTAATTAATACTGCTCCTCCAATTAGATGTGCTATTGGTACGCCATTGATTACAACATACTTCTCCATTAATGAACCTGCAAAAATTGAGATGCCCAGCGCAACCAAAGTTCCTATGATTATCCCCAAGGAGATTTGTGCTTTGTGATCTTTTCGTCCAGTTTCTAGATACGAACCAGCATATGCTACTGTGTCATCTATGCCTGTCGCAAAAAAAGCTACGAATCCAATTGCTAAAAGGATAAACGTTTCTATCATCTCCATTTTAAATTTAAGTACTGCATTCTTTTTAAAAGTTATGCCTTATAATTACGAGGAGGATTGGTTTGTTTCTTGTTCGCTAATTTCTTGTTCAATATCTTCTAAACCAAATAGAGAAAATATAAAATCAAAAAGTCTTAGCACTGCTTCTAAGATTATTATGAATGCTAAATAGATTATGATTTTTGGGAAGAAGCTTGGGATTGTTGCAAAATTGTTTAAGATTTTTTCAACATGAAAAAAGTTCTGGTTAAGTAGGGAAACTGCAAGAAGAGTAAGTGGTAGAAGTTTCGCGAGGTCTTTTGCAAGATCTTCTTTGTAATAACAAGATAACCTTACTACTGCAACAATAACTGCAGCTACGGTTAAGAGAGTTCCGACTTCTAAATTGTCTGTTAACAATATTAGGAATAATGTAAATACTGCAAACCAGAAGAATATTATAAATGGTAAGATGACAAGGTATTCTAAAAAATAAAAAGTACCAGCAAAAAGTTTTGTAAAAAATGGATGATCTGTTTTGTTGTATTTGTTAAGGTCTAAACCAAGAATATTTTTTTTTGCTATAAATCTATAAAAGTTCCAAATAAAAAATGCATAAAGAAAAACAAGGAGAATAAGAAAAAACAAATTCACGAAATTTTGTGCCCATGTGGGAAGAGAAATAATAAACAAATCATAAATTTCTATAATTGAAGCTGTAAAATTTCCTTCCACCACCATGAATTGATTTAGTAAGGAGTGTTTATAAAATTTTCATTATAGCGCTCGTAAACTCGCGTATTAATGGTTCACAATCAACTTCGTTAGATTGTTCGCTGGCAGAATAATTAAGGAGTAAATTTTTTGTTCATAAGTTTGATTGTATTGAGTTGTAGTGAGTGAGATTATATTCGAGAGTAATGAGACATATTCAATAAATTTAAATACAACTTTTCCTTTTTACAAACATGATTAATATAAAGGATTTAAGAGAGAATCCTGAGGTGTATAAAAAAAATACAAAGAAAAAGGGGAAGGAGGGTTTGGTTGAAGAAGTTTTAAAGCTTGATGAAGAATGGAGAAAAATTAAATTAAAAGTAGATAAATTAAGGGCGGAAAGAAATAAAGTTTCTAAGAAAATTAATGAAGAAAAAAAGAAAGGGGAAGATGTTTCTTTATTTTTAAAAAAGGCGAAGGAGATTCCAGAAAAGATAAGGAGGTTGGGAGAAAAAGAAAAAGAGATTTATGGTAAGCTTAATGAGAAAATTTATGAAGTTCCGAACTTGATGCATGAGAAAGTGCCTGTTGGAAAAGATGAATCTAATAATGTTGTGGGGAAGAAGGTTGGGAAGATTCCCAAATTTAGTTTTCCTGTGAAAAACCATGTGGAGATTATTGAAAAATTAGGAGTTGCAGATTTTGATGCTTCTGCTAAAACTTCTGGCAGTGGTTTTTATTATTTGAAAGGAGATTTGGCATTATTGAATCGTGCTTTGATTAATTTTACAATTGATTTTATGGAGAAGAAAAAGTATACATATATTGAACCTCCGTTGATGGTTAATCAGAAAGTTGCAAAAGCTAAGGGAGATTTTGAATCGTTTAAGGATGCTTTGTACAAAGTTGAAGGTGAAGATTTGTTTCTTATTCCTACTGCAGAAGATGCGATTTTGGGAATGCTTTCTGGAAAGACAGTGATGGAAGAAAAATTGCCGTTGAAATTTTATGGTTACTCAATGTGTTTTAGAAAAGAGATTGGAAGTCATGGAATTAATGAGAAAGGGCTTTGGAGGACGCATCAGTTTAACAAAGTTGAGCAGTTTATTTTTTGTCATCCTAAAGATTCTTGGAAATATTATGAAGAGTTGAAAAAAAATTCAGAAGAGATTGTTAAAAAGTTAGGATTGCCTTATCGGGTTGTTGAGATGTGTGCGGGGGACTTGGGCGATTGGAAAGCGCGGAGTGAGGATATTGAAGTTTATCGTCCGACGTTGAAAAGTTATGGGGAAATAATTTCGTTGAGTAATTGCACAGATTATCAGGCACGGGATTTGAATATTCGAGGTTTGAACAGGAAAGGAAAGAGATATGTTTTGCATACGTTGAATAATACGGCTTTGGCAACATCTCGGGTTTTAGTAGCAATAATTGAAAATAATCAGCAAAAAGATGGAAGCATTAAAATTCCAAAAGTTTTGCAACCTTATATGGGTGGAAAAAAGGTGATTGAGAAATAAAATGGCATATGATGATCCTTATATTCCTTTAGGAAGATTAATGGATACAAAATGGGCAGATAGAAAGTTAGAGAAAATTGTTAGAGAAGCAAGATTCCTTGAAATTAAAAAACGACTTATAGAAGGATTTTATTATTTAATTGGGAAGAAAGTTATTGGAAAATGAAAAAAAATTTAGATAAATATTTTTTACTAAGTTGGAAGAAGGTTTGGATAATGGTTGTAGCAGGGTTTGTTTCTATTCTTTTACACAATGGTTTTTATGCAATATTCAATATTGAAGAGCCTGTATTTTTTAGTTTAGTTGTTTTTGTAATTCCTACTTATTTTGTTGTTTGTGTGGTTTATAGTTTGATTAAAAAATTTAAATCAAAGTAAGAAAATTTATAAACTAAATCTAATAAAATATGATATGCCTACGTGGTCTAATGGCTATGACATATCCCTGTCGCGAGGTAAGGTAACTAAGGTTTCCTTGACCGTCAACTTTCCTATTGAGTTAGGGGCTGACGCCCTCATAGAACGGATATAACCCGGGTTCGATTCCCGGCGTGGGCGTTCCGAGAACCAAACTTTCTATTCAACGTCCAAACAGGGGAGTTATAATCTGGCAATGTTTTATATTAATACTATTAACCACCATAAAGTTTATATAGTGTAAAAGATACATTAAGCTATGACAAACGAATATGAACAATCAAAGATAGTGCAGAAGTTTCCAATTCCAACAGGATACTTGTTTGTTGGAGATTATTCAAAAGGGCAATTGGAAACATTATCTATTGGAGATTATGGGAAAGCAAGAAACGTAAAAGCTGATTTTCTTGGATACACTAAAGAGATTGAAGGAGTGCCCAATGCCCATTGTATGCCTTTAAGTGAAAAATGGGTGATAACTTTAAGCACCCAATATGGATGCCCCATGAAATGTACTTTTTGTGATGTTCCTAATATTCCATTTAGAGGTAATGCAACCTTTAAAGATTTGAAAGGCCAATTGTATAATGCCATAGGGCTTTTCCCAGATGTTCCCTACACAGAAAGATTGAATTTGCACTATGCCAGAATGGGAGAACCTATTTTTAATAAGGACGTCTTTGATTTTTCAAGGTGGCTTTTTGTAAACAAAAAATCTATTCAAGATGAAGTTGGTTTGAGGGTTGAGGTATTGCATCCAGTTCTAACAACTTCTTTACCTAGAAATTTTAGAAGATTAGAAGATAAAATTCATGAATGGTGCAGAATTAAAAATGATGTTTATAATGGTCAGGCAGGACTTCAGTTCAGTATTAATTCAACTAATGAAAATCAAAGGACCCAAATGTTTGGAGATCAGCAAATGTATTTGGATGATTTTGCAAGAATTGCTGAAGGACTTCCAGAACCAACAGGTAGAAAATATTGTCTTAATTTTGCTTATTCAACTGATTTCGAAGTTGATGCAAGAAGACTTTCTTCTTTATTTGACAAAGATAAGTTTATGGTAAAAATAACCCCCATTCACAATAACAATGCTTGTCGTCAAAATAAGATACAAACTATTGGTGGCTATGATTCATATAAACCTTACAAAGAACCCGAAGAAGATTTAAAGAGTGAAGGATTTGATGTTTTAGTTTTTATTCCTTCAATAGATGAGGAAGATGGTTGTGTGACTTGTGGTAATGCTATTCTTGGAGGAAGTTCGCTAAAAATAAAAGAAAAAGCTATCAAAATAGAAGGATTTAGACCAAGAGTTGAAGCAATTTCACATTAGAAATAAATTTAAACTAAATAAACTTCTAAATTATATGAAAGTTGGACTTGTGCATGGAAGATTTCAGCCATTCCATAATGGGCATAAATTCCTTGTAGATAAAATGTTAAAAGAATGTGATTTGGGTGTTATTCTTATAGGATCTGCACAAAAGAAAGATAAAAAGAATCCTTATACATTAAAACAGAGAAAAGAGATGATAATGAGCATTTACAAAAATAAGAAAAAGCTTTTTATTGGAGCAAATATTGATTTAGATTCCCCTTATTCTAAAAAAGCCCAATGGGATGTTGTTTTAGCTAGCTGTGTTTTATCTTTAACAGGCTATTTACCAACACACATATATGGTGGAGTAGATTATGATGTTCCATGGAAAAGAGTGAGAGTTAATATTAAAAAACATAAGAGGTATAATTCTATTTCTGCAACAAACATAAAAAAGTCTCTTAAAAATAAAAAGGTTAAAGATATTCAGAGACTAGTTCCAAAAGAAGTGTTTAATATTATTAGAAATTAAATCCGTTTAACAAGTTTTAAATATCTTATTGTTTTACTAACACTATGGAAGAAAATATCCACAAATTCAAGAAACCTTCTGTAACTGTAGATATTGTTATTTTTACTATTCAGAATAGTGATTTGAAAGTTCTTTTAATCAAAAGAGGAATTGAGCCATTTAAAGATAAATGGGCGCTTCCTGGAGGCTTTGTAAGAATTGATGAATCTCTAGAACAAGCTGCTAAAAGAGAATTAGAAGAAGAAACAGGGGTTAAGAATGTTTATCTTGAACAACTTTATACTTTTGGCGAACCAAAAAGAGATCCTAGAGGGAGAGTTATTACTGTTGCTTATATGGCTCTTATTAATTCAACTAATATAGAACTTAAAGCTACTACAGATGTTTCAGATGCTAAATGGTTTTCTGTATCTAAAATCCCTCAATTAGCTTTTGATCACAAGAAAATTTTTGATTACTCCTTACAGAGATTAAAGTGGAAATTTGAGTACACTCCTGTTGCATTTTCTTTGCTTCCAGAAAAATTTGCTATCAGTGAAATTCAAAGAATTTATGAAATTGTTTTTAATAAAAAATTTGATAAGAGGAATTTTGCTAAAAAGATTTTATCCTTAAATATTTTGAAAGAAGAAGGAATCAATAATGATGTGCCTTATCGACCTCCAATGCTCTATTCACTAAAGAAAAACATTGGAGAGATTGTTGAAATTCTTTGAATAAAATCAAACTCCCCCCACTCATATCGGCGTGGGCGTTTCGAGAACCAAACTTTCTATTCAACGCCCGAGAAGAGAGTTAAGGTTTTAGGGAATACGAAATCTTATGAACTTTTTAGAGTAAATAATCTATCCATTAAAAAGCGAAAGGTTTATAAATAATACTTTTTGTATTATTTAAGGTATTACATTATGGAGAACAAAAAATGAATGAAATTGAAGCAGAAACAGAATTGTTGAAGCTAATGAAAAGCAAAGGCTACAAAAAAATTTCAATAAATATCACAAAAGAAACTCTAAGTTTGATAGATGAATATGTGAAAATGATTGCAGGAATAAACAGAAGTTTAGTAATAAATGGTGTATTAAGTACAGGATTTGCTCATTATTTAGATTTAATTGAAGAAGGAATGAAAAGAACGCTTAGTAAGAAAAAACTAGAAGATGAAAAGGATAGACCAGAATTCATTAAATTTCAAAAAAATTTAAAAAGGTTTAGGAATAAGAATCCAGCACTAAAATCTAAGGAGAAAAAATGAGTATAGCAGATTTTAAAAAGCTAAATCCCTTTGAAATATTAAGATAAATAAAAAGGGCGTATAACTTATTCTAAGTGCTCGGCGTGGGCGTTCATTCAATTTTTAGATTGCATTTAATCTTCCGGTATGTCGGACAAAGCAGTTTAAACGAAAAAAGAAAATCGAAAAAAACCTTAGTTGTTTTCAGGTTTGACTTTTGGCGGGGAGAAAAGTTTAAAGGTGGTTAATTCTTAATTAAAAAATGCCAATTGTAAATATTGAAACATGGCCGATTGAAGAAGAAAAGAAGTCAGGATTAATAGAAAAGATTACCAATGTTTTTGTGGATATGGGGATTCCAGCTCAAGCAGTTACTGTACTTCTTCATGAAACCAAATTAGAGAATTGGGGAACTGCTGGAGAACAACACTCTGTTAAGTTTAAAGATTTAAAGAGATAATTAAACTCCCCCTATGCTATCGGCGTGGGCGTGATTATTTTGAATCATCTTTCATAAAACAATCTCTTAAAAAATTTAAAACTAATATAGTCTTTACAATGCAGCATCCAAAAAAATTCTCTAAGTTTATTCTTTATTGTCTTGAACATTTTTTAATAATTTATAGTTTATATTTAAGTTTTTATGTGAAGTAATGTAATAATTGCACTTTTATTTAAGTCTTTTGGTATAAATCCAGTGTAAATCTTTTTATACCAAATCTATACTTGTTTCTATGGAAGAAGATTATTATTGGATAGTTCGTGGGAAACAAAGGAAGAAAATCATAAAAGTAATGGGAAAGGCAAAGATTCCAACAGAAATAAAAGAAGATACTAAACTTAGTTTGAATAATGTTAGTGATGTTTTGCGCGAGTTTAAGAAAAAGAAAATTGTTAAATGTTTAAATCCTAAGGAGAAAACAGGGAGATTATATAAGTTGACTCCTAAAGGAATGAGGATTAGGGAGATGGTTGAGGATTGATTTAAAAGAGATAAAAGGATTTATAAGTAAGGAAATTCTTACTTATTAATGGAAACTAAAATTGTAAAAGTTACTGATAAAGGGCAGATTTCTATTCCAGTTGATTTTCGTAATTCTGTTGGTATATCTGTAGGAGATGAGTTATTTGTTATAAAAAATGGCAGAACAATATTAATTGAGAAAGTAAAGGAGTCCAATTTTAGAGATTTATTAAAACATTCTGAAAAAGTTCTTGCTAAAGATTGGGATAGTAAAGAGGATGAAGAAGCATGGAAAGATTTGTGAAAGGAGATGTCTTAATTTTGTCATTTCCATTTTCAAATTTCGGTGTTTCTAAAAAAAGGCCTTCTTTAGTTGTAGCAACGTTAAAAGGAGATGATATTATTCTTTCTCAAATTACAAGTCAATCAAGAAATGATTCAGATGCGATTAAATTAAAACAAAAAGATTTTAAACAAGGAGATTTGAAAATTGATAGTTGGATTAGACTAAATAAACTATTCACTGTGGAATCTTCAATTATTAAATATAAAATAGGAAATTTAAGGAGGGAGAAAATAAAAGAAGTTGAAAATAAATTATGCGAGATATTTACAAGATAATTTTAAATCAATCCCCTCTCCTTTAAACTAAAATACTTCCTTCCACCAATAATTATATGATCTAAAACTTGAATTCCTAGCAATTCTCCTGCTTTAATTAATTCTTTAGTAATTTCAATATCAAAACTACTTGGCGAAGGATCTCCCGACGGATGATTATGTAAAAGAATTATTGCAGCTGCATTTTCATCTAAAGCTATTTTAAAAATCTCGCGGGGATGAACAACAGACTCGTTTAATGAACCCACAAAAATATTTTCCTGTTTGATTATTCTTTTTCTTGAGTCTAAATAAATTCCTTTAAAATGTTCTTTCTCTAAAGCACGCATTTCAGGAATAAATAATTCAGCCACATCTTTTGCATTTCTAATTTGAGGCTGTTTATCCTCTTTAAATGCAGAAAGTCTTTTTCCCAATTCAAAACAAGCCATAATTTGACAGGCTTTGACATCACCAATTCCCAATTGTTTTTTTAATGTTGATATTTTTAATCTAGATAGAGATTTAAGATTATATTCCTTGAAAAACTTATTTGATAATTCAAGAACACTTTCTTTTTTACTACCAGTCCTTAAAATAATTGCTAGTAATTCTGAGTTTGTTAGTGTTTTCACCCCTTGTTTAATTAATTTTTCTCTTGGTCTTTCGTCAAATGGAAGTGTTTTTATATTCATGAATATAAAAAGAAAAAAGATTTTTTAAATCCAATACTATAATGTTTTTATCCATTTGTCAAGTAAATCCCTGATTTCATCTAAATGAGCTTTTTCCTTAAACATATGTGAAGCTCCTTTAATTATCTTTAAATCCTTTTTACCTGGAATCATTTGATAGAGAATTTTTTGATGATTAACAGGTGTAACTTTATCATTTTCCCCGACAATAATGAGAACCGGCATTGTAAGGGAACTTATATTTTCTAAGACATTATATTTTAGTCCATTTTCGGCACAAGCCCATTTCATTTTTTTTATTTCTCCTTCATTTTCCCATTCATATATTCCATCTTCTTCCCATTTTTTTAGTACGTCTATTGGATAAGCTTCTAATGCTAAATTGCAAGATATAATTGTAGAAATTGGAGCTATAGCTTTTACTTTTGAAGGATGTTCTTCAGCAAATAACATAGTGCATAATCCCCCAATACTCTGTCCTGCCATTACAAATGGTTCTTTATACCATTTATTTTTTGAACCCCAATTGATTACATCTTCTAAATCTTCATAATAATTAGTAAAAGTGGCATTTTCAAATTTGCCATTGCTTTCTCCAAAGGTGTGAGTAGTATCAAATCTTGCTACAGTATATCCATTTTCTCTGAATGATTCTGCAACAGTTGCAACACATGGTTCGTTTTTGTTATAGCCCATACCATGCATAATAAATCCTAAACCTTTATTCTCTTCTGATTCTTCAACTAAAGTAACAATTTTCTCTCCTTTTCTGTTTTTAATAATCTCTTTTATCATTATAATTAAAAGAATTCAATGAATTTAAATTTTATGCTAACATTATTTTAATGTTATTTTCCAAACTTTATACAAATCTGCTACTCCTACAGCTTCTTCTTTAGTAATTCCTGCTTTTTTCAGACAACTTAATTTATTAAGTAAATGATGATTCGGTAAAGATTCACCTTTAAAGCCTCCTTCATATAAAAATTCATGTACTTGCCCCTCATTTTGAAATCTATTAAATGCTCTTCCTGTTTCTTTTTCTATCCTTTTCATAACAAAGTTGACTGCATGATTTTCTTTTTCAATAGGTCTTGAGGAGAAATCAGTAGTTATCCAATATCCCTCTGGAGAATATTTATCAAGAAATAATCCAAGGTTATCTCTTAGTTGTTCTTGTTCTTTTGTTGATAGATACATAAGCAAACCTTCATTTATAATAGCAAGGGGGTTTTCATTAAATTCTTCTATAAAATGCTCTCCAAATGAGAAAAGCTCAGGCAAATCCAGAGGGTTTAGAGGAATAATACAACGATGAGGAACTTCATCTGATTTCTCTCTTAATATTTGTCTAACTATTCTTTTCTTTAATAAAACCATTACTGGAAGGTCGGTTTCTGCATAGAAATTTCTATCTGAAAGTTCTAAAAATCTTGATGAAAGGCCTGCTGATAATTCAAGAATAGGACAATTTGTTAAAGTGTTAATAGCATCATTAATTGCTATATGTCTTCCTTCTAAAACAGATAATTTATCTCTAAATGATGGAATCTTGACTGCACGTTCTAAAAATGAAGAATCTATTATCCCATCCCATTTTTCTCTATTTCTTACTGCTAATCTATATATATCTGCTGCATAAGGCAGATTGGTATATTCAGCTTTAATTTTTGCACAGAGTAGAGCTGTTGAACTGATTTTATTAAAATCCTCTGTTATTTCTAATTCTCTACTTGTCATATTCATAATCTTTCTGCTTAAATGGTATTCTTAATTTAGGCAGTTAATAACTTTTTCTATGGTTTAAGCATTTCCTTTAGAGCATCTGAAATCATCATCTTTTCATTTAAATAATTGCAAAGAAATAAAATAACTTTATAGCGATATATATTCGTTTAAGTATCTTTTTCAAGAAAAGTCTTAGTTGATTAAAAATTTTTATTTTAACCAGCAACAGATAATATTGGTTGTTCTTTTAATACAATTACTGATAATGCACTGCCTGTTGCTTTGCCTTTATTCTCATCCCAAAATTTAAATTTAGTAGAGAGAAAAACAGTATCTTTTAGTCTTAGTGTTTTTTCAAGACTAATCATACCATAAAAATCAGTGGCATCTATGGGATTACTAAATTTTAGCTTATCAATTCGTGCAATATAACTACTTTGTGCTTGAAGTTTTTTGTATTCTTCAAGAGGAATCTGACCAGCAGAACCTATTAGTCCCTGAGCGATCCATTCGGCAACCATAGTATAACCAAGTTGATTATAACATATTATGGCTTCAACTGCATTAAAATGTCCTGTTCCTATACAATAAAATGGATTTGGAATACTAAATTTTCCTCTTACCTCTGGGAAATCAAGTTCAGCTTCTTTTAGATATCTACATTCTGGTATATAAGGTTCTAACATTTCATGTAATGTATTTTCAATCCCCATTTTTTTCATTAAAAAGAAGTAGTAAAAATAGATTAATCTTTTAGCGATATAAAACGCTTATTTTCCTTTATTAAAATAAAATGGCAGTAGTTTTTGTTCTGCTTTTCGTAAATGTGCATGAAAAGTTGAGAACGCAATACCTTGTATTTTTGCAAGATCTTTTATAGTAATTTTTCTTGGATATTTATAATAATTATTTTTAATTGCTAATTCCATTGCATTTTTTTGCTTGTCTGTTAATTCTGGCTGAATACTTAAAATAGAAAAATTAGTAATTTTCTTTTGAAAAATTTTTAAAATTTCTGCCCCAGGTATTTTTTCAGTTACATCAATAAAGTCAGTAAGGACTTTTTTATTCCAGCTTCCAAGTGTCCAAAATTCAGTTCCATCTTCTTCAATAATAATTGGTTCAATATGAACAATTTTATGGTGATAAACAGATTTATGGATTAGGTATTCTTTCAGTTGTAGGATCATAAAATCTTTTTCTCTTTCAATTTGTATGGTGCGTGGATGTTTTTTTAATTCTGTTATAAAAGATTTTTTATTTTTTTCTTCACCAAATAAAAATGCTACAAAATTTACATACAAACCCTTTTCTGTTTCATGAGAAGAAAAAGGGTAACCAGAAAGAGAAATTTTATGTTTTTTCGCAATATTACCAATTAGTGCTTTTGAACCATCTATTTTAAATTTTGCAACCCACATGTGTAATTATCTCCTCTTTTTTATCCAAAAAAGTCTATATGCTTTAATACAAATACACTGAATCTACACTATTATGCTTTAAAACATCTTAATTAACGATATAAATCGCGTTTATAATTAAATATCTTGATTATTTGATAAATTGTGTGGGAACAATACTTGGGTCTAAAACAACTAAAGACAATAAAATAATTTTTGAAGTTGAAATGGATTATGAAGAAGCTCTTAGATTAAAAGGGTATATAAAAAATGTGCATGTTTTTTCAGAAGATGCTGCAGAAATCAAAACTAATTTATCCCAGAGGGGAACAAATGAAGCAACAAAATATTTTCTTATCCCACGAGAATTAAGGAATAACCTGGTATTTAATGAAGAAGTTAAATGTCAAAAGATAGATACAGGTACAAAGATTATATTTATTTTTGTTGTTAATAATGTTAAGATTTGAAATGGGTGAAATTGTAAAAACAAAAATTTCTGGAGATAAAATAATCTATAAAATTGAATTAAGTGAAGAAGAGGCTATGCAGTTGAAGAATCACCTGAAAGGAATTCATATGTTTTCAGCAGAGTTATGTAAGCATGATTCTAAGATTATTGAGCGTGGATCCAAAGGGGGAGCAAAATATTTTACAATTCCGTTGAGTTTAAAATCAAGAAAGAGAAAAAGATACAGCAAAGTTTCTTATCAAAAAATTGAAACTAAGGATAAAATTTTCTTTATTTGTGTTGTTGATAAGGATCTTTTGTTTTGATAAATAGAGATGTAGTACATAACCGTAACATTTAAATAAGTGTGGGACATAACTTTTTTATGGTATTTGAAAAGCAAATTAAAGTTAAAGGAAAAGAATATTGGGTATTAATTCACTCAATTAGAAAAGGTAAGAAAGTTGTTCAAAAAAAGAAATATATTGGTAAATTTCTTCCACCTAAGAAAAGATTAGAACATTTGAAAAAAGAATTTTTAAAAGAATTGGCTGGAGAAAAGTATTTCTTTTTATCAAAAGAAGATGTTGAAAAAATTGAAAGGAAAAAAAGTAATTACAATAAGGAACTCAAAAAACTTGGAAAGCTGGAAAGTGAGGAAAAACTAAGAGAGTTTATTATTAGATATACTTATGATAGTAGTAAACTTTCTGGACTTGATATTACTTTAAGGCAAACTTTTTTGATTTTAAAAGAAGGGATTATTCCAAAAGGATTTAAGAATCTCAGAACTGCACGAGAAATTGAAAACCATGAAAAAGGAGTAATTGCAATTACTAATTATAAAGGAAAATTTGATATAAGATTTATGAAGAAGATTCACAGAATTTTATTCTCTGGAGTTGATGATGATTTGGCAGGAAAATTAAGAAGTGAGTTAAAGAAAGATGTTAAGATTGCTGGAACTAGTTTTGTTCCTCCAAAATGGGCTAATGTGGAAAGAGAACTAAAAGATTTTTTTATATGGTATAAATCTGAAAATAGAAAATTACATGCTTTGGAACTGGCAGCCTTGGTTCATTTAAAGCTAATATCTTTACAACCTTTTGCAGATGGAAATTCAAGACTTTCAAGGTTATTGATGAATTGGATATTATGGAAAAAGAAATATCCCCCTATAGATATTCCAATTGAAGATGTAGAAAACTATTATAATACATTGGATAAGTATCAAATTGAAAAAAAAGAAAAACCTTTTGTTGACTATATTAAAAGAAGATATTTTTTAGAATCAGAGTAAACTTCTAATTATTTTTCTTCAGGATAAAAAACTCTTTTCTATATCCAATACTTTATTTTTTTATCTTATTTTCTAAATAAGATTTAATATAAATCTATTCTACATTATTAACAATGTTATTAATAAAAGAGGTGACAATCTTATGAACAGCGTCGGAGACAATGTTGTTGATAAAGTTGATTCTATTTTGAAAAAATCAGGTGGTCTTACAATTACAGAACTTGTTAATAAAACAAAATTAAACCGTTCTTCTGTTCGGACTGCTCTTGCAAAACTCGACGGTGCAGAAAGAGTTAAAATTAAGAAAATTGGCATGGCAAAAGTTTATTCTTTGAAGGAAGGAGCAAAAAAAATGAGAAGAAAAAATAATAAAAATGCAAAATAAAAAAAGAGGCGAATCAAAGAAGAGTGTATTAATTCTTATAAGTGTAATTTTAATCCTTTCGATTAATATTGTTTCCGCAGAACGTCTGCCAACAGTAGGTGGAGATACAGATAATTGGGGGACTATTCTTAATGATTATCTGACACAAATAGCAGGACCAAATGCAACTACTTTGAATATAACAGGTAATGCAGAAATAACAGGGGATTTGCATATGGGCGGAGCACTTACCCATGATAGTCCTGTTTTGCTTCGTGAAGGAATGGAAATAGTTACTGCTAATGGGACTGGAGGTTATCAAGACGCTTTTCATATTTTTATTAGTGATGATGCAGAAAGAGCAGAGGAAACTCACATAGGTCTTACTGATGCAACAAATAACTCCCTAATATTCGCAACCCATAATCTTGCAAATCCTTATAAGATGGGATATATGTTTTTTGATGATATTAGTAATCGTTCTGATTTTGTAATAAGTCAAGGAGGACCAGGCAGGTCTTCTCTTTTTGACAGAAGTTTACAAATAGGAAAATCTTTTGGTAATGCATCAATAGATGAGAACTATACATTATGTCAGGGATTTAATTTAATAGATTGTAATACAAGTTCAACAGGAGCAGATTTAGGAGTTGAAGATGATATTGAAGCAAAAGGAAGTATTTATGCTAATGAGAATATTAATGCTACTGGAAATTTCAGTTTAGGGCAGAAGATTGTTTTTACATTAGGAGAAATAATTGATAATATTGTTGATGGCTGGATTAGAATTACAGGAAATTTGAATGTTACTGGAAATGCAACTTTTAATGAAAGAGTGGGCATTGGAACTAATAGTCCTGAAGGAGCATTGCATATTGATCCCACAAATGTCCCTGCTTTAAGGCTGGACGGAAGTTCAACTGAGGGAGATATAGCAGTTGCTACTGGCGATAACCTCCAAATTGGAGATTGGAATGAAGGCACAACCACATTTACCAAAATAGCACAGTTTCTTAGGTTTAATACAGAAGCCAGATTTGACCTGACATCTGGATCGGAATATACACGTCTCTTTTTCAGAGAATCTGATGGTGATTTTGGAATTTATTATTATAATGGAGCTTCAGGAACAACAAAGTTTAGGATTGATGGAGTAGATGGACATTTTGAACTTAATGGTGGAAATGTTGGCATAGGGACAACTACCCCAGACGAGATATTACATCTATTTGGAAATAGTGCAGCTCTAAAATTAGAGGATGATGGCGGGAATAATGCAACAATAAACGTGGGCAATTCTCAATTAACCTTATCAGCAGACCCCGATAATGCAGTTGCAAGTACTGACATAGTATTCAAGATGGATGGGAGTGAAGTAGCAAGGTTTTATCAGGGAGGCAATTTTGGTATAGGAACTGATACTACAGGTGGTGCTGGACAACTTTCATTAGGCGCGGATTCTGAAGAAGGATGTTTTAGGTATAACTCTAATAAAGATGGTCTTGAATTTTCACATCAGTGTGATAATAATTTTTCTTTGATAAGTGATGCAGGTTTTTATGGAAGTTTGAGGTGGGATACGACAACAAATTGTAGATGGAGTCTTGCTACTAATGGTCCTCCTTATCAAACATATCCAGCAGATACCCAATGTGATGATAATGAAAGAACAGCTTATGGTTTAACTACATCTAATGTATCTGTAGGAAATGCAGAAGGACGATTACCCCAAATTAAATTCGATAGTATGCCTGCTGGAACATACTTACTAAAAGCAACAGGACAGTTTGCTACTGATGGTGCAACTAGCTCTGATTGTGGTTGGATGTTTACAACAGGAAGTATAAACTCTACTCATACAGGTTTTGCAGGAAGTGGAGCAGCTAGGAGTAGCACTCCAGAGATTGATGGTATTCTTCATGTTCCAACTGATTTAAGTGCAACAACAATTACTATTTTCATAGCAGAGTCTGGAGGGTCTGATACTTGCGATATTATTGTTACAGCAACTGATATTGAGCAAGCAGAATTAGAAATATCAGTTTATTATTACCCACAATACAATTCAACAACAGGAGCGGATTATGCAGAGTGGTTTGAAAAGGAAAATGAGTTAATTCTTGCGGGAGATTTAATAGGATTAAATGTTGAAACAGGGAAAGTCAGGGTATGGAGATATGCAGACCCTATTATAGGGATTGCTTCTAACAATCCTTCAGTTGCAGGGAATTATAAGCCTGGAATAGAAAATACTCATGCTCTTGTAGGATTAGTTGGGCAGTTAGATTTAAATGAACCAAGAATAATCATCAAAGAGAGTGTAGTCTATTCGCCCGATGGGCAATTTATAGGGTATAAATTATCTAATGGCAAAGTATTCATAAAATGATAAAATGTTTAAAAAACAGCAGGAACAGCTAACCGTTTATCAGCAAGGAGCCCAGTATGGTTATGAACAGGCAATCATCCAGGTTGTCCAACAAGCCGCAACTTGCCAGCAAGTTCCCTTAAGAATACAAAATCAGACCATTAATATGATCGCTGTTGATTGTTTAAAACAAGGATAAAATTGAGCTGAAGATAAGATGGATAAAAAAAGAGGTATGCTGTTAATTGGATTATTGATTTTATTAGTTATACCTTTAGTTCACGCTGGAACACATGGGGCTGGCGCTTATAGTGCAGGAACATATGGTGTTGGAGAAGTGCCTGCAACACCACCGGGTGGAGGAGGTGGAACTACAACAACAACTGTTTATGAATGCTCTGAAGATTCTGACTGTAATGTAGAAAAAGGAGAAACCTGTTGGCATGGAAGATGTGTGGAATTATTTGATGTTGAGATAAAAGATTTTGAATCACCAGTAAAATTAGGAGAATTTTTTGAGTTTACTTATTTAATAAAAGGTATGGCAGATATTAGTGATGATGTTGAAGTTCATTTTTGGATTGAGAAAGATGAAGAAGTGATAACTTCTGGACATGATACTATCTATATTGGAAGTTTTGAAGAAAAAACAAAGACAACTAAATTGTTCTTGCCAAGTAATATTACCTCTGGAGATTATGTTTTCTCTGTTCAATT
>SDBV01003942.1_pt1 | contig 21545 bp, 18 predicted proteins | sample 2277081 | NCBI WGS metagenome assembly SDBV01 (sample SAMN10402039, study PRJNA504765) | marine sediment metagenome | isolation source: marine sediment core GS10_PC15, 223 cmbsf | place: Arctic Ocean: Southern Knipovich Ridge | collected 2010 | reverse complement strand
TGCGTGTAGACGATCGCGACAGCCGACGCCCAAAAACAGATCTCCAGAGCGAGCGTCACTCAGCCCCCAGCGATCGGTACAGCTCGGCCGTCAACTCGGCCGCGCGGTCCCACGAGTACGGGCCGGCCGCGGCGGCGGCGGCGGCGGCGGAGAGCCGTGCGCGCTCGACACTATCGGCGAGCAGACGCACAATCTCATCGCCCAGCGCGGCGACGTCTCCTGGCGGGACGACGGCCGCGGCGGCGTGCTCGCTGGCCACCTCGGAGAATCCGCCGACGTCGCTGACGATCACCGGCTTGGCAAATGCCAGCGTCGTGAATAAGACGCCCGATTGCTCGGTCTCTCTGTAGGGCAGCACGACCAGATCGGCGCGCGCAAAGAAAGCGGCGATCTCGTCGTCGCGAACGAAACGCGCGACGAAGCGCACGCGGTCGGCGATCCCCAAACGCACGGCCTGCTCGCGCAGCGGCTCGACCGGCATGCGCGGCATCCCGGCGATGACCAGCACCGCGTCCTCCCTCGCGCGCGCAAACGCCTCGATCAGCACCTCGATGCCCTTGTATGGACGCAGTAGCCCGAAGAACAGAACTACCATTCGGCCGTCGAGGTCGGACAGCGCAGGGTCGGTCGCGTCGCCCGATCCGGCGTCGACCAGATAGTCGAACGCGCCATGCGGGATCACGTGCGTACGCGAGCCGTCGACGCCAAACTCGATCAGACGTTCGCGGCCGGCGCGAGTGTGGGCGATCACCGCATCCATCTCGGTGAACAGCTGTCGCGTCGCACGACGCTGCACCTCGCCGGCCTCGCGCGGCAGGATGTCGTGAGCGGTCAAGACACGCGGGCGGGGGAAGCTGCGAACGAGCCAGCGGTCGAGTTGCGGAATCGGCAGCCACTGGAAATGGGTGACCGTCCCGGGCGCGCGACGGATGGCGCGCGCGAGCCGGCTCATGTCGAGCGGATGCTGGACCGCCTTCGTCAGTTGGCTACCCGTGCCGCGCCGATAGAAGCACTCGTTGCGCCTGTAGAGTCGCGGCTCGGGCACCGGCCCGTAGCGGAAGCGGCTGGTCGCGAGCTCGACCTCAACACCGCGCTGCGCCAGCGCGGAGCACAGGCAGTGGTCGTAGGGAGGCGTATATGCGGGCGGGTCGACGACAGTGACTCGCATGAGGCGGCATTATGGGGCAGTGGCCTCCCAACCGGAGATCTCAGTCTGCATCGTCAATACCGATGGGCGCGAACTGCTGCTCGCGTGCCTTCAAGCGGTCTTCCGTAACCCCCCGTCGAGTGAGTTCGAGGTGCTGGTGCTCGACAACGCTTCACGCGACGGCTCGGCGGAGGCGGTGCTCGCGTCCTTCCCCGGGGTCGAGCTGATCGCCCTCGAGGCGCGGCGCGGAAAGGCCGAGAACGACTCCGAGCTGATGGCTCGGGCGCGCGGCGAGTACTTCCTGTTGCTCAACGAGGACTCAGAGGTGACGGCTGGGGCGATCGACGCGCTGCACGCGGCGCTCACCTCGCAACCGCGGGCCGCGACCGCCGGTGCGCAGTTGCTCGACACGCGCGGCCGGCCGCAGCCATGCGCCTGGCGCTTCACCAGCGTGACAACAGCGCTTGCCGGCGCAGTCTTCATGCACGGGCGTTATACGGTGCAGAGCACGGGCAGTGTGACGCGCGAGGTCGACTGGGTGCAATCGGCTGGGATGCTCGTGCGCCGGCAGGCATTCGAACAGGTCGGCCCGATGGACCCCGCCTTCTTCGTCTACTCGGACGAGATCGACTGGCAGAGGCGCGCTCGCAACGCCGGCTGGGCAGCGCTCTATGTCCCGAGCGCGCGCATCCACCACCACGAACAGCTCTCGCACGGGGTGGCGGCCGAGCGGCGCATCGTCGAGTTCTCACGTAATCGCGATCTCTACATTCGAAAGCATCATGGACGCATGGCCGCGTTGGCGGTGCGCCTATTGACCTCTTGGGCGTACGTTCTGCGCGCGCTGGCGGCAACGCTGCTACCCGGCCGCGATGCACGCCGCTATGCATTGCACGCCCGCTACTCGCTCGCACCGAGGTCGGGCGAGGGAGTAAGAGAGGCCGCGCGCGGTTAGGATCCTGCTCGTGACCGAACCCGAGCGGAGGTGTCGGAATGAAGGCGCACACGGTCTACCACACGTTCAACACCGCGCAGCGGCGCGAGTTCGTTCGCATTACGGACGACGTACAGGAGGCGATCGACGACTCCGGCATCGACGAGGGCATGGTGCTCGTCTCGGCGATGCACATCACGGCAGGCGTCTGGGTCAACGACAACGAACAGGGGATCCTCGAGGACACACTCGAGTGGCTCGACAAGCTGGCGCCGCCAAGCTGGACGGACCCGGCCAACGACGTGGCGATGAAGCTACTCCCCGATGGTGGCGATTACCGCCATCATCGCGGCGGTGAGGACAACGGTGACGCGCACCTGAAGAACCTGCTGGTCCATCATCAGGTCGTGCTGCCGGTGACCGCCGGGAAGCTGGATCTCGGCCCCTGGCAAGAGGTCTTCTATGCGGAGTTCGACGGGCAGCGCGACAAGCGGCTGGTCGTCAAGGTGCTTGGGGAGTAGCCGCGCGAGGGCTCGACGAATGTTGAGTGCGCGTATGCTCCGCCACACCTAGATTGGAATCAACACGCACTCCAGGGACACGGAAGTCCATGGACTGGCGCAGGGGTGAACAAAGTTGGCCACACGTACCGGATCGCTGACGCGATGCTTGCGTGTTTCTGCGTGCGCTAACCCAGGACGTCGTGCAGGGCTTCACGGAGCTGCGCCTGATCGACCGTGTCGAGCACCGTGTATCGATCGGGGCGGGTCGAGGGGGCCGCCTCGAGGGCTTCGGTCAGCTCCTCCCCTGTCAGACCAAAGCCGGTTGTTGCGCTTTCCATCCCGGCAGACCGTAGGAACTCCGCCAGCGACTGCCAGTCGTGATCCTGCAGCCGGGTGGCGATCACGGCCCCGAACGCCACCTGCTCTCCATGCAGAGCGATATCCGGGCGCAGCTCATCGAGTGCATGACTGAACAGGTGCTCTGACCCCGAACAGGGTCTCGAGGACCCGGCGATCTCCATCGCCAGGCCGCTCAGCACCAGGCCCTCCAGCAGCCGGCCGAGCAGATCTTCACTGGGTTCACCGCGCCCGAGCGCGGTGATGTCGGTCGCGTAGACGAGGTCGGTCGCCGTCTGCGCCAGCAGAGCGGCGAAGTCGTCGACGATCTCGCGGCCGGCCATCTCGGCCAGCCGCCAGTCGCGCAGCGCGCTGCGATTGGCGAGCAGATCGCCCAGTCCGGCGCGAACGCTTTCGACAGGCGAGGTGGCGATCGCCGAGAGATCGGCCAGCACCGCCAGTGGCAGCCGCGCGCGGTGGCTCGAAGTGTGGCCGTTGGCGTCGCGGATCACACTGATTGGCGAGGCGATGCCGTCGGCCGCGAGTTGCGTAGGGATGCTGACCAGCGGGCGATCGGCCCGCTCACAGGCGAGCTTGACGACGTCGATCGTACGACCCCCGCCAACCGCCACCGCAACGTCGGCGTTGAGTAGGTTGGCGGCAGTGGCGAGCTGCTCGACGTCCTCGACGCCGTTGTCCTCGACGACCAGATGTGACACCTCGACCCGATTGAGCGCTGTGGCCAGATCGACGGCGAGTTCGCTCGTCACCGATGGCCCGCTCACGAAGCAGAGCTTGCGGAACGCAAGCGATCGCGCCACGTCGTCCAGAGTGCGTGCCAGCTCGGCGCGATCGGGCACCGCACGCAGGAATCGCGGCAGCTCGATGTAGCGGCTCAGCACCGACCGCTTGGCTTGGGTCACGCCACGCGCTCCAGCACGTCATCGCGAGCCCGCGCCAGATCGTCGTGGTCATCGATCTCGATCCAGGCGTAACCATCAATGCTGACCATCCCCAATGGGGCCTCGCGCGCGAGCGCTTGAAGCGCATCCTCGTAGTAGAGGTCGACCTCACCGCGGCCGATGTAGTCCTCGAGGATCCTTGTCAGCCACGGCCCGTGCGCTGGATCGATTCGCGTCAGCCCTATGTATTCCGGGTTCGAATCGATCGGCGCCTGCTTCGACAGCGCCTCAACGCGCCCACCCTTCGAGATGACCTTCATCGATTCCTTGCCTACCCCGTGATCGGCAGCGCACAACACCGCGCTACCTTGCGCAGCGATCAAAAGGTCGGCGATCACCTGTTCGAACAACACGTCCGAGTTCACGATGTAGCAACCGCCCGCGACCACGTCACCGGCGGCCCACAACGAATAGATGTTGTTGGCGCTGTCGAAGCGCGGGTTGAAACGCAGTTCGTCGACAAGATCGCCGAGTTGCTCCATCGATCGGCTCTTGTGGCCGGTGACGGCAACGACGCGCTCGGCGCCGGCAGAACGCAGCGACCGCAGCGCCCGCTCGGCGAGCGTCATCTCACCGACCTCGATCATCCCCTTGGGAAGCTCGTCGGTCAGCGGAGCGAGGCGCTTGCCCTCGCCAGCGGCGAGGTAGATCACGGGCAGGACTTGCGACACAGCCCTATTGTTCCCTAGATGGCCGTCCCGCCCGTATCCGAGCTGGAGCAGATCTGTGGCGGCGAGGGTCGCGACCCCTCGCGGCAACGCGATTTTCGGCTCCGCTATGCCGAGATCGTGCGCAAGCTCTCGATTCGCTTCACCTGGCTCTTGTTGCACACGCGACTGAGTGCCAACCAGGTCACCCTCGGCGCGGTGCTAATCGGATGCGCTGGCGGTCTACTGCTTGCTTGGAGCGAATTCTGGCCGCTGGTCGCGGGGCTCGTGTTGATGCAGCTCTCGTTCGTGCTCGACTTCTCCGACGGCGAGGTCGCCCGTTACCGGGCGAAGGTCGAAGGCCGGCAAACCAACGCCGGCGGCGCCTACCTCGACTGGATCGGCCACTACTACGTGCCAGCGATCGTGATCGCGGCACTCGCCTACGGTGCGTTCCACGAGAACGGCGAACAGTGGCTGCTGCTTGCGGCGCTGGTCGTGATCTTCAGCTTCGTGCGAATCGCCTACTCGGCTCGCGATCACGTGTTGATCGGCCTGTACCGCGACCGCGAACAGCTGCGGGGGTCGGACGAGTTCCTGCGCGCGACGCTCGCTCGCCAGGGCGGCGACCCCCAACGGCTCGACCTTGAGGCCAACCTGGAAACGCGGCGGGCTGGCGGGCGCGGGTCGGGCGCGCTGTGGAAGCGCTACACCAACGCCGGCCAGTTCCTGGTGTTCCCCGGCTTCGTCAACCTAGTGACGCTCGCGGTGCTGATCGACGTGATCTGGAGTTCCATCGACGGAACCTACCCGCAGGTCGCACAGACGACCGCGCGCAGCGTGCTGGTCGGCGGACTAGGCGTCGTGCATCTCGTCCATCAGGTCAGAGCTGCTGCTCAGGGCTTCGAAGTCCTCCGGCGCCTCTAGTTCCAGCTCCTCCTCGCGGCGACGCAAGCGCCGCCCCAATCCACGCAATCGCTCAACCTCGCCCTGGTGCAGGAAACCCGTCAGGTACAGCGCTGCCCAGAAGGCCGGCACCAGCGCCGCGCGTGCCACCAGCCCGGTCGCTCCGGCGCTCGGCAGCACCAGCTCAGCGAACGCGAACGCGGCGCCAGCAAACACGACGATTCGCGCCAGACGAGCCCATTCGAACGGCAGCGGAAAGACGCGGCGCGTGACCAGATACATCAGCACCAGCATCACCATGTACGAGCCGACCAGCGCGAGGCCAGCTCCGACGAGCTCCAGTTCCGGGATCAGCAACATGTTGAGGACGAGGTTGACGACCAGCGCCGTCCCAGTAACGGGAAAATTGTATTTCGTCTTGCCGACCCGCCCGATCGTCACCGACAGCACCATGAAGAGCGCGTAAAGGGTCACGCCCGTCGAGACCAGCGGGATCGCCTGATAGGCGTCGAAATACTCGGGCGCTGCCAGCAGCCGCACGACCCAGCGCGCCTCGAGCGACAGCGCCAGCACGACCGTAGTGGCAAGCAACAGGAAGTAAGTCACGATCAGCGAGTAGGCACGTCGAGCGCGGTCGTCGTCGCTAATCGAGTAGGCGAGCGGCGGCCAGGCGAGGTTGAAGGCGCGCACGAACACGGTCACGACTTGGCTGAACTTCACCGCTAGCGCATACAGTCCCGCCTCAGCGAGACCGACGTAGCGCACCAGCGCTATTCGGTCGATGAAGTTCAGGGCGTAGAGCGACAGCTCGGCCGGCATCGTCGGGAAACCGAAGCGCAACATCGGACGCAGCAGATCGCCCGAAGGAAGCAACGCGAGCTTGGAGCGGTGGACGAACAGCAGGCCCATCAGGATCAGTGCCGAGCCGACGAAGTTGCCGAGCAGCAGTCCCCGCGCTCCCTCGTCTTCGACTACCACCAGCCAGACGGTCAGAGCGATCGTCAGCCCGACGTTCGCACTGCTCGCGATGAAGTAGTCACGCGCGCGTTCGTCGAGTCGGAACAACGCCATCAGCATCTCGTAGATCGTGAACACCCACAGCCCGAAGACGGCGATCAGCATCAAACCGGTATCCCTCTCGGCCAGCAGGAATTCGGACAGCGGGCCCGCGAACGCGGCGACCAGCGCGGCCCCAATCGTGGTGGTGATCGCCAGGAACGCGAACGAGGTGCGCACCACTCGGTCGCGATCGTGGCGGTCCTCGAAACGGTAGTAGTAGCGCAGCAGCGCCTCGACGATGCCGAGTCGGAAGACGATGCTGAGCGCGACAACCGTGGCCAGCAGCACCTCAGCGGCACCGTAGTCGGCCTTGGTCAGGTGGCGCGTGTAGAGCGGCAGCAGCGCGACCGCAAAGGCCTTCGAGATGACGCTCGACGCCGTGTATGCGGCGCCGGTGCTGACGAGCCGTCTGACGTACTCAAACATCGGAATTCAAGGGACGAAGACAGGCCGTCATCAACGAACGGAGATAGGCCGTCATTCCGCAAGCGAAACGACGGGTTTGTTATGGGCTCGGGCTTGCGTGGACGCGGGCTCAGATTTGCTCCAGCCGGCTAGCGCGGCGGACGGCGCCAGCGCCAGACCGGTCGCCATCAGCACCCAGCTGAAAGGGTCCTCGAGGAAGGCCGCGTAGACCATCGTATGCGCCAAGAGCGCGACGAACGCGGCGGCGATCGCGGCTCTTGCCGGTTGGAAAACAGCTGGGTCCGACACGTCCGCTTCGAAGGGCCGCGCTGAGAGCTCGGGCGGGCCGCGGGCGCGCACAGCTTCACGGTAGCGCCGGTTGCCGAGCAGCGTCACGAGAGCCACGAGCAAAACCGCAATGTAGGCAGCGAGCCCAACCACTCCCTGCTCGGCAGCGACGGTAACCGGCAGCGTGTGCGAGGCCGACACCGACTGCGCCTGATTACCGTCCTGCTCTTGCCGGAACACACGTCCGAAGCTGCCCGAACCGTAGCCCCATAACGGCCGATCACCGAACAGTGAGACGCCGCCGGAGATAAGCCCGCCGCGGCCGCTGGTGAACTCATCGACGCCGCGGGCACTACCGAGTTCGATTCCGAGCGAGCCCTGGAAGGCGAAAACGCCGACGATGCCGAGCACCAGTCCGCCGGCGGTCGCGAGCACCGTCTTACGCACGTCCCAGCGCAACGCGGCGAGCACCGCCAGCCCCGCGAGCAACGCGACGAAGCTCGACTGCGAGAACGTCAGGATCAGCCCACCCCACAGCACCGCGAGCGCAGCCGCCGTCCATAGGGCGACCTTGAGACGGCCGCTCCACAACATCAGCGCCGTCAGCCAGAGCATCGCCAGCACGAGGAAGCGACCGTAGATGTTCGGATCCCAGAAGACCGAGTTGACGCGGAAGAACGAGTCGAACTGGTTCGAGGCGATCACCTTCGGGTTCCAGAACAGCTCGCGCTGGTAGTACTCCCAGAAACCGATCGCGCTGAACAGCAACGCGGCGGCGGCTAGGATCGCCAGGCACCGCACGACAAGTTGACCTGACCACGTCACCTGGGTCAGCAGCCTGAACAGCACCACGAAGGGCACCAGGAAGAACACGACCTGGGTCAGAGCGCTGTCGAAGTCGCGCGAGTAGAGGGCCTGAACCGCGTAGAGGACGACGAACACGGCGAGCGCTATCTCGATCGCGCTGCGCGGCCGCGACCTGGGTGCGCGCTCGGAAGCGCGGAAGCGGTTCCAAACGTAGGTCGCACAACCACCGGCTATCACCAGGTAGAGAGGAACCAGCAGATTGGCGGTCGAGCCAGCGACCGCGATCGGGACTCGGAATGGCAGCACCGCCACCGCCAGCAGCGGCAGCGCCTGCGGCTTGCGTACGAACAGGTATGCCGTTGCTGCGACGACCGCCGCGGCGAGCGCGAGCACGGCGACCAGCCGCGAAGCGCTTTTGCTGACCGAGTGAAATTGCTCCGTGCCCTCGATCTGACCGACCAGCAGCGCCAGCGCCAGCGCCAGCGCGGCGACCATTGCGATCGCCCGGTGGCGCTCGTCGCGAGCGACCAGCACCGCGGCGGCAGCTGCGGCCGCGGCGAGCACGCCGAGCTTCGGCAGGGTGTCCCCTAGGAGCGCAGCAGCTTCCATAGGTTGCGCATTATCCGCGCGCTCGATTCGAGGCCGGCGCCAGGGGTCAGCGAGCGGCCGAAGCCCTGCACGCCAACCCGCACGACGAGGCCGTTGCCATGGTCGTATGCGCTGATTGCCGCGCCCTGGTCGAGCGGTCCGGCCGCGGCACGGCGAGCCGAGCCGCGCGGCGGCGCGATCTGCCCTTCGGTACCGCCGAACGGCCCGAACGTTGCCGGAACGCCGGCGAACAGACCCACCCGATCGAAATCGACAGCCAACAGGCCTCCGGCCGGGTCGAGCCGCAAGCGCTCGCCAAACACGTTGCGGCCCGGCTGCGAGGGGGCTCTGACCAGCGAGTCCTTGACCGCGCGGGCGGCAAGCGTGAAGCCGCCCGTACCGATCCATGCCACGGTCTTGCCGGAACGCACGCCGGCCTCGAGCGCATCGCTGACGGTGGTCAACACAACCCGCGGTGCGGCGACGAACAGTACGCCGTCGTAGCGGTCAAACGAGCTGGTAACCCCGGGGGTCAGGTCGGTGGCGACGTCGTAGTCGAGACGCTGCCGATCCAGAAAGTCGAGCAGCGGTGCTATTTCGCTGGTGAACCCGGCAGGCAGGCCGTCGCCAGCGATCGGGCGGCTGGCCGGCACTACACGATCGACCGGAAGCAGGTCAGCGTAGCCGTCGCCGTTCGAGTCGAGCGGGTCGCGAGCCAGCCAGGTGGTCGCCGGCAGCAACAACAGCCGCTTCGCGCGGGCGCGGCCCTGAACTGTGAAGGGGGTGCTGTAGCGTCGGGCGCCGAGCCTCAGCTCGAGCAACGCCACGCCGGACCTGGTCGAACGGGGCAGGTGCACGCGCAAGCGTGCCGCGCGCGAGCTACCGCGATCGATGCTACGCCGAGAGCCCAAGCGGCGCACGTTCCAGCGGTACTTGCGCCCTGCGGCCAGCACGACGAACCTGGCGGACGCGCCGGCGCGTGCCGGGTGCCTCGGCGCCACGGCCGCCAGATAGCGCACAACGACTCCCGGATGGCCCTCGACTTGGTCGCGCGATGGGGGCGGTCCGATCCGACCGTCGTTGCCAGCAGCGTCGCGCGTGCGCACAACGAACAGGTAGTTTCCCGGCGGCGCCTTGCGCGTCTGGCTTGCGAGTCCGACGCGGCCGTTCCAATTGATCTTGCCGCTGCCCTTCCTACCCCTGCGCCGCGCGACCAGCTTCGGCGGGCCGCCACCGGTCCTATACACGAGCAGCGTCGGCGCCTTTCGCATCGGGCCGACGAAGCGAAGATGCGCAACGCCCTCGGTCGTTCCGGGATAGATCGCGTCGGGGCTGACCGATCTGACGACCGATCGTGGCGGCGTCGTGTCGACGAACAGCTTCCGCGGCGACTTGATCGCGCGACCCTGATGGCGCAGCCGCACGAGCACGTGGTACTCGCCATCCCGAACAACGACGCCGGCGTCGTTGCGCCCGTCCCAAACGAATCGATGCCTTCCCTGCTCGAGCCGCACGTCGTCGGCGAGCGTCGCGACCTGATCGTTGTCGGGCGTAACGATCGCGACCGTAGCGTCGTCGGATCTGCGCAGCCGGAACGAGATCCTCTGTGAGTCGAGCCGGCCATCTCCGTTGGGCGAGAAGTGCCGGCGAAACTGGAGTTGTTCGACCACCGCCGGCGAGCGCTTCAGCTTGGTCGTGACGAAGAACGCGGCGAACGTAGCCAGTACGAGTGCCGCGAACACCGCCGGGACGGCAAATGCCCCCCGCGAACGCCGCGTCAAGGCCGGCTAACCTCGGTCGGCGCCGACCAGCACGATCGCATCGGCCGATCCGGCGATCTCCGAATTGACGGAGTCGATCGGCGCGATCGTAGATATACCCAGGCGATCCGCCACCGCCCGCGCGGCGTTCTTCTGATCTGGCACGTACAGAACCTCGGACTTGACCTGGTCGGTCGTGGCAGCGTTGGTCACAGTCCCGAGTGTGAAGCCGCCTGTCGTCGCTTCCTGGCTTACGCGGTAGGCGAGCCCTGTGGTCGTCGTTCCATTCAACACGGCGACCGTCACCTGGGCCGGGTCGACCGCCGCGGCGGAGCCGCCACCGGCGTTCTGTCCGCGGTCGGCTCGCTGGCTGCGTTTCGACACCTTCTCTCCATCGCCGCCACCGCCTATCACGCCGCCAACGCTCAACGCCACGACCAGCACCACGACACCGAGGAGTCCGGCGAGAGTTTTGCCGCCACCCGGAATGTGAACGTTGCGGACTCGCTTGTACATTGGCTTGCGGCGACGCTCGCCGGCGTCGCGATACGAAGTTCCCGGAAGGTAATGCTCGTCGCTCGGCAGCGGGTCGAACGGCTCCAGCTCCTCTAATTCGGCTGACGGCTCGTCGTGGCCATGCTCAAGCGGCTCAACCGGGGTGTGGGCGACCGTCGGCTGCTCGGCAACCGGCTGCGCGTCGTCGGGCAGCTGCTTGGGGGACTGGACCTGCTCGCCCGTATCGTCTGCGGGCTCATCTCCGTTGTCGGAGCCGGGACCGACGTCGGTGGCCTCGTCGGGCTCGGTTGCCGGCGGAGCACCGCCAGCAGCCGTGACCCCGGCGGGCGTGCCCGGACCCGCGGCCGCCTTGGCCGCCGCCGTCGCCGGAGCCGTGCTGCCCGGTGCGGCTGGAGCCGTAGCCGGCGGTGCCGCCTTGCGTACCACGTTAGGGGTTTGCGGCTGGGCCTGAGTCACAACCGGCGCGGCGGTGCGAACCTCGGCCTCGGCGGCGCGCTCAGGGGCACGGCCTGCCCACTCGCGCAGCCTGCGGACGTCACGCGCCTGGGAGAAGTACAGCAGCGCGAGGATCGCGAGCCCGAGCAGCGCAAAGAAGCCGACGAAGGAGCCAACGCGATCGATGATCGATGCCGCGAGCAGGTCGGCGAACGGGCTCATTGCCTGATCAACGCCTCCAGGTCTTTTACAGCCTTTTGGCGAGGTTGGGCAGCTAGCTCCGCAACGCGCTGCGCCAGGAACGCCTCATCGCCGCGATCGACGAGGGTCTCCACCTGGTCGATGACGGCGTCGATATGCGCGGGGTCGAGAGGCTCGCGCTCTACCTTGACGATCTTCTCCGCCTCGGTCGCGACGGGGTGCTCGCCTTCGTTGAACAGCTCCTCACGCAGCTTCTCGCCGACGCGCGGCCCGGTGATCTCGATCCGGATGTCGTGGTCGACCTCTTGGCCCGAGAGCCGGATCATGTTGCGGGCGAGATCGAGAATCTTCACCTGCTCGCCCATCTCGAGGACGAAAACCTCACCGCCCTTGCCGAGATTGCCGGCGCGAATGATCAGCTGCACCGCTTCGGGAATCGTCATGAAGTAACGCTCCATATCGGGGTGTGTGACGGTGACCGGGCCACCCTTCTCGATCTGCCTACGGAACAGCGGCACGACGCTGCCGCTCGACGCGAGTACGTTGCCGAACCGGACCGAGCTGAACACAGTATCCGGGTAGCGGTGGTCACAGGCCTCGGTGATCCACTCGGCCATCGCCTTCGAGGCGCCGAGCGCTGTGATCGGCTTGACCGCCTTGTCGGTCGAGACCAACAGAAAGGCCTCGGCGCCGACGTCGGCCGCGGCGGTCGCAACGACCTTGGTGCCTATCGCGTTGTTGCGCACCGCCTCGAGCGGATTGTCCTCGGTCAGCGCAACGTGCTTATAGGCGGCAGCGTGAAAGATCACCTCGGGCCGAAAGCGTTGCATCACTTCGTTGATCCGATCGGCGTCCTTGCAGTCCGCGAGAATCGACTCGAAGCCAGTGAAGTGACGGTCGCCGAGCAGCTCTCGCTCGATCTCGAACAGGTTGTCCTCCGCGTGGTCGACCATCACCAGCAGACGCGGCCTGACGCGTGCGATCTGACGGCACAACTCAGACCCGATCGAACCACCGGCGCCGGTCACCAACACCGTCTGGTTTGCCAGGTAGGCGCCGGCGCGCTCGACTTCGACGCGCACCGGCTCGCGACCGAGCACGTCCTCGACCTGGACCTCACGCACCTGGCGCATCAGGTTGATCGACCCCGAGATCAGCTCGAAAACGCCCGGCAACGTCCTGACTGGGATGTCGCGTCCGCGACAGGCGCGCACAACACGCTCACGCACGATCCCCGGAGCGGACGGGATCGCGATGATCACCTCTCCGGGTTCGATCTCGTCGAGCAACCGCTCGAGGTCGCCAGTGGTGCCAAGTACCTTCAGGTCGTGGATCCGCATACCACGTTTGCGCGGGTCGTCGTCGACGTAGCCGATCGGCGTCTGGCGAAGCTCGGGGCTGCGCAGCATCTCACGTACGATCAGTTGGCCGGCCTCACCGGCTCCGATGATCAGTACCTCCTGGCCCTTCGCCAGCACCGCGCCGCGCGGGGGTCGTTCGATCACTGCGCGCACAACGAAGCGGGCGCCGGTGATCAGCGCGATCGTCAGCAGCAGGTCCATCACCGCAACCGAGCGAGGCAACGTATTCTCGGTCGGCGACCAGACGAACAGCGCACCGACCAGCACCAAGCTGGCGACGATGCAGGCCCTGAGGATCTGCTCGAAGTCGCGCAAGCTGACGTAGCGCCACCACTTGTCATAGAGCCCGAACGCGTAGAAGATCGCGACCTTGCCGACGATCACGAACCCGATCGTCGTTCCAAGCAGGTCTGCCCAGCGCTCCGGGATTCCGTTATCGAACCGCAGTAGGTAGGCGAGGAAGTAGGCAAGCGCGACGAGCCCGGCGTCGACCAGGATCTGAAGCAGCCTGTGTCGCCAGACGGGATCGCGTGGCGACGGCAGCCCGAAGCGGTTCCGTTCCCGCATCTGCGGGAGTTTAGGGGCTTCGCAGGCTCTTCGGCCACCTCAAAAGCGGCGTGGCACGGGCCATCCCCTGAGCCACCGAGGCGAAATCGCGAGCGGCCACGCTACTCTGCCCCTCCGAACGATGCTCCTGTCGATCACAGAACCGATCATCGACTTCGCTACTAACGTCGTCAGCGACGTCGGCCTACCGGGGATATTCGGCCTGATGGCGCTCGACGCCGCCTGTATCCCGACCTCCAGCGAGGCGATCATGCTGTTCGCGGGATTCGAGGTCTCGGATGGCCGCTTTACGCTGGGGGAGGTCGTGGTGGCGGGCGTCGCCGGCAACATGGTGGGCTCCTGGATCGCCTACGGGATCGGCTACTTCGGCCGAGTCGAACTGCTCGAGAAACACGGCAAGTGGGTGATGATCAAGCACCACCACATCGCGTGGGCCGACCGCTACTTCGAGCGCCACGGATCGTGGACCGTGTTCCTGACCCGCATGATGCCAGTCGTTCGCACGTTCATCTCGCTTCCCGCCGGAGTTGCGCGCATGCCCTTCTGGCGCTTTACATGGTTGTCGTTCGCCGGCATCGTTCCCTGGGTACTCGGCTTCGCGCTGGTCGGTCAGGAGGTCGGCGACAACTGGGAATCGCTGAAGGACAAACTCGATTACGTCGACTACGCGGTGATCGTCGGGGTCGTCGGCTGGATCGCCTACATGATTGTTCGCCGCAGGCGCGGTGGCGATCGCCCCAACGCCCAGTCGGAGCCTCCGGCGCCGGCCGCGCCCGACAGATCGAGCTGATGTCGGGCGATCGCTTGCCGGCGTCGCACGCGTTGGCACTCGGCGCGGTCCAGGGCCCAACCGAGTTGCTGCCTGTTTCAAGCTCTGGGCACCTGGTCGTGATCCCCTGGCTACTCGGCTGGCCCTACTCGCAGCTCGATCCCGAGCTCCGCAAGTCGTTCGAGGTCGCGGTACACGGCGGTACGGCACTTGCCCTGCTGATCGGGCTGCGCAGCGAGGTCGCCGACTACCTGCGCTCGTTCGGCCCGGCAAACACCGTCTCACTCGCGCTGTCGTTCGCTCCCGCCGCGGCGGTCGCATTTCGTTACGAGCGCACAATCGAGAACAGGCTCGGCGAGCCGTTGCCGACCGCGGTTGGCCTAACCGCTGGATCGATTGCGATGTTACTGGCCGATGGCCGGCCGCAGCGACGCTCGCGCGGCGACGCGGGGATCGCCGACTCACTGCTGATCGGGCTTGCGCAGGCGTTCGCGCTGGCGCCCGGCGTATCTAGAAACGGGGCCACGCTGACCGCGGCGCGGCTGCTGATGTTCAAACGGGCAGACGCCAACATCATCTCCCGGCAGATCGCGTTGCCGGTGATCGTCGGGGCGGCGGCGCTCAAGGGCCTGCGACTGACCCGCCGTGGAGTGGAACCCCGCTTCGCGTCGCGAATGGCAGCCGGCGCGCTTGCGGCGTTCGGCTCGACGCTCGCCTCGATGAAGCTGATCTCCCTGCTCGAGGGCAACCGCTCCTTGCTGCCCTACGCCGCCTACCGGATCGCGCTGGCGGGGGTCGTCCTCGGCCGGCTGGGGACGCGGCGCGGCGCAGGTGCGATTCAATAGGCGTGTGACCGACGACTCCTACGCAGCAGCCGGCGTCGACACCGACGAGGCGTCGAGCGCGCTTGGTGGCCTGGTGGCCACCCTGACATCGATCGATCCCGGCCGTGCGAAGCGCTCGCTGATCGGCTCGGGGCACTTCGCGAGCGTGCTCGACCTGGATCGCGAAACTGGAATCGCGTTCTGTACCGACGGGGTCGGCAGCAAGCTGATCGTCGCTGAGCAGGCCGGACGCTTCGACACGGTCGGCGTCGACTGTGTCGCGATGTGCGTCAACGACCTGATCTGCGTCGGCGCCGAACCGCTCGCGCTGGTCGACTACATCGCTGTCGAGCGCGTAGACGCAAGCGTGCTCGGCCAGATTGGCGAAGGGCTCAAGCGCGGGGCCGAGCTTGCCGGCGTCGAGATTCCCGGTGGGGAGCTCGCGCAGCTTCCTGAGATGATCACCGGCCATCCATCGCCTGGCGGCCTCGACCTGGTCGGTACCGCGATCGGCACCGTGAAACTGGACCGGATGGTTGTGGGCGATCGAATCGAGCCGGGTGACTCGTTGATCGGGCTGCCGTCGAGCGGCATCCACTCGAACGGATTCACACTCGCGCGGCAGGTGCTCTCGGACGCCGGCCTCGAGCTCGACCAGGCCCCGGGTGAGATCGGCCGTTCGCTCGGGGACGAGCTACTCGAACCGACCGAGATCTATGTGAGGGCAGTGCTCGACCTGCTGCGTTCCGATCTCGACGTGCGTGGCCTGGCCCACATCACCGGTGACGGGCTCACCAACCTGCTGCGCTTGAGCGACTCGGTCGGTTACGAGGTCAACGAACCGTTGCCGGCACAGCCCTTGTTCGAGCTGATCGCGTCGGCCGGTGCGATCGGCCCGGCCGAGATGCACCAGGTCTTCAACATGGGCACCGGCTTCTGCGCCATCGTGGCGACGGTGGACGAGCGCGACGCGCTCGCGTTGCTTCGCAACCACCACCCGGGCGCCCGGCGCATCGGGCGAGCCAACGACGCCAGGGGGCTGGTCTCGATCCCCTCGGTCGGCGTCGCAGGAACCGGACACGAGATGCGCGAAGTCTAGGTCTGGATGAACGCCGAACAGGCAACCGAGCAGGCGACTATCCGAGCTTTCGTCGTGCGTACTCGCCAGGGCCTCTACCTGGCGCTGCTAACCGACGACAAGGGCCGCGAGCGACTGACCGACCGACTGCTGTCGGGACGCGACCTCGACCCCGCGGCACTGTTGCCGATCCCCGACGACGAACGCAAGCCGGAACGGGTCACCGAAAGGTTGCGGAAGCTGGGCGCCGGCGAGCACTGCTACGTGATCTCCGCCGACTCAGCGATCGATGGTCGTGAGGCCGAGCTGGGTGAGACGCTGAAGCAGGTCATCGGCAAGGGCAAGCCGGCATTGGTGTCGTGCGTGACCGGGCGACTCGGTTACTTCGAGGGCAGCGTCGGCGACCCCGTCGTGCTGCGTACCTCCGGCGCGCGCAACACGGGCGAGCGACGCTAGCGCACCCGGCTGTGCCGATCGCGGTCGGCGCTACGTTCTATGCCATGGTCAACCTCGGTCTCGCGGCAGGTTAGGCTCGCTCCCACAAGTGGCCCGTCATGCACCACTGAGGCCGAGCCTTGGACTGCTCGACCAACTTGAGCATCTCGGCGCCGACGCGTAGGCTGGGCAGATCGCACAGCAACTCGACCTCGGCGCCCGTCAGCGAGCCGAAGCGTTCGAGCGCGTCGGCCGGCGATAACGGCCCCGGGTCGGCCGGCCGCGCCCCGGCTGCGATTACAGCATCTCGGTAGGCCTCGTAGGGGGCCATGCCGAACACGCCATACTCGACGCCGTCGTCGCCAGCGAACAGCACGGCCGGCAGCGGCGCGCCGGTCGCGTAGGACGCGAGCTTGGCCTTCTGTCCCCTGGCGCCGAGCTTCGCCGTGCGGTCGAGGTCAGTGCCCAGCTCTTCAACCGTGCCATGCGAGCGCAAGTCGATGCCGAACTTGCCGACCTCCAGCCCAGCAGCCCGTGCAACCTCGGACAGTGCATCGGCGCCGTCGAGCTTGCGCCGATGGCACATCAGGCCCTCGCGTAACAAGCGCAGGTAGCGGTATCCGTCGTCCCCGGCCTGAGCGGTCGCCGCCTTGACCGCCATACAGGCCGGCTGGCTCGAGATCGGCGGCGACTCGCTCCAGATCAGCGGATCGATCGGCGCACCGCTTCGGTCGGCGACCCGCAGCCATTCGCGCGTCAATCGCGCTTCCAGCTCGATAGGGATGCCGGCCGCGGCGCGGCGGCCGTCGAGCAAATCGCGCTCGAGACCAGCCATCACAAAGGTCCAGCGCAGGCCGTCAGCGAAATCCACCATCAGCTTCCTGATCGCCGGTTCCGTCGCCCACGACCAGGGGCAGATCGGGTCCGTGTAGTAGCTAACTGCAACCATCCACCGCAAAATACCGTGTGACCCCCATGACCACCCACAGCAAGCTCCTGAAAACCCTCTCGCTATGACCCTGATGGTCGGCAGCAAGCTCGACGGCCGCTACCGGATCGAGGCGCAGATCGGTGCGGGTGGTATGTCGACCGTCTACCGCGCCTTCGACGAGACGCTCGAGCGAGAGGTTGCGATCAAGGTCATGCACGCTGAGATCTCGCGCGATCCGGGCGCGCTCGAACGCTTCGGCCGCGAAGCCCGTACGGTCGCCAAACTGTCCGACCCGCACGTGGTGATGGTGATCGACGCCGGCGATGACGACGGCAATCCTTACATCGTTTTCGAGTACGTCCGCGGTGACACGCTCAAGGACCGCGTCCGGCGCGAGGGCCCGCTGCCAGTCAGCGAGGCGGTTGCATACGCGATCGAAATCGGGCGTGCGCTCGAAGCTGCCCACGGGCGCGGGCTCGTGCATCGCGACATCAAACCCCAGAACGTGATGATCGACGAGGAGGGTCGCGCGAAGGTGACCGACTTCGGCATCGCTCGCGGGCTCGAGCCGACGCAGCTGACCGCCGCGGGCAAGGTGATCGGCACGACCGACTATGTCTCGCCCGAGCAGGCGTTGGGTCATGACGTGACGGGACAGTCCGACATCTACTCGCTGGGGATCGTTTTGTTCGAGATGTTGGTGGGCGATACCCCGTTCAAGGGCGACAGCGGCGTTGGTGTCGCGATGAAGCATGTGCAGGAGGGGCTGCCCGACGTCCAGCGCAGGCGACCAGAGGTCTCGGCAGCGCTGGCTGCCGTCATCGAGCGGGCGACCGCAAAGGAGATCGGTAATCGATACGCGACCGTCGGCAAACTGGTCGCCGACCTCGAAGACGTGCTCACTTACGAGACCGCCCGCGAGGGCGGAGCCACCGGCGAGGCCACAGCCGTGCTCAAAGCGCTGCCGGCCCAGGTCAGGCAGCGCAAGCGCTGGCGCCGCCACGCCACAGCGGTGCTGCTTTACTTGCTGATCGCGGGAGGAGTCGCCACGGCCGCGGTGCTCGTGTTCAACGACCGGGGCACTGAGAAGAACAGCAACGTTCCCGCCGACCTGACGTCGATCCAACTTGGCGCGCGCGACGCGCGCGACTACGACCCGCCCCCTGGTGACGATGCCGAGAACACGGATCAGCTGCCGAACCTGCTCGACGACGACCCGTCCACGTTCTGGACTACGGAGCGCTACGACACGCCCGAGTTCGCGAACATCAAGGACGGGACCGGCGTTTACCTCGACGCCGGCCGCCCAGTGGTGGCCCGGGCGCTTCGGATCGTGACCCCTACGGATGGCTGGGAGGTCGAGCTGTACGTCTCCAACGGCCCCGTTCCGAAGACCGTGGCCGACTGGACCCAGGTCGGCGGCACCACCATCGACGCCAAGCGCAAGACGATCGGGCTCGACACCGGCGGGCAGCCGTTCCAGTATTACTTGGTCTGGATCACGAGACTGACCGACGGGCCGAACGGCAGCTACAGCGCCGGCATCTCACAACTCCAACTGTTGGGGTAGAGACCTTGGGACTGAAGATCGAAGACTACGCGCTGATCGGCGACCTGCACACGGCAGCGCTGGTCGGCAACAACGGGTCGATCGACTGGCTCTGCCTACCCCGCTTCGACTCGGAGGCGTGCTTTGCTGCGCTGCTTGGCAGCGAGCGCAACGGACACTGGCGGATCGCACCGGCCGACGGCGTCGAGAAGGTGGAGCGTCACTACATCGACGGCACGCTGATTCTCGTGACTGAGTTCGAGAACGAGTGGGGACGGGTGCGCGTCACCGACTTCATGCCCGTGCGCCAGCAGACTCCAGACGTGATCAGGATCGTCGAGGGCCTGCACGGTCGCGTGCCGATGGAGATGGAGCTGGTCATGCGCTTCGACTACGGCGAGGTCGTTCCGTGGGTGCGACGCACCGAGCACGGGCTGGTCGCGATCGGCGGGCCAAACGCGCTGATCCTGCGGACACCGATCCACGTCCGGGGAGAGAATCTGAAGACCCTCGCGCGATTCGAGGTCGCCGCCGGCGAGAAGATTCCGTTCACATTGAGCTGGTTCCCGTCGCACCATGCCACACCGCCGAAGCCACTCGACGCCGAGCGAGAGCTGGCGCGGGGACAGGCCTGGTGGATCGAGTGGAGCAACGTCTGCAGCTTCGACGGCGAGGCGAGAGACGCGGTCATGACATCCCTGCTGGTGCTACGCAGCCTGATCTACGAGCCCACCGGTGGCATCGTCGCCGCGCCGACGACGTCATTGCCGGAAAAGCTCGGCGGCGTGCGCAACTGGGATTACCGCTTCTGCTGGGTCCGTGATGCGACGCTGTCGCTCTACGCGCTGCTGACCTCGGGCTACACGAAGGAGGCGGCTCGCTGGCGCGACTGGTTGCTGCGCGCCGTCAGTGGCGAGCCGGCGAAGCTCCAGATCATGTATGGCGTCTCCGGCGAGCGGCGGCTGACCGAGTTGGAGCTGGACTGGCTCGACGGCTACGAGGGCTCAAAGCCAGTGCGAATTGGCAACGAGGCCTCCAACCAGTTTCAGTTGGACGTTTACGGAGAGATGGCCGACATGCTCTACACCGGCCGCAAGCTGGGGATGGAGACGAGCCCCTTCGGGGAGCAGTTGGCGGTCCAGGTGATGAACTTCCTGGAGTCGGAGTGGCAGCAACCCGACGACGGCATCTGGGAGGTGCGCGGCGGGCGCCAGGACTTCGTCCACTCGAAGGTGATGGCCTGGACGGCCTTTGATCGCACGATCAAGATTGCGAAAATGGTCGACCTAGCGCCCGCCGACATGGTCCAGCGGTGGCAGCAGACCCGCGAGGAGATCCACGCCGAGGTCCTGCGCGAGGGCTACGACGCCGACCGGAGCACCTTCACCCAGTACTACGGATCGAACACGATCGACGCGAGTTGCCTGTTGATCCCGCAGGTTGGCTTCCTGCCGGCGACCGACGAGCGTGTGGTTGGAACGGTCGAGGCGGTCGAGCGCGAGCTGCTTGTAGACGGATTCGTCCAGCGTTACTCGACCGGCGACGCCGACAACCCGGATGGTCTGCCGCCCGGCGAGGGCGCGTTCCTGCCGTGTTCGTTCTGGCTGGCGGACTGCTATTGCCTGATGGGCCGAGGCGCCGACGCGCGGCAGATGTTCGACCGGCTGCTGGCGATCCGAAATGACGTCGGCCTGCTCGCCGAGGAGTACGACACCGACAACAAACGTCTGGTCGGCAACTTCCCGCAGGCCTTCTCGCACGTCGGGCTGATCAACACCGCCTATAACGTCACCGATCACGGCCCGGCCCACCGGCGCGCCGAAGAGTGCGAAGACCAAGATAGCGGTTGAGCCAAGCTGACTCTGGGTCGATAAGCGAGCCATGCCCGGCGAATGCCAGTTGAGGATTGAGGCTCCCGACGAGCTGGCGGCCACCATGATCGCTCTCGACCTGGAACGACGCGGCCTGCACGCGGTTCCCGACGGTAGCCACACACTGACGACCAGCGTGTCCGATCGCGCCAGCGCCGACGAGATCGTGCGAGCGGTCCAGGCACTGTCGCAGGACAGCACCGTCACCCTCGACGGCGCCGCGGCGACATCTGCCGGCGTCGAGACGCACGCGCCGCCCGGGCGCTTCGCAGTCGTGATCGGTCCGCCGACGGACCGGCGAGACAAATGGGATTCAACGATCAAGCGAGTCGAGATCCAGATCGGCCGCGACAGCGGCCGCGCCATCGAACGCGGCGGCTCGAGCTTCGCCGTACGTAACTACGAGAGCACCGAGCAAGCCGACGCAGCGGCCGCGGCGATCGCGAGCGGGCTGCGGACGAAGCGCAACCTCGACGCGTCCGTACTGGTCGTTCCCGACGCCTCGGCGCCGCTACTTGTGAACTTCGAGGCCGACAGGCGCGAGCTGGTGCGCCAACTCGGCTACGCCGTCGAGCACACCTACCTGGTGCAGATTCAGGTCGGCGATCCCGCCGCGCGAAGCGAACTGCGGAGCAGGATCGAGGCGAGCGGCGTGCGCGTCGCTGA
>SDBV01003941.1_pt1 | contig 21545 bp, 19 predicted proteins | sample 2277081 | NCBI WGS metagenome assembly SDBV01 (sample SAMN10402039, study PRJNA504765) | marine sediment metagenome | isolation source: marine sediment core GS10_PC15, 223 cmbsf | place: Arctic Ocean: Southern Knipovich Ridge | collected 2010 | reverse complement strand
TTATTATAAAATATTAAATGAAAAGGAATACTTACTATTTCCCTTAGTAGAAAATCAAGATCTTATTGATAAACTAATTACTTTTTTAGAAAAAAACTTTAACTTTAAAATTATTTCTAAGGAAGCTTTACCCAATTTGAATTACAAATATGGCAGTCTTCTGGAAGTGTTAAAAGGAAGATTTCCAGAAAAATATTTAGAATTAATTCCACAATCATATGATATTATCGGAAATATCACAGTTATTGAGTTTGATAAATTTAATTGTATTGATGAAAGGGAATTTATAATATTTAAGGAAAAAATTGCTGAAGCAATAATAATGATTAATAAAAATGTAAAATCAGTATTCGAAAAGAAAGGGAAAATTAAAGGAACATATAGACTACGAAAATTAAACCTACTATATGGCGAAAATAAATCAGAGACGATTTATAAAGAGAATAATTGTAATTTTAAGCTTGATGTTAAAACTACTTACTTTTCACCTAGACTTGTTTTCGAGCGACGAAGGATTGCAACAAGTTTGATAAAGAATAATGAAGTAATCGTAGATATGTTTGCAGGAGTCGGCCCTTTTTCGATCCAAATAGCTAGAAATAACTTAGTAAAAATTTATTCTTTTGATGTAAATCCTCATGCTTATCAATTCCTTAAAGAAAATATTAAAATGAATAAGTTAAAAGGGAAAATTATTCCTTACAATATTAATGTTAGAGATTTAAGCAATTCTGCTGATAAAATTGGAAGATTATTACAAAATAAATCTGACCGGATAATCATGAATTTACCTGAGAAATCAATCGAATTCGTTGATATCGCATGTTTTTTAATGAAACAAACTGGTGGGATCCTACATTTTTATCAGTTTTCTGATAAACCAAACGCAGTAGAAAATACATTAGAATGCGTGAATAAAAAGTTGAATGAATTAAACTGGGAGGTTGAAAAAATCTTGAACTCTAAAATAGTAAAAACATTTTCACCTAAAACAGAATTAGTAGGAGTAGATTTAAGTATAAAATATTTAAATTCTTAGAATAGCTTTTACTGCTTAACTTTTGATGTTAAGTTATGACATATCGGTCCAAATTTGGACGCAAACCTTTTTGGATTCATTTTACTTTTTTTTATTTATTCTACTTAAGATTCTAGAGAATTTAATTCTCTAAAAAAGGATATATTCAAATTATCACCATTAATCAAATTATTCAAAATTAAGTAGCCTTTAATCTCTAAATATTCGAATAATAAATCAAATAATCGCTAAAATTCACTAATCTCACATTTAAAATTTTTTTTTTAATACCAATAACTTGTTTCGGAATTGAATAGTTTTATATGAGTTTTAATGGAAAATTAAATACATAATATAATAAAATTCGATCTTAACTAACTTTTAAAGAATAATTAGCGGACCTGGCAGGACTCGAACCTGCGATCTTCGGATTAGAAGTCCGACGCCATATTTACCCGATTTTCATAAATAATAGAACCACCAGGCTTGGCTACAGGTCCTATTCGAATTTAATTAATTATTAGAATATGGTATTATCTTTAAACTTTTTTACAAGAAATTCAAATAGACTTAGGTTAATATTAATTATTTAGAAATAAAGAATAACTTTAGAATAAATTTAATAAGAATTAATTAAAAACTAAAAAGTAAATTCTTAATAAGATCTCTTCGCTGAACTTTATAGTTAAATAATTTGGATAATCATAACCAGAAATTCTTAATAAATTAATAATTTGTTAATATATTTCATTTAATAAATGAGAATCATTCATTTCATTTAAGAGAGATATTTAAATAAAAAGATTTGGTAAAATTTAAGAGAGTTTTAATTTTGCTCAAAATCAGAAATAAGCTATTTATTCATCAAAATATCCCGTATTCATTTAATTGGAATAAAGGTCATCATAAAGAAAAATTCAATCAAATAACAGCTAATACAGAAGAATTGCGCAGACTTAAGAAACATTTTAAGAAAATCTCTCAAGGATTAATACCTAATGATTTATTTAATTCGCGAATGCTTCCACGAGTCTCCCACTTCAAAATTAGAGGAATAAAAAGTGCATTTATAAGAAGTTTTAGTAAAGACCTAATACGTTCTGGTAAGATCCAACAATTCAATTCTAATTCAAAATTACCTAAATACGTTCAAAAAGTTTACGAAAATTATAAAGAAAATAATATTACGAGACATCCTGGTCATGAACCTGTTTTAAAAAATATTTTAATTAAAGATAAGAACTCTTTAGCCATAGAAATTCCCATTTGGCATAATAAAAAAAACAAATTTATTACAGGACATATTGATTTGATTCAAATTGAAAATGATGTTGTTAAAGTAATTGATTATAAACCTGAAGGAAATTTTTTACTTTCTTTACCCCAAGTAGCAACATACGGATTTTTAATGAAATCTAAATTAAAGATCAAGAATCTAAAATGTCTAACTTTCAATAGGGATGGAGCTTGGGAATATGATCCTAATATATTGTTAATGGATATTAAAGAATATTTAATCTCTCACCGAATTAATGAAAGACCGTGGGAAAATTTTTTATGATTATCTCGATTTTTATGGTTTCTTTCCCTCTGTTTTAGATGGTTTAGCTATTTCCTCAGTTTTCAAGTATCCCCTAAATAGGAAATAACATATAACTAAAGATATAAATTCAACAAGAAGACTGACGAATGTAATTATCGTACCATTATATCCTTGATATCTTAAAAGTAATGCACACACAAAGCCAGAAGAAGCTAAAACAAAGAAAATAAATGCTTTAATTATCTCAGAAAAAGAGTCTTTTATATAGAAAAGTTCTTTTTTAATCCATGAAAGTAACGCAACCATCTTAATACAATCCTTGTTTCCTAATTAGCTTTAAATAAATTAAATAAAGACTATTTTAATATCTTTATTATTTATTAACAAAATCTTAAGCAAGGCATTTAAATAATAATTTATCGCTATTTTTATAGAGTAAAAAAAAATTTATTTTTAAAAAGATTTAGAGGACCTTTGCTTGTTTTTAAATTTTGAGTACAGTGCTTTATCTAACAACCGCCCTATTCTTATAGCGATCTGGTTTCCAATTTCATACCTTTCTCCATCCAGTAAATCTCGTTTTTCTTCAAGAGTCTGACTTTTACCAAGTCTTTTAATTAATATTTTTTCAACAATATTATTTACATCAATTTTGATCTTTTCATAATCAGGTAATTTTATCTCAGAAGATAAATCTTTAATTTTTTTAATGGCAAAATTAAAAAACTGGATAATTAATTCAATAGGATCTCCTTTCAACTCACTATGAAGTTTTATATTATCAGTAACTATTTTTGTATCTTTATCCTTCCAGTATAACTGATTAGGATTAATACCAGGGCTATTAATTCTCATTAGCGAACTTGTGATTCTTCGTTCAATCCAATTTAAAGTACTCAATTCTTGTTGCTCACGTAATTTCTGTGCTTTCTCTTCTTTCTCTTTTTCTTTTGTTACAATTATTCGTTCTACTTCTGATATGCGTGATTCTTCAAATTTTTCAAATCTTTTGACAATATCATAACTGATACAATATGAAATTGGGGAAATTAAATCAGGCTTCAATTTTAATGGAGCAATGCCTTCATAAATGGGACTTGCTTTATTTTTTAATTCTATAATCGCTTTTTTTAATGATATCTCCTTTAAACGTGCTAGAATGAAGCCATTAACAAGAAAAGGTTTATCTAGTGCATTTAGTACAATAACTAATTCTTCTTGTCTCTTAGTTATTCGTTCAATGATTAACTCCTCAAGTTTAATTCTAATCCATTCCTCAGAATATGTAGTACCATAAATTTTTTTAAAAGTTAAGAGGAATAGTGATCTGTCGTTAGAAACTTTAAGATACAACTCTATTATTCTACTCAATTGTCTTAAAATTTTAGACAAAATGTAAAAGAAAATATCCTTAGCTAATTTGTTAATAATTTCCTCAAACTCCAAAATAAATAAAATATGAGAGTAATTTTTTAGGCTTAATTCATTTAAAAATACATTGTCGATAGCTTCCTTTTTTCGAATATATTCTCTTAAAACATTTATACTTTTCCCGGTTTTTTCTTCTAAAAATGTAAATAAATCTTGGTATTCAATCTTATCTTGATTTATTAAGTTTATCAAATCAATCTCATTGAAATCCTCTAGATTATCTAAAGAATTTCTATTAAATTGAAAATTCGATTGAGTAATCGCCTTTTTTGCCAAATAGATTAAGTTTTGGCTTTTATCATTAAGAGAGACAATGTCCAACTTTTTTATATTGTATCTAATCATGTTTCTTTTTACTTTTTCAGACAACTCTTCATCTACATTTATCAAATGTAAGATATTATAAACTCCACATTTATTCAATGTATAGACTATCTCATCAAAATTACATTCATTTAAGGATTGCAGAAAATACACGAAGTCATTTGGATTACCCTTCAATTTCGCAATGATTTCTAATTTTAAATAATCTAGTATTTTTTTTTCAAATTTATCGTAATTTGTTTTTTCTTTTAGACCATCTTCTATTTTTTTAATCAAATCTTTCTTTAAATTATTTGCTATTATAAAAGCATTCAAACCTGGTACTGAAATAGGAAAATATGCGAAGTTATAATCTATTACTTTTCTTTTTATCATTCTAACTGGCATTGCTTCAACTTGAAGTTCTTTATATGATTTAAATTCAAAATCTAACCGGAGTTTATTTATTAACCTACTTAATGTTGCTAATTCTATGAGTTTATCTTCCTTTTCTTCCAATTCTAATTTTTTCTCTAATTCAACAGATATATCTTTAAACGCGGCACTTTCTTCTAAAATTTCTTTTTTAACCTCATTAGTAAGGCCTATTATATCCCCTAATAAATCGTAAAAATAGAATGGAGGATAATTTAATATGATTTCTTGTAATTCTTGTTCTATCTTTATCTCTATATCTTTTATCATCTGATTTTTTTGAATCTCTTGTAAGCTAACATTTCTCTCTTCAATTAAAAACAAAATAAATTTATTTTCTAAGTCAATAATCTTATTGAGAAGATTTACCTCTAATAATAATGAATCTTTTAACAAGGAATTAACTTCCTCAACTATTATCTTTTTTTCTGAAATTTCCAAGTTTTTTGTAGAGTCATAGCTAAATTTATCTAAATCTAAAAGTTCGTGAACTCTTATTCCTAAACTGTGATAAATATGAATAGCTGCAGTTGCAATTAGTAAATCATTAAAAGTCGATTCTTGACTAATTAGTTCAAAGATCTTATTTTTATCCGCTTCCCTTTTAAAATGTGAGATTATTAAATCAACTGTTTGAAAGAATCTAAACGCTCCTTCGATAGCTGTTTTTTTTCTTTTTACTCCACTAATCATAAATCCTTCGCCCATTCCCGATATACTTCTTTAAAATTATTAGCTAATTCGAATCTAACTTTATTGTGCCAAAATTTAAAATCAATTACATGAAAAAGATCGCTATTAAAATTTTCTCTCTCTTCATTGGTTAGGACATGTTTTAAAGTTAATGTTAATGGTCTAGGTATTAATTTTGAAAAATATTTCAATTCCATATTTTTAATAAAATTATAAAATGTATCCTTCTTATCCAGATTAAAATAATCGATGGGTATCAACTTCTCTACCGATAGATTTAAATTATTTAACTCTTTTTTAACTATCTGCTTTATATATTTCGGAAATTCGGTATTGATACCAATACTAAGTTCATATTGTTTATAAAATTCAAATAATAAATTTCTTTCTTCTGCATTCGATACTTTTGCTATATAATGAGTTAAAAATTCTAGAAAATTCTCAAGTTCTTGTTCTTTTGATTCTCTTTCTTTAAAATACCCAATAAAATCATTGTAAATCTCTATTAAATTCCAATTTTTTTTTTCTTCTAATTTAAGAAATTTCTTATTATAATCTGTTATCCATTCTAAAACATAGAATTTCCATTCAAGATTGATTCCACCTATTCTTTTTTCTAAAAACCTATGAAATTTATTCGCGAAAGTTATTGGATCTGTTATTTCTTCTTCTGATTCTTCCTTAAGATACCTATTAATTGTAGAGTGCCTTAACACATAACTTAATAAATAGTGTAGTTCACTTGAAAACTTTTTAAATTTTTCTGTATGTTCTTTTATTATATTAATATCATTTTCCATATGGACTTCCGCGAAAGAGATTAAATCATCTATCTTCAATTTTATTTTATCAAAAAATAAATCGGAATTCTGATTTACGAGTGTGATAAATTCCTTATTCAGTTTTTTTTCATTGAATTTAAGATCTTTTAACAATAATATCGAATTTTTTTCTATTTGATTAAAAAGAAAAGAATTAAATTTCTCTATTAATTTTTGACCTAAAACTTTTGCTGGTGTTTGTTCTTTACTAAATTTAACTTTAAGGTTTTTTATCAATTCAATTGTTAGAGTTTTTATTCGACGATAAGACAGATACCTTAGAAGAGAAGTTTTTATTAAATTAAGATTTTTTTTAATGATTGCTGAAAAATAATTAAATTGAGAGTCCAATTCTACTATTCTCAAATTTTTCTTTTGAATTACTGAATGTTTGATAAATTTTTTTGTGATTCTACATATATCTTCAAATTGCTCATTTTCTAATTTTCCTTTGTTTATAATAAAATGTTCAAATTTATTTAATAATTCATGTAGATCACCTACTTCTCCAGTAGTGAGAAACATTCTTGAATATTCTAAAAATTTATTCATATACCCTTGTAAATCAATTATCAATCTATTAACATAAGAGATGAGCCATTCTGCGGTTTGGAAATCACGGAATTCCTTAATTTTCTCTCTAAGTTGGGAGATTAAAAATCTAAGTAATTCATCTTGAGACTCATCTAATGTCCCTGTATTAACTAGATTAATAAGATTAGTTCCAAGGTTTAAAGTTTTATCTACAATAAAATTAGCACTTGGCTCTGAAATTGAATATTTAAGGTGTTCTATCGCTTGTTGTCCTATGAATGGAATTCTCAATTTATCAAATTTAGGATTTAAAAAGTGAATTTTGATAGGTTTTTTATGCCATAGAATCTCTACATTCGCTTTAATCTTTCCATATGTGATTAACATTTCTTGTTCTGTTGGGAGAGCTTTGCTTAACCCAATCAATTTCTTATTCCATTTATCCTCAATTAATTCTCCATAAAGTTTTTTACTAAATCTCTTGGCAAATTTATCATAAACTCGTTGTTTATTTTCATACTTTAATTCTGAGCGATCAGTAAATTCCTCAATTTCAAAAAATAATTTACTTATATTATTTAATGATTGCCTGGATCTATGTACATTCAAATACCCTGTTTCAGGTTTTAAAGCAAGTAAAAAACTTTCACAATCTTTGTATCTACCCGGTATAAAAATCATTGATTTTGGATAAATATTAACTTGAGCACTTTTTTCATCAAAATTATATAAATCAAATTCAATACTAAACACTTCTGCTCCAGTGTAGTCCCTTAACATTGCATTATACATTGTTAAAAACTCAATTACTTTCTGTGAGAGCTCATTAACTTTTCCTCCTGTTAATATACCAGGACCTATTACATCTCCAACTATAAGATCATTTGGAGATGAATATCCAAATATCAAGGAAAATTGATAATTTATAGATTCACGTGTAGTTATCATAATCCAAGTTTATTAAGGCATCCCAATTGATTAATCATTAAATCTTTATGCTCAAATCATAAAAAAAACTGAGAGTTCTTATAAATATTTTTAAGTTTATATTGTATTAAAATTTACTTTTGATTAGAAAATAAATTACACATATAAAAATATTAATAAAGATAAGGGATTGATGTGATAAAAAAAACAGCTCTTTATGAACTCAATTAATAGTTAGATTTACAAATAAAACTAAAAGGAAAAATTATAATCTTTGAAATAGTTTTAAGATTCAAAGGAAATTGAATCATCCCATAAAAAACGTCAAATTTTAAAAATAAAAATATAATAATAAGACCCACTATTATATTTATAATTTAATAATAAAATCTTATAGCATTCAAGGTATAGGCTCATGCAATTTGGATCTGATTTAGGAATCAATCAAGAGGATATCGAAAAAATTAGCCCTCAAATTACATTTATAACATCTAATGCAGATATAGAAGCAATTGCACTTGTTAGTTTTGAAGGTTATCAAATTGCTTTCTCAGCTTTACCACAGTATCATGTTGATGGTGACCAGTTTTGCGGGCTCGCTAGCGCATTACTAATGACTGGGAGATCAACAATTCAAACACTCTTTCAAGAAGACTTGAGTGAAATAATCGTTCGTGCTGAAAACGGCTATATTGTTATTACAAATGCGGGGCGATTAGTTATTGTTTGCGCGGGCACTATTATTGATACATTGATGAAATCTGTAAAAGTTATGCGTATAGCGGCTAAAAATCTCTATAAAATATTTGAGGGTCGCTAAATCTTAAATCCTTTATTAAATTTTTTTCATAAGTCTGACTAAATTATTAGACGTTCGATTACAAAAAAGATTTTAATATTTCGTGTTTTCTTTAAAATAATTAAAAAAATAGCAATATCTTTTTATATATTCATGAATAAATAGGAACTAAAAGTTTTTTATATGATTTGGTTTAGAACTATGGTGAGTGTAAGAGCTTCCCTTAGCATTGACACTGTGGCAATAAAGCCAATTGCAATGGATTCAATCCTAATATCTATCTTTCTTGTTTTGTTTATTTTTACTACGACTTAAAAATTCAAAAATTCTACTGCTAAATACGCATTAAATATATTGATTTCCAACATTTTGATGAAACGAACTTAAAATTCTAAGAAAATAAAATGAAATGGTAATTAAAATGGTAGATTATTTTAATTCAAGAGTGTTTTTAGAAACAAGTGAAATACCAAAAGAATGGGTAAATTTATTACCAGAGTTACCTTCTGCTATGACTCCCTTAGTTAATCCTATGGATGGTAAGCCAGCACCGCCAGAAATGGCATTTGCAATATTTCCAAAAGAATGCGTGATGCAGGAAGTATCTCAAGAATCAACAATTCCTATTCCTAAAGAAATAAGGGAGATATTTGCTAAAACTTATAGACCCACTCCACTCCATAGAGCCCTAGGTCTAGAAAAAGAATTAGGAGTTGAAGGGGATGATATAAAAATTTTATATAAAAATGAATCTGTATCTCCCACGGGATCTCATAAACCTAATACTGCTATACCCCAAGCATATTATGCAAAGAAAGACGGATTAGAAGAGTTGGTCACAGAAACAGGAGCAGGACAATGGGGTTCTGCTCTAGCGTATGGATGCAATTTATTTGATATTAGATGCACCGTCTATATGGTAAGAGCAAGTTTTTTCCAAAAACCGGGTAGAAAAATTCTAATGAGATCTTATGATGCTGAAGTACATGCAAGTCCTTCAAAACTTACTGAATCAGGTAAATTATTCTTAGAAAAAGATGCAGAACATCCAGGAAGCTTGGGAATCGCAATATCGAAGCAATTGAGCATAGTATGAGAAGTGATAAAATTAGATATTCACTTGGTTCCGTAGTAAATTTTGTGCTTCTCCATCAAACCATTATCGGACAAGAAGCTAAAATTCAACTGGCAAAAATCGGTATTGAAAAACCTGATATCGTTATCGGTTGTATGGGTGGAGGCTCTAACTTTGCTGGACTAGTAATTCCTTTTATTAGAGATAAAATCCATGGAATTCATCCAGATATAGAAATGATTGGAGTAGAACCTCGAGCATGCCCAAGTGTTTGTAAAGGGCAATATCGATGGGATTTTGGAGACTCTGCAATGAAAGGTCCAATAGCTAAGATGCATACTTTAGGACATACTTTCATACCTAGTCCTATTCATGCTGGTGGATTACGTTATCATGGAATAGCACCAATGATTTCAATTTTATATAATAATAAGCTTATTTCGGCAACTAAGCATCATCAAACCGAAGTTATTGGAGCAGGAATTAAATTTGCAAAGGCAGAAGGTCTTTTACCCGCACCAGAAACGGCTCATGCTGTAAAAGAAGTGATTGACCAAGCATTAAAGGCTAAAGAAAATAATGAAAAGAAAGTAATTTTGTTCAATCTAAGCGGTCATGGTTATTTTGATTTATTAGCCTATAAAGATTTTATGGCGGGTAATTTAGTAGATTACGAATTACCGAGTGAAGAAATTAAAAAAGCTTTAGCATCAGAAGAAATGCCTATAATTGATGAATCTCAATTTTAAATAAGAATTTTTCTTTCTTTTTTTTTATATTTTACACTTTTAGTTCTCAAGAAAATCTTAAAATAAAAGAATCTTTTAAATATTAAAGTCTCATGAGTTTGGTCGTTATTGAACGTTTTTTCTATAATTATTTTATGTTATTTTTATGTTTACGGAATAATTCTTGTATACATCTCATATTTAGCAAAAACAAATGGAGAAAAAGGAGCTTTTATCAATAATTTGATAAACGCATTAATTCTGATAATATCAATTACATTCAATTTATTACTAATAATTTTTTTTCCCTTCTTAAATTGGGAATTCCTTGTTTTTCCGTTTAACCTTTTAATGCTTGGCTTCATTGGAATATTTCTCCCTTTGTTTTATCTCTTTACTTCTAGGGAGAAAAAGAAAATTAAAAAATTAGATCAAAATCTTGAAATAACTCAACTTACATCATTTAAAGAATTACCACTAAAATATGAAATTTATAGAAAATTAACACATTTAATCGTATTAGGAATAATATTTTTTTATTTTACTCTAGGATTTTGGATCAAAAATTTTTTTGCTTATATTTTAGAATTTGTACCAGATTTCATTTCTAATATGTTTCATATGGGAGGAGATATTATGTTTTTTACTCAAAACCTTGTAGTTTTTTTAGTTGGTGTTTCATTAATAGGTTTGTTAACCGCTGATTTTATACGAATTCTAACACCTGAGAACTACCCCCTAAAACCCATAAATCAACTGCTAAGAGAAAAAGAATTAGGTATGAGATTAGGCTCCCATATTTCCATGAGTATCGGATGTTTTTCCATAATTATTTTATATGGTTTAATTATACCTATTGGACCAGTTATAATTTGTACGTCAATGACAATGACTATTTTTAGTGATATGACTTCAAATTTAGTCGGTAGGACACTAGGACGCAAAAAAATACGTGATACAAATAAAACATACGAAGGATTATTTGCTGGAATTTTAGTAGCTTTTCTAACAGGGCTACTTGTTTTTTATTTATTAAGAGATTTTTACAATTTTAGTATTTTTGGTTTATTCTTAATTCCACTTATAGGCACAGTAATTGTAGGTTTACTAGATTACTTAGATCTAGAAATTGACGATAATTTATCATATAATTTTTGTATTTCTTCAGTACTGTTTTTTGTATCCGTTTTTATAATATAATATAGAAATTATCAATAATTTTTTCAATTAAGATAATTTTATTTATGAAAATGTTAGAAGAAAAATTAAAAATTGATAAAATTTCCAAAGGCACGGTAATTGACCATATAGATGCAGGTTACGCCTTAACTATTCTCAATCTTACAAATCTAGATGACTCGAAGAACTTAATAACGATAGGTGTAAATGTCTCCTCAAAAAAATATCATACTAAAGATATTATTAAAATTGAAGGTGTATTTTTAAATGAAACTCAAATGCAACAAATTTCTATACTTTCTCCTAATGCTACTATATCTTTGATAGAAAATTATAAATTAATAGAAAAGAAAAAAGTAAAACTCCCATCAGTAATTAAGAAATTAATATTATGTGTAAATCAAACATGCATTTCAAATTCAGATGAACCAATTGATACTGAATTCTTCGTTTTAGTAGATAAACCTTTAAAAATTCAGTGTAGGTATTGTGAACGAATATACAAACTTGAAGAAATTGTATTTACATCCAAAGAGAAAAAAGAAAAGAAAGTAAGACAGAATATCCAATTATAGTCTCTTTCAATACTAATAGATAATGATACGGGGATAATAATTTAGTTCATCATAGTCTTTACTGAGTTCCTAGTGATAGAAGAAAAACTATTGAAAATCCAATGTGTTTATTGCAATAGGATTTATAAACTAGAAGAGATAATTTTTAGTTCTAAGGAAAAAAAAGAAAAGAAAGTAAAACAAAGGATTCAATTATAAAAAGAATAATCTTGTTCTTATAAAAAAATCTTAAGTACGGAATAAAAATCAGGAATGAGTTCTAATATTGTATGCGTAAAAACACCTACAATCATAAATAAAAAGAAAAAAATTCCTATTCCCGGCAAAATAATGTTTTTCCAACTCCATTCCTCTTTTTCATATTCAAATCTAAAAATTACAAAACTTACGAAGAAAGGAAATAATAACCACCAAACTAACATCCAAAAGAATAAAGACCATCCCCATAATCCGAGTACAAGTCTCCCTACAACAGCACTTAAAGCTCCTGTAATTGCACGTATCCAATACAATTTTGTTTCTTTTTCTAAACGAAGATCAAAACTTGTTGTTGGTTTTTTCTCAGTTTTAACTTCCTTTATTTGTAGTTCTTTCTTCTTTTCCTTTAATAATTTCTGTCTCCTTTTTCTAATATCTACCTTCTTGTGCTTGCCCATAATTATTTCAAAAGAAAAAATATGTTATTTGATTTGTTTATTTGTATTACATTATGTTTTATTTTTTAATTCTTTTTGTTTTACTATATTCCAAATTAAATCCTTTTTTCAGTTTATGATATATTTAACGACAGTTAATTTTAACAAAGGGAATGATATTTACTATAAAAATAATTATAATATATTGATAAACTAAAAATTAAACAAAAATGATTAAAACCGTAAGAGAATTTTCTAACTTTGATGTATTCACCATTGTTAAAGAATTGGATTCAATCTTAATGAATAGTTCAATTTTAAATATATATGAAGTTGAAGATTTATTAGTACTAAAAATTAAAACTAAAGATGGAAAGAGAAATTTAATAATTAAAAGAGATTCTCGGATTAATCTAACTGAATATAATTATCCAATTCCTAATTATCCTAGTCAATATATAATATCTTTAAGAAAGATTCTAAAAAATCGATTGATATTAAAAATATGGCAACATCAATTTGATCGCGTAATTGTGATAGAGTTAAGTAATCATGAAAAACCTTGGAAATTTGTTATTGAACTATTCAATAAAGGAAATTTTCTTTTGTTAGATGAGAATAATATAATAAAAATCGCGAAAAAATATAGAATTTTTAAGGATAGAAGTATTCTAGCTAAACGAGAGTATAATTTTCCCAAATCCCATGGAATAAATTTCTTAACAATAAATAAAGAAGAATTTGAAAATTTATTTAAAAACTCTGATATTGAAATTGTTAGAGATTTATCGAGGAAAATCCATATTTCTGGTCTATATAGTGAAGAAATATGTTATAGAGCAAATATTAACAAAAAATTTCTTGGTAAAAACCTTTCTGATGATAATTACGATAATTTATTTGAAACTTTTAAAAAATTAAGAAATCAGCTCTTATTTGGGGAGGTAAATGCCCAGATAGTTTTAGATCAACATGGAAATGAAATCTCAGTCTTGCCGTTTGAAATTAAAATTTTAAAAGAATATAAGAAAAAGTTTTTTCCCTCTTTTAATGAAGCGGTAGATGAATTCTTTTCAAAAATTGATTCTGAAACTTTAAAGAGTCCAAAAGATCAAAAAATTCAAGAACAAATAAAAAGTCAAAAAAAAATATTAAAAAATCAGCAGGAATACCTTATAGGACTTAAAAATAAAAAAAAAAAATATTATCAACTTGGAGATTTAATTTATGCCAACTTAAATGAATTAGAAAAACTGATTTCTGTAATTTTAAATGCAAAGAAGCAAGGTTACCAATGGGAAGAAATTAATAATAAATTACAAATGGCTAAAAAGCAAAATTTAAATGCAACAGAATTCTTTGAAAAAGTTGTCCCATCAACTAATCAAATGTTATTAAAATTAAATGAAACTGATGTTTATATAGATTTAAGAAAAAGCATTGGGGAAAACGCTAATCAAATATATTCCAAAGGAAAAAAAGCGGAAAAAAAAAAAAAAGGTACTATAACTGCGATAGAAAAAACAAAAAAAAAAATTGAAAAATTAGAATTTGAAAAGGAGTCAATAGAATTAGAAGTTGATTTTTTACTTAAGAAACCAAAGAAGAAATGGTATGAGAAGTTCAGGTGGTTTTATTCTTCTGACAATTTTCTAATTATAGGAGGAAGAGATGCCACATCTAATGAGATTATCTTTAAAAAGTATATGGATCCAACAGATTTAGTTTTTCATACAAATTTCCCTGGATCTCCATTAGTAGTACTTAAAAATCCAGAAAATATGAAAATTACTTTAAAATCTATTAATGAAACTGCTAATTTTGTTGCAAGTTATTCACGAGCTTGGAAAGAAAGTTGGGGAGTTGTTGATATATTTTATATCCAACCCAATCAAATTTCAAGATCTCCGCCTTCGGGCGAGTTTTTGCCAAAAGGATCTTTTATTATCTCTGGAAAAAAATTTTTTATTAAGAACGCTAAAATTGAATTATCAATTGGATTAAAATTTATTGAATTAGAAATGGACTTAAAAGAAAATCGTAAAATTTTTTACCCTAAAATTATTTCTGGTCCAGAATTTGCAATTAAAAAGCAAACAAGCAATTATATTAAAATTATCCCTTCAAAATCAAGTGGTTTGACCAAAGGAAAGTTAGCTAAAGAGATTAAATCTTATTTTATTAAAAATATTGATAAAAAATTTCGAATTTGGGTGAAAATATTATCTATAGACGAAATTCTTCTTTATCTCCCTAGTGGTTTTTCAGTTATTAAATCAAAAACTTAAATTGAGTCAATCCAACTTCTAATTTGGGGAATATTTTTATGATCGTCAAATAGAATTCCATCGATTCCCATTTTAATCAATAATTTGATGTAGTATAAGGAATCTTTAAATTGAAGAAAATCCCAAGCTAAAGATAAAATCCCGTTTTTATGACAAATCTTTATAAATTTTACTGAAATTAATGTTGATTTTAAACTAATTAAATCTGGTTTGAATCTAATTTTTTTATTTTCTCCTAAATTCAAGAAATCATTTAGTTTGAGATCTACTCCTTTAGTAATGTTAAAACATGTAGTGATCTCTGGGTTATTCTTTTTAATAAATCTTAAATCGCGTAAAATTCTCCCACTGAAAATACACTCTTCTAATAACGAGTATTTTTTAATTAGTTTTGGTATTTTTTCTCTTAAGTTTTCTTCTTTTAGTTCAATTATAAATTTTGTCTCCCCCTTTAACCCTAATAATACTTCTGATAAAAGAGGGATCTGAAAATTATTGATTCGTGTCCTAATTTCTCTTATATCCTCGTAATTAAAATTTCTTAATAGTCCTGAACTTGTTGTCGTTCGATCTAATGTTGTATCATGGAAAATAATAAATTTCTCATCTTTAGTTTCACGAACATCAAATTCAATATAATTTGAACCATATTCTATAGCTTTTTTGAAAGCACCAATTGTGTTTTCATCAAAATCCGTTCTTGTTCCTCTATGACCAATAAACAAAAATTCTTGGTTCATTGTTAAAAATTATAGAATAGATCTAACTTTATTTCTCTTGGACTAAGGTTAAATATATTAAAATTAAGATAAGTCCAAAAAGAGTGAAAATAAAAACCCATATATTTAATAAAGTTTGCCCTAAAGAAATAACAAATAATAACATTAAGCCTTTCCAATCTACTGGTTTTCCAATTAATTCTTTATAATTACCAATACTAGTAATCATAAATAGAAAAAATAATAGAATTGCCATTACCTTAATTAAGATATCAACAATATTCCAAATTATATTTTGGTTCATAAAAATTGTAATTAACTCCGCATTGAAGAATAGAGAAATAATATAAAAAACTCCCCCATAAATGGCTGATACGATTACAGATCTGTAGGCAAATTTTTCGTCAGATCTATACCTATCCTTTGATTTTAACTCTTTTTTCGTTTGTTTAGGAATTTTTGACATTTTATCGTTTTATTCTTTCAATTTTTTCCTTCAATCTAATAATTTTTAAAATATAAAACGCATAAAGGACTCCAAGAATACTAAAAACTATTATAACCAAAACAAAAAAGGTTAGTTTTATCGGTAATTGTTTTGTAGTGGGTAGAGATGCGATATTAATTAAGATGGTTGAACTTTTTCTGATTCCACTAGGGTAAGATGGTGATATTCCATAAGTTATATTAAAAGCAAATGATTTATCGAAATCTAAAGAGGCATCCTCTTCAGTTCCGAAACTACCATTTATCGGGATAGAGAATTCATAAGTTGATGTATCTTCTTCTAATTTTGCTGCTCCATCACCATCAATTACAGTATCATTTAAAAAAATACTGTTGTTAATATAATAATCAAAATAATTAAATTTATTTTCCGAAATATTAGAAAACTGTATTATTTTAGCGTCTATAAAATCATCTATATTTTCCGAAGAACTATTTGAAATTATCAACCCGATAAATTCGCTGGAATTACGTGCTATAGGCAATAAATCCAACTGTATAGAGATATAAAGATTTTGGGCAGTTTGCATAACCCATAATTCAATAGGTAAATCATCTATATATGCCTGATTTTTAATGGCTTCGTTCCATTCTTGTACGGAAGGATCAATATAACCATCAATTATTGGAGGCTCTCCAAACTCAGAGTCAATTTCTATAGTTGCACCAATACCAATAGGCATAAAAAGAAAGGAAATGATAGAAATATTTAATAATATAAGACCAATCACTGCACTAAAAGTTAGTTTTTTCAAGATATTAAGCCATTTATTTATAAATTGTACAATTATCTGTTTTCATAAATATTAAAATTGATAATTAAAACAGAATTTAATATTTTTCGCACAATTTAGGCTTTTTTTAAAAAATCAAAATTTGAATTCAAATTGAATTATACAGATAGAATTTAAAAATTTGGATACCAAATGGAGTTCATTAAGATATTTTTATTTCATTTGAGGTTTTGAGGTAATTTGGAAGCAAAATAACGCAATTAAATTTGTTTAAATAAGCTACAATATAATTAATCAAACGTTTGATTTCACGTTTTGCCTCAGTTAGATTTTTATTATTATAGTCGGCAAAAGGTTTAGGGCCTATAGCTACAAGAACCCCTGATAAATCTTTTTCTCTTTTAATGAAAAGCCAAAAAGAATTCTTTTTTTCATTGTCTTTTATAATAATTAGCATCCAAGGGTTAAGTGTCCAATCATTTTCATCAGGACTAAAAACTCTTTCTATTGCTCTCTGAGTAAAATATTTTTTCGTCATCTTTATTGTCTTAACAAGAGAATTAAAATAGCTTCTTTTTATTTTTAAATATCCTCCAAAATAGGATTTAGCATCAAATAATTCGAGTTCTTTATTTACTCCATCTGAAAATTTCAAGAAAACTTTCCAAGGATTCATATTTATTTTTTTTCGATTTTCTTAAGTCCAATTTCTTCTATTTTTATTTCTTCAAATATATTTTTAATCTTGTTAAATGATGCTTTTAAATTCTTGGTTTTTTCTTCAGACATGCTAATATTTAAATAACATTCATAAAATAATCTTTTTTCTATTAATATTACGCCAGAAGTATGAATAACTTGAAACCCTCGTAGAATTTTGGATAATCCTTCAAAAATTTTATCTGTTAAATTAAATCCTGATAAACTAACCTTAATAATTTTCTCTTTTTTCAATGGATAGATTGATAATTTGATATTATTTTCTATTACTGATTGAATTACTAATAAAAAAGGATATTTCTCTAATTCTTTAATATCTAAAATTGGAATTTTAAAATTTGTGATACTAAGATCATTAACGCGTTGTACATATGCTTTTGTTAAATTAAATTTACCCATTTTCAACCAAATTATTAATTTTCCCTCTAAATCATTAAATTTTATTATTCAAATTGCGAATTTCTTTTTAATTGAATTTATTGTACCAGATGTCTTTATTGGAGATAAGACAACTTTAAGTCCATTAATATCTTTTACTAAAGCTAGAGCTGAAATTATAATTTCCTTTGTTTGGTGAGAACATCTAATAATCCCATATCCTTCTTCCCAATTAAGCTCTGATAACCATAACCCTATTTTATTAGCTTCTTTCATTCCAAAATATCGCCATACTGATTGCCAAATTGATCTTAAGAGGTCACTTTGTTCAAGATATATTGTACGTTCTCTTTTAATATTTTCTTTTAATATTTTAAAAAAGATATACCTTTGTCTTTCTTTTCTAACGATATTAAACCCCTCCTTTAATTATTCTCACTCCTGGTTCAATATTTTTGTCTTTTCGCTTCTGAATTCTTTCTAATAAAATTCCAGGGCTTTTAATGAAAATCTTTTTTGCCACATCTAAAGGAAATCCAAGAAGAGTATAGCATATACTTACCAGAGCTCTTGGATGTCTAAAATCAAATAAATCAACAAAATTTCCACTTATAATATAATTTGCTTTTAATTTTCTGGCTAAATGCATGAATCTATAAAGATTCCTAAAATTTTTTGACTGTAATACTTGATTTGTTTCCATAATTGGTGCTAAAGAAAATTCAATAAAAGATTTATTTTGTTTTGTTAAAGAGATTACTCCAGGAGTAAGCGTTTTTATTATTTCTTTATCAGAAAAAGAGATAATATCTACTCTTGAATCTTTTGCTGCATATAATTGAATTTCTTTATTTGCGGATTCTATTGAAAGAATATCTGGAAATTTATAATATCTTTTTAATTGTTTCTTAAATTCTTTTAGGTTATTCAGTCTTAGATTTAGTCTATAATAAACATTAATATGGGTTTCTTTTTTTATTTTTTGTTTGAAATTTAAAGGAATTGTATTAAAATTGTTCTGAGATTCTAAGATTACATTATTTATTCCTAATTTCTCACAAAACTTTAGTCTTTTTTGAACTTCACTAAAATCCTCAAAATTTACCTTGATCCGTGATTCAAAATATGACAAAATAATAAAAGCCTCAAGAGAACTGCATGATTATATATAACTATCTTAAGAATTGGAAAAATAAAAAAATTTTATTATAAATTAATATTAAAAATGTTAGTTTTTTAAAACTTATGAGGATTTCTTGTGGTTAAAAAAAGAAAAATCTCATAAGTATAAGAAAAAAAATTGAAAACGGTTTTACTATCGTATTAATTGATTAAGAGTTAATAGATCAAATAAATAAAGGCGAAAAGATTAAATTTGAAGATGTCGATGTGGTAACTACCACGGCTAAAGGACTTATGAGCGGAATTCTTAAAAATTATTTACCACGACCCTTATTAGCTCTAATACTGGGTCTTGTTTTTTCAGATCCCCATCCTTTCTTATGTAAGCCTCTAGCTCTTTTTCCAGCTGAAGTTAAACCACGAGTTACTCTTTTTTTATGCTGAGGTTCAGAAATCCAGTTTATCTTCGGATCAGATTTGATTACGGGATGGCTTGGATCTACAAGAATTACTTCGTAATACCAACTTTTTCCATCAGAATAAACTTTATAGCTATTTAGTACTTGCATATTTACAAACTTTCTTTGAACACGCTCCTCAGCAATCCATTGAAGATTTTTCCCCGTAGTATATTTAGATACTCCCATCGCTCTTGGTTTTCTACCTCGCTTTGGTCGTACTTTATGCATTCCTCCTTTTCTTATCCGTGCTCTCACGATAACATATCCTTGTTTTGCTTTATAGCCCAAAGTTCTAGCACGATGAATTTTTGTAGGTCTTTCAACTCTTTGTATCGATCTGCCCTTTCGATATTCTATTCCACGATGCCAATGTGGTGTGTTATAACCTTTTTCGTGTTTTTCAAAAGTTTCTTTCAGATAACTATATCCCGACTTCAATTTATTTTACCACATCCTTGAATTAATATTTATTAAAAATATGCATTTTTTATTATTTTTATGGTTATTCAATTTGGATGGCACTACTTTTATTAATAAATTTGTACTTTAAATTATGTAAAGTCTAATAAACAAAGAGAAAAAAACCCATATAACTATTTTCGAATATAAATAGAAGTTATTATTCTTTATTGAATAAGAATGTTGATATAATGAATATTGCTGAAATTCCAAATAAGAAAGTTGAAACAGTTATTATATTCTCAACTGTAATAAAAAAATACAGAAAAAAACCTAAGGGAATAAAGACAATTCTAGCTAAAGATTGATAAGTATGTAGGAGCTGATATTTGAACGTTTTATATTTCTCATTTTTTGAAATATCTGATACAAAAGATGTATATGTAAAAGTACAAATAGAACCTATTAGAAAAAGGAAAGAATTCAATATTATAAGAAGCAAAAAGTTTGAAACTGTCAGTGAAATCATTATAAATATATATGAGGAAAACCCTACAAATATCAGTTTTCTCTTATCTAATTTATCACTAAGGTTATAAGCAATCCAGCTTCCAAGAAATTCTGAGATAATGAATATAAAATAAAGAGAATTATATAATCTCCATGAAAATTCACCAAATTTATTAAATATCCAAGAACTGAATAAAAAAGCAAATAAGTAATCAGAACTTCCAAGGAAAAAGACAATATATAGAATAAACATCATGCTAAATGCTTTATTATTATTAATACAGTCTTTTTTTTGATTAATTAATTGATTTTCATTAGAATCATGATAAAGTAATTGAATCTTACTATTGAGTAAAATTATGATAAATATAAAAGAAAATGAGAAGATCCATCCGATTACAAAAAACAAATTCCATTGCTCTAATGAGCTGATATTCGAAACTATAAACTGAAAGAAAATTGAAATTCCTAAAATTCCTATTATATTTGCTATTCTAACAAGAAAAATAAGTTTCTTTTTAATAGAATTAGATTCTTTAATGATATTAAGAAAAAGATTGATCATGACAGTCCGTATAATTGAAACAGAAAAGAGATAAAAAAACAGAAAAACCGCATACAGAATTAATATATGTTTAAATAATATAAATATTAAGAAACTTCCACTTAAAATAAAACAAAAAGTATAAAGGATTAATTTAGCCTGAACTTCTTTTTTTACATATTTATCATAATAAAGACTTAGAAAAGGAGTTATAATAAGTGGAAGATAAGGAAATATTTGTACAAATGCTAATTCAATACTACTATATTTTAAAATATCTAAGTAAAACAACGGGATATAATTGAAGTAATAAAATTCAAATATAGGAATCATGCAATAGACTAAAAAAAATATAATATATATTCTATTTTTGTTAAACTCAAACATTATTTATTTATTTCAAGTGAATTCGATTAATTAAAATTTATAAATTAGATTTAAAAAATCCAATTTTTTATATTAAAAAA